>JGI26079J46598_1000818_pt1 | contig 12875 bp, 11 predicted proteins | sample SaaInl59LU_5_DNA_FD_46598 | JGI IMG/M metagenome (IMG submission 46598) | reverse complement strand
GTTAATTATACCTATGCAAAATTTGAAGAAACAGGAGGTAGTAATCCAGATTTTGAAGCAGGTTTTAATACTCCAGAACATAAAGTGAAGGTTCAGTTTGGAAAAGAAAAACTATTTAAAAACCTTGGATTTAATGTAAACTACAGATGGCAAGATTCGTTCTTATGGGAATCTTCTTTCTACGATGGAATGGTTGCTGCTAGATCCGTAGTTGATGCACAAGTAAATTATGCAATACCAAGCTTAAAATCTATCATTAAACTTGGAGGGGCTAATTTAGGCGGTAAAGAGTATTTTAGTGCTCCAGGTGTTGGTGCAACAGGTTCTCAGTATTACCTTTCTTGGACAATTAATAATTAAGTAGTTTGTTCTTTTTTTAAGAGAACATACATATCTAATAAAAAAAAGGTTGAGCTTAGCTCAACCTTTTTTTATTTATAAAACCCTTTATATTTTTATGAGAGCATTGAAACAGCTCTTTTGAGGGAAGCAATAAAAACATCAATTTCTTCTTTGGTGTTGTAAAAAGAAAAGGAAGCTCTGATGGTTCCAGGAATTTTGTAAAAATCCATAATCGGTTGCGCACAGTGATGTCCGGTTCTAACGGCAATACCGAGCTTGTCTAAAANAACCCCAATATCATAGGGATGAATTTCTCCAACATTAAAAGAGATGACCGCTGTTTTTTCTACAGTTGTNCCGTAGATTTTTAGGCCTTCAATTTTTAATAANTCTTCTGTTCCGTATTCTAAAAGGTCGTGTTCGTAAGAGGCAATATTTTCAAAACCTANTGCATTCATATAGTCTAAAGCCGTTCCAAAAGCGATTCCTCCACAAATATTTGGTGTTCCCGCTTCAAATTTATGAGGTAAACCCGCGTAGGTTGTTTTTTCAAAGCTAACGGTATCGATCATTTCTCCGCCACCTTGATAAGGAGGTAGTTTTTCTAACCATTCTTTTTTACCATACAATAAACCAACCCCTGTAGGACCGCATAACTTGTGGGCAGAGGCTACATAAAAATCAACATTTAACGCTTGTACATCTGGTTTAATATGAGGGGTTGCTTGAGCTCCGTCAATTAGAACTGCAGCACCAAATAGATGCGCTTTTTCAATAATTTCTTCAATAGGATTTACAATTCCTAGAGCATTAGAAACGTGGTTACAGAAGACAACTTTTGTTTTTTCATTGACCAAACTATGATACACGTCCATTTGCAAAGAACCATCTAAACTCATTGGAATTACCTTTAAAATAGCACCTGTTTTCTCACACAACATTTGCCAAGGAACAATATTGGAATGATGTTCTAAAGCCGACACAATAATTTCATCGTCTTTTTGTAACAATGTTTCAAACCCTGAAGCCACCATATTGATACTATGGGTTGTTCCTGAGGTTAGTATAATTTCGTANGCATGCGCTGCATTAAAATGTTTTTGAATTTTTATACGGGCTTCCTCATACTTATCTGTAGACTCTTGACTTAATGTGTGAACACCTCTATGAATATTTGCATTGAAATTGCTATAATAATCAACAATAGTATCAATAACTATTTGCGGTGTTTGTGAGGTGGCGGCATTGTCAAAATAAACCAAAGGCTTGCCGTTTACCGTTCTATTTAGAATTGGGAAATCTTTTCGAATTTTATCAATATTTATCATACGAATCGAATTTATAATGCAAAGATAACGGTTGATTTTTTAAAGTTTTCAAAAAGACAATATGATTTTCTTATTTTCGCATAACTAAAACCTTATGATGAAGATTTTTAAGAGAATACTCCTTTTATTAACGGTAGTGATTACCAGTACCGTCGTTTATAATTATCCGAAATTAAATATTTTGGCAGGATATTCTGCAAAAAACACAGCTTCTTCTGTTTTTTTAGCCAACAGAAGTTTGGCTTTGACAGATAGTACCGATACTAATTTTTCGCCAGTTCATTTAGCCTCAGATAAAATTGATTTAGAAAATAAAACGGCCAGCTCCTCTGTGTTTGGCTTGTTGTCGAGAAAGGCCTTTTATAGAGAAGGGTTAGGAAGTGTTTTAACACTCAGAGATACAGACGAAACAACCGTTTATTCAACACCTAATAGATCGTTTTTGGATACCGCAAATTTGTATCCTTTTTGGAATGCATCTCAAAAAGATACCGTGTTTGGAAACATCAATTATAAAAAATTAGATAAAACAATAGACGCTCTTTGTGAAGCTTCTAATACAAGGGCTATTGTAGTTGTCTATAAAGACAAAATTATTGGAGAACAATACGCGAGAGGGTTTCGTCAGGACTCCAAAATATTAGGATGGTCGATGACAAAAAGTATTTTAAGTACTGTTTTTGGAGTGCTGCAGTATCAAGGAAAANTAAANNTACAANACANAGCNCNNNTAGNATCTTGGCAGAATGATGCAAGAAAAGACATTACACTTCATAACTTACTACAAATGAATTCTGGCCTAGAATGGGATGAAAATTATGACGAAATTTCTGATGCGACTAAAATGTTGTTTTTAGACCGGGATATGAGTAGAGCGCAAGAAAACAAGCCTCTAGTGGGCAAGCCAAATGAATCTTGGAATTATTCTTCCGGAACCACAAATTTATTATCCAGGCTTTTAAGNAATCTGTTTAAAACACATCAAGAATATTTAGACTTTTGGTATTCAGATTTAATTGATAAAATAGGGATGAGCACCATGGTTTTAGAAGCTGATTTAAGCGGAAACTATGTTGGTTCCTCTTATTCCTGGGCAACTGCCAGAGATTGGGGTAAGTTAGGGCTNTTGTACCTTCATAACGGGAANTGGAACGGAGAACAACTCTTTGACAAAGATTGGGTAGAGTATGTAACCACACCAACACCAGGATCTAGCGGNGTGTATGGTGCACATTTTTGGTTAAATACAGAAGGGCAATTTAAAGACGTTCCAAAAAACATGTATTGTGCACATGGATACCAAGGCCAAAGGGTGTATGTTTTACCAGATCAAGATTTAGTAGTTGTTCGCTTTGGATTATCTGAATTTGAAGAGAATGAGTTTTTGAAGGGGATCTTGGAGGCGATCGAGTAAAAATGAAAAAACCACGCAATTTGCGTGGTTTGTTTTTATATTAGTAATAAGGTAAGTTTTTATAAATCAAACCCGATATTAACACCCAATTTTTTGGCAATTAACTCAGTGATTCGCTGTTTTACTTCTGGTATTTTTACGCTTTCTAAAACCGTATTTGCAAAGGCATACATTAATAAAGCCTTTCCTTCTTTCTTCGGAATACCTCTTTGTTGCATGTAAAACAAAGCTTCATCATCTAATTGGCCAATTGTACATCCATGAGAACATTTTACATCATCTGCAAAAATCTCAAGTTGAGGTTTTGCATTAATCGTAGCTTTATCATTTACTAAAACATTATTGTTTTGTTGATATGCATTTGTTTTTTGAGCCTCTTTTTCAACAACAACCTTTCCGTTAAACACCCCTGTAGAGCGATCGTCATAGATTCCTTTATAATCTTGATGACTCTCACAATTTGGCTCTATATGATGCACTAAAGTATGATGATCAACGTGTTGTTTTCCTTCAATAATCGTAATCCCTTTTAAGATTGAATCAATGTGTTGTCCTTTTTGATAAAAATTCAAGTTGTTTCTTGTAATATTTCCACCAAATGAAAACGTGTGAACAGCAACAACACTATTCGATTGTTGCTCTATATAAGTGTTGTCTACTAAAGAAGCATTGGTTTTGTCATTCTGAATTTTATAATAATCTACAAAAGCTCTTTTGTCTGCAAAAATTTCTGTTACTGCATTTGTTAAAACAGGATTCGTTGTCAAGCTCTGATGACGTTCTATAATTTGAACATGTGCATTTTCCTCAACAACAATTANATTTCTTGGCTGTAACATTGTTGCCGATTCAGAACCTGTTGTGAAATTAATAATCTGAATTGGTTTTTTAACTTCAACATTTTTAGGAATATAGATATAAGCACCTTCGTTGGCAAAAGCNGTGTTTAAAGAAGTTAGGTTGTCCTTTTTTGCAATTTTATTAAAATAATTTTCAATAACTACCTTATATTTTTGCTTACTTAAAGCCGCAGACATTAGGCAAACATCAAAATTATCATGTGTCGTTTCTGAGAGAAAAGAATTGTACTTACCATCAACAAAAACAAGCTTATAGGCATCAATATCGTGTATAAAATATTTTTTTACATCAGAAAGTTCAATGTCGTTTTCTTTATTCGGAAAGATGCTATAATCCGGCTTTAAAACAGTGTTTAAAGAAGTATATTTCCATGCTTCTAACTTTTTTGTTGGAAAGCCTAGATCTTCAAAATTTTGAAATGCTTCTGAACGAATNTCATGTACATCAGAATTCGTATCTACACGGTTTTCAAATGCTACGTACGATGATAATATTTTATCTTTTAATTCCATCTTTTTAGCTTATATCTTAAACTAATTCTTGTTTAATCCAATCATATCCTTTTGCTTCTAACTCTAGAGCTAGAGAGGCATCTCCAGATTTTACAATTTTTCCATTGTGTAAAACGTGCACAAAGTCTGGAACAATATAATCGAGTAGGCGTTGGTAGTGCGTAATAACAATTACGGCATTGTCTTTAGATTTTAGTTTGTTAACTCCGTTAGCAACAATACGCAGTGCATCGATATCTAACCCCGAATCTGTTTCGTCTAAAATAGCTAATTTTGGATCTAGCATNGCCATTTGAAAAATTTCATTACGTTTTTTTTCTCCTCCNGAAAAACCTTCGTTTAAGGAGCGAGACAGAAATTTACGGTCTATTTCTAATAATTCAGACTTTTCGCGAATCATTTTCAACATGTCTTTAGCAGGCATGTCTTCCAAACCTTTTGCTTTTCGAGTTTCGTTAATGGCTGTTTTTATGAAATTGGTTACAGAAACTCCTGGGATTTCTACAGGGTATTGGAAAGACAGGAAGACGCCATTATGTGCTCTTTCCTCTGGAGCTAACTCACTAATATCTTCTCCATTTAACTCAATGGTTCCATCAGTAACTTCATATTCTTCTTTTCCCGCAATGATATTTGCCAATGTACTTTTTCCCGCACCATTTGGACCCATAATCGCATGAACTTCGCCTGCTTTTACTTCTAAATTCAATCCTTTTAAAATTGATTTATCATTTATGCTTGCTTGTAAATTTTCTATTTTTAACATCCTTTTTTATACTAAGTGCCTTTAAGTGTTAACTGTAGGCGTTTTTGTTTATTTAATTATCCTACGGAGCCCTCTAGACTGATTTCCAATAACTTCTGAGCTTCTACAGCAAATTCCATCGGAAGCTTGTTTAACACTTCTTTGCTAAACCCGTTTACAATTAAAGCGATTGCTTTTTCAGTATCAATTCCTCGCTGATTACAGTAAAACAATTGGTCTTCTCCAATTTTACTTGTTGTCGCTTCGTGTTCTATTTGCGCTGATTTGTTTTTAACTTCGATATATGGAAATGTGTGAGCACCACAAGCATTTCCCATCAATAAAGAATCGCATTGGGAGAAATTACGTGCATTTTCTGCCCTTGAATTTATTTGCACTAAACCTCTGTATGAATTTTGAGAATGACCTGCAGAGATTCCTTTTGAAATAATCGTTGACTTGGTATTTTTACCCAAGTGAATCATCTTTGTACCTGTATCTGCTTGTTGGTGGTTATTTGTTACTGCAATTGAGTAAAATTCACCAACAGAGTTGTTTCCTTTTAAGATACATGAAGGATATTTCCAGGTAACCGCAGAACCGGTTTCTACTTGTGTCCAAGAAATTTTTGCATTATTTTCACAAAGACCTCTTTTAGTAACAAAATTATAAACGCCTCCTTTTCCTTCTGCATTTCCTGGATACCAGTTTTGAACCGTAGAATATTTTATTTCTGCATCGTCCATGGCAACGAGNTCTACCACAGCGGCATGAAGCTGATTTTCATCCCTGCTNGGAGCAGTACATCCNTCTAGATAAGAAACATAGCTNCCTTTATCAGCAACAACTAAGGTTCTTTCAAACTGTCCTGTTCCTCCTTCATTAATTCTAAAATAGGTAGANAANTCCATAGGACATCGAACTCCTTTTGGAATGTAACAAAACGACCCATCAGAGAAAACAGCAGAATTTAACGCTGCNTAAAAGTTGTCTTTTGTTGGAACAACNGTTCCTANGTATTTTTTTACCAATTCTGGATGTTCTTGGATTGCTTCAGAAATAGGCATGAAAATAATCCCTTTTTCACCAAGTGTTTTTTTGAAAGTGGTTGCAACAGACACAGAATCCATGACAATATCTACCGCGACGTTGGCTAATTTTTTTTGTTCGTCCAAGGAAATTCCTAAACGTTTAAAAGTGTCTAATAATTCTGGATCAACCTCGTCTAAAGAATTTAATTTTGGTTTTTCTTTTGGCGCAGAATAGTATGCAATATCTTGAAATTTTGGTTTTTCATAACGAACATTCGCCCATTCAGGTTCTTCCATTTGTTCCCAAACTCTAAAAGCTTCTATTCGCCAATCGGTCATCCATTGGGGTTCATTTTTCTTTTTAGAGATAGCGCGAACAACATCTTCATTCAACCCTTTGGCAAAGGTCTCACTTTCTATATCCGTATAAAAACCATATTCGTATTCTTTGGTTTTTAATTCTTCTCTTAAATCGTCTTCAGTATATTTTGACATCTTTTTCTAATTTTTAAAGCGAAAATGATTCCCCACAACCACAAGTTCGGTTTGCGTTTGGNTTGTTAAATACAAATCCTTTTCCGTTTAAACCACCAGAGTACTCTAAAGTAGTTCCTACTANGTATAAAAAACTTTTTTTATCAACAATAATTCTCACGTTATTTTCTTCAAAAACCTTGTCGTTTTCTTCTTTTTTATTATCAAAGGTTAAATCGTAGGACAGCCCTGAGCATCCTCCACTTTTTACCCCAACTCTTACAAAGTCTTTTGTAGCGTCAAAGCCTTCATCGATCATCAATGCGACTACTTTTTTCTTTGCTGTATCTGAAACTTTTATCATGTTTTTAAATAGATTAATTTTAAATAGATTAAAATTAAATATGTTGCAAATATACAATATAAGTCTAATAAAAGACTCAAATTTCAATTATGAAACCTAATGGCACAATTGGATTTATTGATTACTCTTTAAAGGCAGGGTTATTGATAAAATCTGAATCTGAAAGAGTGAGTAGAAAGGCTTTTAAATCGGTTTTTTCTTCTGGGGTAAGTTGCACGCCTCCTTGCGCCACTTTTTTCATTAAAGGATCTATTGTAGAGGACGGTTTTAGGCCTTCTGAATAATGATTGATAACTTCTTCTAGGGTTGTAAATCGTCCGTCATGCATATAGGGAGCNGTGAAAGCTAAATTTCGTANGGAAGGAGATTTAAATTTGCCGTTATCTGAGGGATCTCCTGTTATCGCCCCCAAACCTAGATCTTTAAATTCGAGATCTAAACCATTGTTGTGAAATTTATGATCTGTCCAGAGAGGATTATTATTACTTCCATGACAATGAAAACAGTCTCCTTTGGCCTCATCCATAAAAATAGTAAAGCCGTTTTGTTCTTTAGGGGTTAGGTTTTTTTCTCCACGCAAATATTGATCGAATTTAGANTTACCAGAAATCAGCGTTCTTTCAAATTGTGCAATTGCTTTTGTTACTAATTCAGAGTCAATCNTTGACGAACCAAAAGCTTGCTGAAACAAAAACGGATAGGTTGCATGGTTTTCTAGTTTTTTAACGACAGTTTTCCAATCTGCATGCATTTCGATAGGGTTTGAAACCGGTTCTAGTGCTTGTTTTTCTAAACTAAATTCTTTTCCGTCCCAGGCAAAAAGCTCTTCAAAATTCCAAGCTAAATTGAATAANGGCATTGAATTTCTTGTTCCAAATCGACCATCAATTCCTTTGCTAAACCGCTCGTTATTTGTAAAAGAGGCTGCTGGATCGTGGCAAGTTGCACAAGACTGAGTTTCGTTGCCAGATAAAATTTTATCAAAGAATAATTTTTTTCCAAGAGCAACTCCCTCCTCAGTTAATGGATTGTTTGTTGGGATAATTGGAGCGATTAATTTGTCTTGAAAAAGGATTGGAATTTCTAACACATAAGGAACAGGGATGTATGTTTCCTCCTCTTTAGNCGAGCAACTCATCAGAAGAAAAAAGAAGAAAAAGTAAACCCAGTAGTTTTTCATAAATGAATAGTATATATGGCTTTAAAACAGAACGAGAAAAAAGAATTGATTTCTTAATCTGAAGTTTCTAGCGTTGCTACTTTTTGGAGCATTTTATCGTCTTGATGTAAAATTCTATAAAAACCAAGATCACCAAAAAGAGAGTTTGCAATCGCTGCTTTTAGGTATTTTTTAATACGCTGTCTTGTTTTAAAGGATGATTTTTTTTCGATCTTTTGACCTGTCAAATANGTCTCTAAAATGGTTTCGTCTGCNTCAAAATCTGAAATAAAAGCATTGAGAGTCCATTTACCAAGAGAGGNTCTGTTGTTGTCTACAAAATTAAAAGCAAAATCATTGATAGAATTNAAGTAGAACCCCGAGAGATAAGAAGAGGTGTCTATGGCAACAAAAANATCTGGAATTATCCCACCACCACCATAAACAATCTTTCCTTTTGGNGTTTTAAATTGTAGAGAGTCTATTGTTTTTATACTGTCTTTACTTAGCAATTCTCCGCTAAAAACTCTTTGTTGATAGTCTTTGTAGTAGTTTTCATTACCATTTTTAGCATATGGTTTTTGAATAGAGCGCCCTGTGGGCGTATAATATCTTGCAGTTGTTAAACGGACAGCAGAACCATCTCCTAAATCCATTTCTATTTGCACCAATCCTTTTCCAAAGGAACGACGTCCAACAATGGTTCCTTTGTCATTATCCTGGAGGGCTCCAGCCACAATTTCTGAGGCAGAAGCAGAATTTTCATCAATCAATATATACAAGCCCCCTTTTTTGAAACTGCCTTTAGCGCTTGAAAAAGATTTTTCAATTTTATTTTGATTGTTTTTTGTGAATACAATCAGCGTGTTCTCTTCTAAAAACTCATCAACAATACGATTTGCAATGTCTATAAAACCACCACCATTTCCGCGTAAATCTAAAACGAGAGCGGTCATTCCTTGATCAATTAACGTTTGAAGAGAAGACTTAAATTCTCTGAAAGTATTTCGAGCAAAACGATCTATTTTAATATATCCAAGAGCATCCGAAAGCATGTAGGCCAAGTCTACACTTTTAATATTTACTTTTCCACGAGTAACTTGAACAGTGAAAAGAGANTCATTACTTTTTCTATACAATTGTAGCGCAACGGTTGTCTTTGGTTTTCCTTTTAAGTACTTAGGAATATTGTTACTAGAGATGTTTTTACCAAACAAGGTGTCTTTGTCTGCTATTAAAATTCTGTCTCCAGATTTGATGCCTGCTAGAATGCTTGGACCTCCTTTTATGGGCTGGATAACNGTTATGGAGTCGTTGATCATTCTAAATTGCACACCGATTCCCTCAAAATTACCTTGCATTCTCTCTTGAACAGCTTGTAAGTTCTCTTTAGGAATGTATACGGAATGTGGATCTAATTCTCCCAACATTTCATTGATGGCAATATCTAANAAGTTTTCGGTGTCAACGTTGTCTACGTATTCTTTTTCAATAAAATTGATTAGTTTTTTTATCTTTANTTCTTGCGCAGCATTTTTTGAAAAAGACCATAGACTAGAGGAGCCTCCATTCATTAAAGCACCAATAAAAANCCCNAAAATAAGAGCTAAAGAAAAATATAGAGGAAGGTTGTTTTTATTATTCATAAGGCAAATGCATGATCTCAACTCCTGCTTTATCTAAAAAATCAATGCCAGAAGCATCTTTGTAAGCGTTCGCAAAAACAACGCGTTTTATTCCNGCTTGATGAATTAATTTACTACACTGCGTACAAGGAGACAATGTAATGTATAGAGTTGCTCCGTTTGCCGATTGAGTAGAAGAGGCTACCTTTAAAATGGCATTGGCCTCCGCATGTAAAACTTCCCATTTTGTGGCACCTGAATCATCTTCACAACAATTGTCAAAGCCAGATGGGGTTCCGTTGAACCCATCAGAAATAATCATCCGATCTTTTACAATTAAAGCCCCTACTTGTTTCCGTTTGCAATGTGAGAGTTTACCCCACTCAAAGGCCATTTTTAAATAGGCGCGATCGTATTTTAATTGTTTCTTTTCTGTCATTACAACGAAAGTAAAAAGATTTGTAGAAATAAGACGTTAATAATTCAACAAAATTTGTTTACCAAAAAATTCTGTTGAACATCATTTGCAATGAAAAACCAATGACTATTGAGGAGCATACCATAACCCAATCTCTTTTTGTAACATTAAAAAAATAGTGAAGAATATTTCCTAGTATCAAAACTGCTAAAACAATGATAACTTGAGCGGCTTCAATACCCAGTGCAAATTCTAGCAGCGGTAAAAGCTTGTCTTCTTCTTTGCCAATCATCATTTTAAAGTAATTGGAAAAGCCTAGGCCATGAATACATCCAAAAACGAGCCCCAAAATTAAATTAGTATTTTCTTTACCTGATGTTGATTTTTTAGTGCTAAATACATTTATAATTCCAGTGATACAGATGGTCAGTGGGATTAAAAATTCAATCAAGTCCATTTTTGTACTGAGAATTCCATAGGCAGATAAAGCAAGTGTAACTGAGTGTCCAATGGTAAATAAAGTAACAAGCCAGACTACTTTTTTAAATTGATGAAAGCTGAAGATAACCGCTAGAACAATCAAGAATAAAATATGGTCATAGGCAGCAAAGTCTAACACATGGTAAAGACCCATTTTGAAATAAAGGATAAATTCATTCATTTTGATGTTTAATTAAATAGACTTCTCCAAAGATATTAAAAAGCGAGCACTATTAAATTTAAATTTTTAGAATTTGTGCTGTTGTTTATTTCCATTGTATCTCTTTTTGCGGTGTTGCCAATATCATATTTTCCTCTTAGATTTCTCCATTTTTGACAAGAAATAATGTAAAAAAACAGCAGTCTAACTAAATAAAAGGATTTTATTTTTAACTTTCATTACAAAACTTATATTTGTGTTATACACAGTTGCATGCAAAAAGGACTCAAATAAAAACCACATTCGAATTATATTAAGCTGAAGGTTTTTTGACCTATTTTATTGGAGCTCTACCGAGAAATATGCTAATGAAGCGATTTTCGTGCATTTTAATCCTGATGGAGGTGATTCTGGTCTTGAAAAAAAGAATCTTGAGTTATTTGTGCGTGCAATTCGTGCTCACTTGTCACCCTACATATTCTGATGGTAATGCCTTTTTGATCGTATTCGTTAATTTAAAAACTAAAAGCAGCAGCAAATGGGATCGTAATTTTAAGGTCTGCGCTAAAAACGCACTATGTAAGGGATTGTTGAGGTTAGAATCTAGACAAAACAAAATTGGGGTTCCCTATAAAGAAGTCCGATTAAGCATCCATTTATTTTGAAGTTTTGCAAGTAACACAGGAATTTTTACTGAATAAACGTTCTATTTTAAATCAATAAATCAATGAAACACTTTTTCACATTTTTAGTGGCAGTATTAATCACTGCAAGTACCTATGCCCAAGTGGGTATTGGTACGTCAAGCCCAGACGCCTCAGCAGCCTTAGATATAACCTCTACCACAAAAGGATTATTGATGCCAAGAATGACCAATGCACAGCGTTTAGCGATTGCAAGTCCAGTTGCAGGGTTACAGGTCTTTGTCACAGATTTTGATGGAGGTAGTTTTATGTTTTATGACGGGACAAAATGGGGTACACTATCTTTTACAAAAACGATTCCAGAGGCTCCCACAATTTCAGGGGTTGCATCCGGTAACACAGAAGTTGTAATTTCGTTTACAGCTCCATCAAGTGATGGAGGCGCTGCAATAACATCTTATACAGCCACCTCAAATCCAGGAGCTATAACAGGTACTGTAAGTCAAGAAGGTAGTGGTGATATCACAGTAACAGGTTTAACCACTGGTACCGGGTATACTTTTACAGTTACTGCTACCAATACAATAGGTACAAGTGCGCCTAGTGCTGTATCAAGTTCAGTAGTACCAGCCCCACTACAGGTAGGTGATTTTTATCAAGGCGGTGTTGTTTTTCATCTATTTGTACCTGGAGAAACAGGTTATGTTTCAGGCGAAACCCACGGTTTAATTGCGGCAGTAGCAGACCAGAGTTCTGGTATACAATGGTAGTTATGTTACAACAGGGGCAACAGCGACAGCTATAGGGACTGGAAGTGCCAACACAGATGCTATTATATCTGTAGAAGGCGACACACAAAGTGATTATGCAGCAGGACTGGCAAGGGCCTATACAGGAGGAGAATATACCGATTGGTTTTTACCCTCAAAAGATGAGTTATATAAAATGTATTTAAAAAGGACAACGATAAACGCCACTGCTTTAGCAAATGGTGGTAGTATTTTTGCGACTCTTCTGTACTGGAGTTCTACGGAGTACGATAACACTTGGGGGTGGGCATCGTTTCATCAGTTATTTTTCTGACCTCAGCAGTAAGAGTAACCTCTTCAAAGTGCGTGCAGTTCGAGCTTTTTAACGATTTAATTAGTACCGCGTAAGCGGTCGCGTTATAAAAAAATAGATCCCCAAGAATAATAATTTATTCTTGGGGATCTATTTTTACACCCCATTGAGCTATTTTCGAAACAATCGCTGGCTTTTTTGAGAAAGTTTGGTGATTTGCTCTGGGGTTAATTATTGATTTTCAGGTTTTTTTTTT
>JGI26079J46598_1000815_pt1 | contig 12896 bp, 4 predicted proteins | sample SaaInl59LU_5_DNA_FD_46598 | JGI IMG/M metagenome (IMG submission 46598) | reverse complement strand
TTTTGATTGAACGTGCAAAGGTACACAATTCTATTTTATAATATACTGGAACAGGGCCAGGTTTAGGTGCAAACGATAGTTCGGTTCCGAGTTCTGAAGGCCAAGCACTTCTCAAGTGCTCTACTTATTCACTCGTAACTCGGGCTGCAGGGTCAACCACCCGGCCACCCGATGTCACACCNCGGCCCTGGCTGCCAACGTTCGATTCCTGATNCGATCGTCATCGGATCCNATCTCATTTCTAATTTCGNTTCATCATTCTCGATTCAGATGTCACATCGACAGGCTGTCACGATGACCGTCATACAGTACTGTCATACTACTGTACTGTCATACTGTCATACTGTCATAGTGTCATACCCCGGACATCTGGCACTCAATTTCATCGTCTCTTCAATCCCAATGCGAACCCGACCATTCCTCGAGGGTCTGACTAAGTATTACGATGACTACTACCCAGTACTGTCATACTGTCATACNGTCATACTGTCATACTGTCATAGTGTCATACTGTCATACTGTCATACCCCAGACATCTGGTACTCATTCTCATCGTGATTTCAAGCCCAATTTCACTGTCATCGTGTCAATCCCAGATTACTCCCGATGACCCACACGCATACACAGATATATCGGCNCACGCTGTGCCTCCGGGCACAACTCTCCCCCCCTTAGGAGTGGTTTACCTCCNGGAATCACTCCACTAAGGATCCTATCTAAGTTCCAGTTCTTAGGTTCTCTGGTTCCTTCTTGATCATTGCTTGCCACCGCTACCAGGGCACCACTTTCGCTAAGAAGGGTGCCGCTTGGAGTCTAAAGCGGGTCTTCAGTCTTGCGGAGGCGTAAATGTCGGAAAAGTTGCCGCAGCAGGAGCGCTGGTACAGGGTAAACGCTCGCGGACTGTCCAGCTCCAGCTTGCTGAGGATGAGGCCCCAGCTGTGCGGTCTTCGGGTGGCTGCCGGTCGCCCACCTACAAGCGCATGGCGTTGAGGCGGTACAGCGCAGCAAGGGCGTGGGCGGCGCTGAGTTTGTCCATATGCACGTGGGCTTCATGTACTGCATGCCGTACATGCAGTAGGTGCACACCAGCGGGGAAGGGAGCCTGCGCATTATGGGGCGGAGTCGCAGCGCGTTGGGGAAGCGTCCTCTGGGGTTCTCCATGAACCAGTGCTTTGGCTTCAGGTAATCGATGATCTGCAGTGTTCGCCGCACGATCTTGTCCGCTTGCGGAAGATCAGGGGGTCCTCCAGTGGTGCGCGCTTGGCTGTACTGCCTGCAGGGAGGGCTGGCCCAAATGACATCGAAGTGCCCTGGCGGGTATTCCTTGTGGTTCCATTCTAGGATGTTTTGCACATGAGTGGGATGCCAAGTGGGCTCAGAGTCAAGGGTCACTACTGAGGCAGTGGGGAAGCAGTTCAGGAACTCTCTTTCCACCGAGCCAGTGCCACTGAAAAGCACCAGGATTCTGGGTACCCGGGTTGTCTCTGTCCAGGTCGCTGACAGCTCTGTCACCAGTGCTAATGACCCATCTTCTGCGAGCTCTTGGTGCTCCCACGGTAGAAGGGCGTCGTGTTCCATTTCCTTTAGCTGGTCCAATTCGTCGCAGGGGTTGGTGATAAGATGTGCGAGTGTTACTCCGGCTTGAGCAGAGTGGCGACCACGCTGCTCACGTCGTCGCGTGGCTTCGTCGCGAACTTGTGCTTCCATGCGTAGTCTCGCTTGCTCAAAATCACGAAGTTGCTGGAGTGGGCCTCCGCGTTCGAGCTTGTCACGGGTTCTCCACTGGTCGTGGGCCTTGGAGTAGCCGGTCCAGCGAACTTTCCACTCTTCTACTTCTTTTCCTCGTACAGATCGTACCCGGCGTGCAAGGATTCGTTCAACATGTGCCTCCTTCTGGCCGTCCACCACTACTTCTTCAGGCACCGCCAGGTGGTCGCGTGCAGCGAAGGTGTCCTGGCCGCTGGTGTAGGGCTTAAGGCGGTGTTGGGCGAACACATCGTGTATTCGCCAGTGTGGGGGAAGGCGTAGGCGGTAGGCTACTGGGGCACCCCTGTCGGCCTCCGGCATGGTCATCTGCATATCGCTGAAGAAGCGTTCTGTTACAGGGACAGGACCGTGCCAGCGCTTGGTTAGTTTCCTGCAGATGGAGCGGTCCATTACCTTTTCAGTGAGGTGTTTCGCCTCTATCCAGACCAGGTCTCCGACAGCATACTCTCGCTGTCCGTGCCTGCGGTCAAATTGCTCGCGCTGTCGCTGCTGAGCTAGTTCCAACCGTTGCCTGGCGTCCCGCAGTTGCGACGAAAATTTCGCGGCCACTTCATGGGCGGTACCTACTCCCCCTGTTCGTCGCCCAGCGGTGGACTGCGCGGCCTCCAAGAAGAGGTCCAGCTGCGACAGCGGTGAGAATCCAAATACTAGCTCAAATGGTGTGAAACCAGTAGATTCACTCCTGGAGTCATTGATCGCGAATTCAACGTTGGTGGCAAACAAGTCCCAATCTTCCACGTTTGCGTCCACGAAAGACCTGAGCATGTCCTCGATCACTCTGTTGCTGTGTTCTGCTTGCCCATCAGACCTAGGGTTGTAAGGGGTGGTGCGAGCCACTTTAACACCCATGAGTCTCATAAGCTCTTGCCAGAAGGCGTCCTGAAACCGCGGGTCGCGGTCAGAAATAATCTTCATGGGAGCACCATGCAGACGCCATACTGAGTCGAAGTAGATCCTGGCCACCACAGCTGCAGAACTGTCGCCAAAGTTCATTGGCACGACGTGGACCATCTTTGTCAACTTGCACGTGAAGGCCACGAAGGCGTCATTACCCCTCTCCGACACTGGCAAGCCAGTGACGAAGTCCACTGCAACATCTTGCCACGGTCTGTTTGGGATGCTGTGGGGGTTCAGCAGACCATCTGGGTAAGTCCCACGTGGGCGGACTGCTTGACACACTGAGCAGGATGCAACCCAGGTGCCCACGTCATCAGCAGCTCCACGCCACCAGAAGCGTCGCAGCACTCTTTCCAATGTTTTATCTCTCCCAGTATGTCCCGCAGACAATGATTCGTGAGAGTGGCGAATCACCACTTCTCGAAGCGGAGAGTCCTCCCCCAGTACCAGCTGATATCTCCCTGCTGCAGTTCGCCAGACCACCTCACCCACCAGTCTGAAATCTTGTAGGCACTGGTGTGGAGCTGCCTTCACTCTGTCATGCAGCGAGCGAAGTGATCCTTCGCGCTTGTACTCCGCCTTCAACGCCCGCAGGAACCTTGAGTCTGTTTGGTGAGAGACTGCATCTCTGAAGTCTGCCGCTTCCCCTTCCCTTATCACAGCTGGGGTTACGCGTGGATGTCTCACCCGCGCTGGCTGTGGTTTGGCTGGGGGAGCGTAAACAATCAAGACCGGCCAGCGGAGATCAAAGGCCTTGCCGTTCGGGTTCTCAAAGAATTGGTTAGGCTCGCCTTTGTCGTCGTGGGTGGGTATAACCTCCACAATCTGCATGTTCGCCTTCCTGAACAGCTTGCGCCACGCNGGAAGCTTGGACTGATGGTCNGGGAGGACGAAGACTGCTGAGGTGTTTTCCGGGTCTGCTTTCCATTCTGCGATGTACTTGTTCAGTATCGCCTCCACAGTAATGTGGCTGGAATTGTAAGGGGGATTGCACCAGACCCGAAGGCCTCGCCATTTCTCAGAAAGGCAGTCAGTCCAGAACCGATCCACTTGCCTGTTGTGACCACCGAAGTCGCAGCAGGCGTCCACGTCGAAGGGGCCAAACTTGTCGGTGTACTTCGAGGCGTACTCTGCGCGGACGCGCCAGTTCTGTGTGTCTTCCGGGGGGCGAACTTGCCGCTTCTGCGGGGAGCGAGTCGCTGATGGAGCGGGCTGCTGAGGTGCCTTCTGCGGGGGCTGTGAACTCGCCGGTGCCTTTTCAGCGGGTGCTGTTGGCGTGTCAGTCTGGGCCATGGGCGTCTGCGTCTTCTGCAGTGCTGGCTTTTGCGAAGCTGCTGAAGTCGCAGAGGTCTTCCCAGTCAGTGCAGCCTGCGGTCGTGACCTGCTTCTCGTTATCCTCACATGAGGAGGGTCTTGAACAGGGGGTTTGCACGTGGGGTCCATCGGCGTTCCACCTTTAGCCTCGAGTTGGTCAGGCATGTCGAAGTCAAGGGTGGGAATGTCGGAGTCAAGGGTCCCCTTCGCTCTTTTATGGAGCTTCCTGTTGACGAGGGCGATGGTCTCCCCCACATCCATAGCTTGCTCCGCCATGGAGAGGGTCTCTACTGCCGCAAGCCAGCTGTCAATCGTCTGGGCCCAGTGAGGGCGAGCTGCAGGTGGTGCGCTGGGGAAGTACTCAGACTCCATGGTTGCCAGCGGGTTCTTCGGCAGGTCTGAGGTGGGGTCGATCACCCCTGCTTCCTTCAGACCATCGCGGACGTCCTTATCTTTGAAATCGGGTCGTCTGGACAGGGCGTCAGGCACCAGCAGTAACGCCCCCTTAATGTATTCCATACGCGGTACCCCCACCTCCACGAGGTCCATGTACCATCGCGCCTGCCTGCGGCTGAGCTCCCTGCCAGGTTCCATCAGCCATTCAAGGGGGCGGTGATCGCCTTGGATGCGGAAGTTGGTGAAGATGAGGTAGTGTCGCCAGGTGACTGTGGTGCAATGATGAAGGGCGCCCAGCTCTCTTTCCCCAGTGTGATAGTTCTGCTCGGCGGCAGAGAACTGGCGGCTTTCGTATGCTATCACGCGTAGACCGAGGCCATCTCCATTGTCCTGCATTAGCACTCCCCCAAGAGCGATGCCGCTGGCGTCCGTTTGCACTATAAATGGTGCGGTACCGTCTGCGGCCCCCTTGATGTTGGGTAGGGCGAGCACTGGTGCTGAGGTGAGGGCCTTCTTCAGCTCTTCGAAGGCCCACTGTTGCATAGGGCCCCACTCCCATGGCACATCTGCCTTGGTCAGGCGAGTGAGAGGCTGGGCGATCTCGGAGAAACAATGTATGAACCTGCGGTAGTATCCCGCCAGGCCCAAGAACTGTCTGACGTGGGTAACTGTCTCCAGTTCAGGCCAGTCCCTCACCGCAGCCACCTTATCATGCTGCGGTCTGCAGCCGTCTGCGGAGATGCAGTGGCCGAGGAAGCGCAAGGACTTCTTCAGCAGCTGGCACTTGGACCTCTTCAGGAAGACACCCTTCTCCCTGCATGTTAGGAGCAACTGCTTGACGTGCTCGTAGTGCTCCGCGGCGGTGTTGCTGAACACGACCACGTCGTCAATGAATATGCGGACGAAAGGAAGGTGACCCAGGGCGCGCTGCATTCGTCGCTGGTATTGGGATGGGGAGTTCTGCAACCCCTGTGGCATGACTAACCATTCATAGGATCCCATCTGGGTGGTGAAGGCTGTCTTTTCCACATCTCCCGGGGCCATTGGAACTTGCCAGAAGCCATCCACCGCGTCGAAGGAAGAGAAGAACTTGGCGCCCTGCATTTCATCGAACATCATCTGGATGTCTGGGAGAGGGTACTTGTCCTTGACTGTCTGGCGGTTGAGGAGTCGGTAGTCGATCACCAGGCGCAGCTCCTTGGGGTTTCCCGGCTTTGGGACCATCAGACAAGGAGCTGCGTAAGGGCTAGACGAAGGCCGAATGTAACCCTTGGACATCAGGGTCTCAACACGCTCTCGGAGTTGGCGGAGTTCTTCCGCGGACTTCTTGTAGATGCGTTGGCAGGGTGGACCTTTCTTGCTCAGCTCAGGGTCTAGGTGAATGCTGGCCTCGTCTTGGGGGTCATGTCTCAGGCCATTGATGTCCGGCAGTGCGGTGGTCATCTCCTTCTCATACTCAGGGCCCCAGAAGTCCTGGAACTTGAGGGTCCACTCGGGGTCTACGTCGGCATCTTCAGTGTCCGCAGCAGGCTTGGCACATTCATCAGTGTCGATCGCCGTTGCTGCGAAGGCGGAGGTCTCATCGTTTGGGGACCTCTCGGCCATCATGAGCCAGGCGGGCTGCACCCCAGGGTCATCGTTGCCGCGCCTCTTCTGCGTCTCCGCGTACACCAGGTACTTCTTCAGCTGGGCCGGGGTCAGGAACACCTCGTCCACTAATCCCGCACAAGTGGTCCCCTTGGGGGACTTATCCCCAGATGCTTTCCCGGGAGAGCAGCCTGCGATGGTGACGCGATCTCCAGTCTTGCCGCCGCGGGACTTTCTGAGGAAGGATACTGACCCGTTTCCCTTGTAGTCTAGGGTCACGGGCGAATGGCTGCGCAGCCACCTTCCTCCAAGGATGACGTCCACTTGTATGCCCAGGGGTAGGACCCGGAGTGCCAGGGCGTTCTCTGTGTAGGTGCCCGTGGTGGTATGCGTGTTGAACTTAGCGTACGCAGTAGCGCCCGTGATCTTCACAGACCCGTCCGCTAGGGTGACCCGCATCTCAGAGCCGGCCCGCGTCGTGAGGCCGCACCGCTTGGCACTCTGCTCCGAGATGAAGTTGTCGGAAGCTCCCGAGTCAATCAACACCTTGACCGTGTGCCCTCTAAGGGTCGCGTAGAACACCAGCAGCAGCGGTCCTTCTTCGTCGTGTGCCGCTGCCAAAGTCCCACTGATATCTGTTTTCCACTGGACTCCCCCATCTGCGCGTATGCTTTTGCACTTGAGGTTGGGTAGGAGGTTGTCCACGGCGTCGCGACACTCCTTCGCAGTCTGTCTGCAGGCGGCGTAGAATTCCTCATCCAGCAGGTCGATGTCTTCAGTCGGGTGGCTGATGAGATCGTCTGCACTCACTGTTAGCAGAGCGCCCGCCGAAGTGTAATCGCTGGAGGTGGGGCTGATGTGGGTGGTGTCACTGGGAGTGGGGCTGACATGGGTGGTGTCACTGACGGTGGGGCTCACGTGTGTGGTGCTCACTGTGGGGCTCACATGGGTAGTGTCACTCGTCGTGGGGCTCACATGAGTAGTGCCGCTCACTGTGGGGCTCACATGGGTAGTGGCACTGGTGGTGAGGCTGACATGAGTGGTACCGCTGCTGTCAGGGGAGTCCTCGTCGCTCTGCGGGGGACTGCTGATACCGCTACTGTCAGGGAAGGTCCTGTCGCTCTGCGGGGGACTGCTGATGGGAGCTCCAGATTCTGCCTCATGGGTCTCAGCAGCTGCCATTTGCTGGGTGAAGCAGAGCGAGTCGGACGAGGAGTCCTCCTTCACCGTGTCGGGGTCGTCAGCGATGGGATGGCTGCCCAGACAGGATAGCTCGTCCTCCGCTTCGCGCGTCTTCATTTGTTGCGTGAAGCAGAGCGAGCCTGGGGTGGGAGCCTCTTCTGCCACGTCAGGCGAGGGTTGAGCGTGATCGGGTGGACACTCGAAGCTCCCCCCAGGAGTGGCCGGTGCGTCAGCAGCGTGCAGCGGAGGGGTCCCTTTCAGAGTGGACCCGTCCTGCGGTGGGGGTGAGGGGGAAGATAGGCCTAGCGGGCTGGGCCCTAGTTTCCTCATCTTGTACTGGTGCACTGCGTGCAGACTGCACCAGGCACCAGGTAGGCCCACGTCCCCTGTTGTTCCAGGTATCGTGCCCACCTCAGTGTCCAGGGTGCAGAGAGATGTCGAGGACCTCGCTGCTGCTCTCCGCATGCCCTCCTTCTCCCATGGTCTGGTACCGGGGGAGGAGTCAGGGCTCGAGGTCGCGATGGCCTCCAGCTGTTCCGTGGGTGACAGCTCTCGCCAGGCCGCNTCCAGATCGGAGGAGCTGATGTCCAGGGGTTCAGGAGTCTGTTGGCGGCCATCGTGCGAGAGAAGATGCCACAGCGCCATGCGTCTATGTCCCTCTCTGCGGTCTTGAGGTTCGCGAGCAACCCGTTTTCTCTCCGCCAGCTGGTGGGCACGGTCTAGGTGGTCCTCTGGCACCCGGCTCCCGGAGTGTATACGGCGGTGGGAGCGCTCCCACATCTTGTCNACCAAGGCCTTAGCAGCTTCCGGAGACTTACGCAGGGCTCTGCGGACCTTCTGCATGGCAACTTCGAGAGGTAGGGAGTGTAGCTCCCTCTTCCAGTGCCACGCCGTCAGTCTTTTTCGAGGATCTGCGAGGTTGGACTGGTAGGTCTGCAGTGGCAGTACAGCGCGCGGATGAGGACGGGGTTCGCGGGGGCTGCTGAAGTTGCCATCCACCATGAGGGGTCTGTGGCGGGGGGCTCGCAGGCCCCTCCGACCCTCGATTCTTGCCCGGGTGTACGCAGGGGCGTCCTCGAGTGGGAGGGGCACGTCGTCGAAGGAGCCGCTCTCTGCAAGGGGGTGACTGATCAAGTCATCACCTGATGGTGACGGGGCACTGGCTGAGCGGTAAGTGTGTCGCAAGCGTGTCCCAGAGGCGAAGGCCACGCTCTTAGGGTGTGGTCGATGGCCCCAGGGATCTCTGCGACCTCGGGCTCGTCGGGGTTCTTCTGGCACCGACCGCTTCTCTTGGGCAGAGAGGGTCTGGTCGCCAGTGGGTGACCTCACTTCCCCGTGGGGCAGGGTCGGAGGCTGGCCGCCGGCCAGTCACTCATCGTCTCCAGCTAGGGGAAGGCCGTCACCCTCCACGAGTTCGATGCCTGCGAGCGCCGCCAGGGTCTGGTAACCTTGCTCGTCCTCGCAGCTCGCAAGTGCTAAGACCTCCTCGGAGAACTCCTCGGGAACGCCGTCTACCCGGGAGAGGTCCTCCTGCTGCTCGATAGCCCAGACGACAGCGGCCACGAACCCAGGGGAGTTTGCCAAGCGGGCAGGTGCGTTAGCTCTCCACTCCTTCAGCTTGGCCTCGTCCGTGCAGTTGCGGACGATGTGCTCTGTGGATCCGCAGGCGAAGCACCGGCGGATCCTTGGTACCTCAGCGCGAGAGAGGCCAGGGGGAGGTGGNAGTGGGGTGACCGCTGCGGCAGCGGCGGTGGTAGGCCCATTCTCCAGCATGGCGAGCGCTGGCCGGTTCACAGGGGGGCCGCGCCTGAAGAAAGGAGGACGGGGTGATGGGTTTGTGAAGGCGACCGCTCGAGGGGGGCGATCTACAGTGCGCTTCTGGGNTGTTTCTGCCTCCATGTCATTCTCCACTTCTTCAGCGATCTCCCGTATCTTCAGCAGCGCATTGTGAGTGCCCGGAATGTCGTCGAAGGCGGCCTTCCTTTCCCACTCCTGCGGTTTGGAGACATCCAGGTGGATGGTCCTGAGACGCCGCATCACCTTAGTCGCGTACTTCAGGCCCCGGCGGTACGTCGAGAGCATTGACAGGTTGGTCATCTCCACACAGTTGGGAACTCGGCCAGCTAGAAAGTTGACCGAGGCCATACGGGTCTCCAGTCGNGAGAAGTACTCCGCCGCAGTCTCACCCGGTGCTTGCTTCAATGCGATAGCCTCCCCGTGCGTGTTCTCCAGGTAGTTCTGGGTGAGGGAGCATATTGCCAAGTCACTGAAGAACACCTCGAGGTCGANATAACGCCGATGCCATGCCTGATCAGACCCGAAGATCCCCGCCGCTCGCTCCAGGAATCTCTTCTGTTGATCCTGCAGGGTGTACTCCTTGAAATTCCACAGGAGGCTGGACACGCTGGCTTGGTACTCTGACACCGTTGGCGTACAGCTGGGGGTGGTCAGGGCCTCGATGACGATGGCCTCCTGGAAGGTCTTCCGCACCAAGTTGGAATAGTGCTCCAGCTGCGCGAGTAGGCCATCCTTGTCGGCCGATTTAGTGTCAGCAGCGGAGCGAGGGAATTTGGCCACGCCCTTGACCAGCTTGAGCACCATCTCCTTCACTTTGTGCTCCTGGCGGATCTCGTCCGAGGACGCCCGCAGGTTGGTACCCTGCGGTAGTCGGATGATGCCTGGCACGAAGGGGGCAGCAGAAGGAGAGAGCCCAGGGTTCACAGGTGTAGGGTGAGGGAAGCGAGCTGAAAGTGGGGGTGCAGGCGTGGGGTTCGAAGTTGGGGCAGGTGGTNGTGCGGAAGCTGGGGGTGGAGCTGGCTGTTCAGGGACGGGCGGCGGTGCAGGAGTCGNGGGTGGAGCGGGGAGTGGGAGCGGCGTATGAAAAGGCATTGGAGTTGGCGGTTGTGCCGCTACCGCGCTCATGCTCCTGTACCAGTCAGAGTTGCTAATTTCAGACCAGGCCGCAAGGCCGTCCTGGTCGAAATGCGACACCTCTGACTCCCGTGCAGCTGCTGGTATCCACTCCCATNTCGGCTGTCCCATGCTCGTCGACCGCACATTTGCTGCGGCTGGATCGCCCATAGCTAAATCCATGGCCTCCCTGTCCACCATCATGACCCAGGTTTCCACTCGAGGGTTGGTAAGCGGCAGAGGGGCGTGNTGCAGGCGTCCCCCCATGCGCGCGTAGGCAGTGAGCGGCGCTCCCAGCAAATGCATGACCCTGAAGAGGATGGCGTCGCCCTGTACTCCAGCCCTGCGGCGTTCGTCCCATGGCAGAGTGACAGTCGCCGCGCCTCGTACCCCTGGTGCCCGGTGGATCCACAAGGACCCGCCGTCGTGGGTGACGAACAGGGCCCGGACCTCCGGATACTGTGGATAGGAAGGCTCCGGTCCCTGGTCGGGATCGCCAGGGGGGTCTGAGGGGGGATCACTAGGAGGGCCAGGGAGTGGATCTCCTGGACTAGAGTCTCCTCGCTCTGGATCCAGGTTGCCGCCATACACCAGGGATTCCACAGACTGCCGCCGGCGAGCCACCACCAGACTGAGGGCATCTGGTCGACCCTGAGTGGAAGGTCCCACCTCGGGCACCGTCGCTGCCTGGTCCATCGGTGGTGACGCCGCTCGGCCCGCTGTCAGGCCCCCTTGCGCGCTGCTCTGGGGGTCGCCTGATGGGGAGTCCATTGGTGGCGTCGCCGTCTGGTCCGCTGTCGGACCCACCTGAGCGTTGCTCTGAGGGTCGCTTGGTGGAGAGGGATCCGCTGGTGCTGTTGCGCCAGGGGGAGCGGCCCCTCTTGCGAGCACCGCCGAGAGGTCCAGGGCTTGCATAGCCGCGAGGACCTCCCTGCGGATGTGCTCACTGCGATTGCTCGCGTCTGAGTCTGAGCCAGACCTGTGAGAAGNCCTTCGCCTGCGCTCAGCCCGCGCCCGTGTGCTCCGGCTGCCTCTGGACCCTGTGCTGATTTGGCTAGCGTCCGTGCCGGACTCAGGGTCGGAGTAGTCAGGTGCACGGCCCTGACCTGGGAGGTGTCTGCCGTGCGTCGCGGGGCCCGAGGATAACCTTCGGGAGCGTCGACCGCGGCGGTTTCCTGTGACTGCTGATACCGCTGGAAGATGTCGGACCAGGAGTTGGGCCACGCCCGAGCCGTTCTGCTGGGCCTCGTTACCATGGATCACCTGCAGGGGGTCTGGTAAGGCTGCCGCACTGATGTTGATGAAGGGCTGCAGCAACGGAGGGTCCGCAGGTCCATAGGGCGGCGAAGCGGACGGCACCAGCGGCTGGGGCTGCTGCAACTGCTGGGGCTGCTGGGGCTGGTACTGCTGCTGTTGTTGCTGTAACTGCTGCTGCTGCATTTGCAGTTGCTGTAACTGTTGCTGCTGTAGCTGCTGCTGCAGTACTGGTTCCAGTGGCGGCTGCTGTAACCATTGTTGTTGCTGCTGCTGATACGCAAGCCACTGCTGCTGCTGCTGTAGCTGTTGCTGGAAGGGAGTGGGGTATGAGCCAGCGGGGTGGTGTGTCCCCAGTGTGAAGGGGACTGGCGACACTCCCCCAGCGAGGGGCGCTGACTGAGGCAGCATCCAGCTAGTGCCATTCCACACAGCCTGCGCGGGTGTACCGTCCGGCATGGTGTAGGGACGGGGTACAGCAGTGTAGGGCGCGGTGGAGATCGGACGTGGGAGGGGATAAGCTGAAGCGTAGGTGGAAGCGTAAGTGGAAGGTGGGAAGGCGATGGAAGGGGTGGAAGAATAGTGGAGCTGTTCCATGCTTGTGCTCGCACTTGTGGACGTCTCTGCAGTCTGCTGTGACATGTTGTTCATCTGCTGACTGCTGAGCTGTTGAAGTCTAAGACTGGTTGTGGCAACAGCCACAGGTGAACCCAGAAGTGAGGTTCTCCTTTTAGTTGGTAAGGTGCTGTGACTTGGAGCTTAGTTGTCCTCTAGCTCGTCGTCGGAGGTGGTAGGTGACTCCGAGGGGGAGGGAGGAAAGCCGTCTCCCTGAAGTGGGTTCTCGAAGTATCTGCCAGGAGGAGCTAAAGGGCCAACCGGTTGAAGCCACTTGCCAACACCTTGTTTCCACCACTCTCTACGGTATCTTTCAGGGGCTGGAGGCACTGCCATACACTGAGTTGGTGGTGTTGGAGGGTTCTGAGTGGCTCTAGGGTGTCTTAGAAGTAAGTTTTTGGTGGTGGGGACTGNTGGGGTAGAGTTTAGGGTTAGCTAAACAGTGACTAAAAGTGACGAAAAACGCAGTTTTTGGCAGTTTTTGGCACTTTTAGGGCTCTGTAACTCAAGCTGATGGTCGTGACAGGCCATAGTAGACCGTAGAANGTAGTTATACTGCCCACTGAAGGTCGGTTGAGGCCTCAGACGAAGTTTCAACTTAAGATCCCGTCAGACATGTTTGAGTTTTTGAGCCGTTTTGAGCCACCAGTGTTAAGGACGTCAGAAACTGCATTTTGAATAACTTTGGAAGTGTTTGTTGAAGTCCTTCTCCAAAAAAAAATGGTTTTTTGAACGTAGAAATTGCGCAAANGTTCCCGAAGTTACAGCTCTCCCCCTGCAGTATGCTGAAAGTTTTTATAGGTCCGTGGCTGAACGCGCGGAGTCGTTCATTGCGCACTAAGATACCAAATGTGCCAGGGGCACTACGACATATACTCGGATTGATGTTTTTGATTGAACGTGCAAAGGTACACAATTCTATTTTATAATATACTGGAACAGGGCCAGGTTTAGGTGCAAACGATAGTTCGGTT
>JGI26079J46598_1000806_pt1 | contig 12968 bp, 20 predicted proteins | sample SaaInl59LU_5_DNA_FD_46598 | JGI IMG/M metagenome (IMG submission 46598) | reverse complement strand
ATTCATATGGAATGGGTGAGGATGCTTTATTCCAGAACAACGGAGAAGGGAGTCATGTTGAAAATAACAAGAGAGTGTTTAAGATGCTAAAAGAAAAGAATATCAGCTATTTTAATTAGAATGGAAGAGTTCAAAGACGCGTGTTGGGGTCTCGATGTACGCAGTGAGGAGATCGCTGCAGACCTCCGAAATCTTCCTACAGACTATACACTTGCCGAGCGATATATGGAAATCGATCAGGAAATCTACGAGATGAAGGAATGGTATGAAAGAGTTAAGAAAGAGAGGATTGAGATGGAGAAACGTTTCAAACGTGTTGATCAAGATCTTAGACATTTTAACAATGACGTACAACGATTTAAATTACGAGAGTTTTCTCGTGTCCGACACGGAGGGTCGTATTCACAATTACCTCATTCATTTTCTTAAAATACCAAGTACTTCTTTAACCGCTGGGTGTCTAACAATATCTTCATCTTCCATCTCCACGTGTTCGATATACTCCAGGTCTTGACATTGCATCTTATAGATGAGATCCTCGAGTCCATTTTCTGGTCCCAAATCAGACTGTGCTAGGTCACCCGTGACTATAAGCTTTGTACCTTCACCCACTCTCGTAAGGAGCATCTTCATCTGGTTGGGTGTGGCATTCTGCATTTCATCTGCGATGATGAGTGTGTTATCAAATGTACGCCCTCTCATGTATCCTAGAGGTTCTATGCTAATGAAACGTTCCATTTGACTATGACTCAAGTATTTTTCGAAAATGTCAAACATTGGCTTCGTCCAAGGTTCCATCTTTTGCTCCATATCTCCTGGAAGGTAGCCCATATCTTCATCGGCGGCTACGATGGGTCGGGTAAGGACAATCTTAGGACGCTGATACTTGTGTACATGTTCGAGAGCAATCTGACAAGCCAACATTGTTTTTCCGGTACCAGCTGGACCAGTTCCCACGACAATGGGTTTTGGAGATCTGAGGGCGAGCATGTATCTACATTGACCAGGGGTTTTTGGAAAGTTCATATACATTATTTAAAGTTTTTTTCCTTATATAATTAAATGGAGTTTCACTTTGTAAAATTAAATGTAAATGGAACCTACCTTAGTCTCGTGGACCCCACCTCCAAACCTAGATTTATATGTTTTTCGGATCGAACAAAGGCTAAGGAATGTGTAAATTATGTATCATTATTTAGATCGAGGTATGGTGTTTGGCCGTGTTTCGATATGTCTAAGCGTAGTAGGAAATTAGAAAGCAATACGCATGTAAAACAGAGAACCCCTGAACAAGTGAAGCGTTACCTGGATATAGAAACATATGATTTCAACACGATCGATCGAATTGCGAGTCGAACAAATACGTCTTTCTATTGTGTATTACATTTCGAAACCGAAGATCATGGAAGTACCGAATCCATCTCAATGTCTGGTCAAGAGATGGACGCAATTGTCGACGATATCGCATATAGGGATCTGCTGAACTTTAGCTTAAAAATAATGTAACTTGTAATAATAATGTGTGGTATCCTAGCCCTCTCCGGTGAAGAAGTAGAAGTATCCTCTTATCTCCTTTCTCACCGCGGTCCAGATGATTATCGAAGTGAAACGATAGGTAAATGTCGGATGGACTTTTACCGCCTCTCGATCAACGATCTCACTGATGCTGGTATGCAGCCATTTGTAAAGGAGAATGAGATGCTCATTTGTAACGGTGAAATTTACAACCATCGTGATTTACGTGATGGTACTGAAAAGAGTAAAAGTGATTGTGAAGTTCTCCTTCCGTTGATCCGACACCATGGAATGATGAAGACCCTTGACCTCATCAATGGTGATTTTGCGTTCGTATGGACGAACGGAAAGCGGGTCATGGCTGCCCGCGACCCTGTTGGTGTGCGCCCCCTGTTTTATACACGGTACACTGAAAACTCGATCGCCTTTGCAAGTGAGGTCAAGGCTTTGCTATTCCTGAATAGTGAAATTCACATCTTCCCACCCGGGCATATGTATGATTCGTACATCAACGATTTTGTATGTTATCACACTGGTTACTGGCATGTGAACAAATACATCAAGACTGGCTTTCAACGACAACTCAGAGAAACACTCGAACACGCGGTACACGACCGTATCGAGAATACTGATCGAGACATTGGATTTCTTCTATCGGGTGGCTTGGACAGTAGTCTCATCGCTTCCATAGCTACCAGGAAGCTTGGGAAGATTCGAACCTTCTCAATTGGTCTCGAAGGGAGTCCGGACTTGGAAGCTGCGAGGACGGTGGCGAAGTACCTGGATACTGACCACACAGAGGTTAAGTTTACACCTGCGGAAGGTATCGCACACCTCAATGATGTGATCCATTCATTAGAGTCATATGACACAACGACGGTGAGGGCGAGTACACCTATGTGGCTTCTTTGCAAGTACATCAAGCAGAACACCCCATGTCGCTACATCTTCTCAGGTGAAGGGAGTGATGAGATTTTGGGTGGGTACCTCTATTTCCGTAACGCACCAAATGTGGATGAATTCGCGTGTGAAAACATGAGGCGTCTTCGTTTAATTCACCAGTTTGATGGGTTGCGGGCGGATAGATGTGCGGGTGCGCATGGTCTAGACCTGATTGTCCCTTTTCTCGACAAGAACTTCATGGACTTCTGTATGGTCATCAACCAGAATGAAAAGATGACTGGTATGGAGAAACGAATTCTTCGTGAGGCATTTGAGGGGTATCTCCCTCATGAAATCCTGTGGAGACAAAAGGATGGCATGAGCGATGCTGTGGGTACGAATTGGGTGGATGAAGTCAAAATGTACGCTGAGAAGGATGTCGACGACGTGGTATTCAGGGAAACGAGGGTGAAGTCGCGTGGTCACAATACACCCCTAACAAAGGAGGAGGCTTTGTATAGGAACATATTCTGGAAGATGTACGGGAAGGAGAATGATCATCTCATCAGTGAAATATGGCGTCCCAAATGGACGAGTATCACTGATCCTAGTGCGCGTCTACTTATAGAAAAGAATCCCAAGTAATATAAATGGCGCATTTCGTAAGGAGTTTCGACTGTAAAAATGAAGAACACGCCATGTGGCTGAAGAAAATCGGGAATGCTATGGCGAAATCTATGGGTGGCGAGAAGATTGATGTTATTGAAATTGTGAATAACAACCCTCTACCCGGAAAACCCACGGTAGACAACCCAGTAAACTGGGCATATGTACATTTTCAGTTGTGCATGAAGTACGCAAACGCTGTTCTAAACTGCGATGCGTTCGTTCCCAGTTCCGATTAGTTGCATATATTCATTTAACGTAAAATCCTGGGGTTCTGAATTTTCATCCATGCGTATGAGTAATATTTTACCCTTTACCACTTCCCCATGAAATGGGAATGGTAAAGTGTTTTCGTTCTCTATCAAACCATGTTCAGGTTTCATGATGACTACATCTATATCAGGCCACTGTCCTATAAATGTACCCCTCCCCGATAATAGTTTGAAAATTTCATTTTTTGATGGTTCAATGTCTAAATCTATTTCTTCAAGTTCATTTTCACTCTCATGAATGAGAACAGCCCTAGTCATCTTAATCACAACTCATAAAAAAATATTTACGAAATGTATATAATAACAATGCAGCGCATCATTATGATTATCGCAGTACTAGCGTTGGTGGCTTTGGCGTACTTCATGTTCGGATCTCCTGGTAAGGAACGTGACCCAAGGTTTGTTTTCAGCGAGAAATATCGTCCTGAACAATCTGCGTACAAGTACGGGCTCGTTGATACCAACCCCGCTCGTCGCGTGGGCGCCTTTTTCGACACCTGCTCACCCGAAAATATGGGGGACTGCAAGCGCAATGACCCTTACAAAGGTCTACCCAAGCCCTAAGTCGTATATTTTTTCACGTATAATTATATAATGGAAAACCCAACCCGTCAGTTCGTCATCAACAGATTTTCAGAATTACTGGAACTACCTGTTGATGACGTGATATGTATAAATCTTGAAAAAAACATTTTGAATCATTCGATCGGTCGTTGTGAAGATGCTGCATGGGAAAACCACAGGTTTACGAATATTTATAAGCATAAGTTTTTACAGCTTCAATATAATCTTCAAAAATCACCTGAACTGAAAAGGAATATTTTGGATAAAAAATTAAAAACGAGTGATGTGATTAATTTGAAACCCGATAAACTATGGTACGAAGGTCCATATGCCAAAGCTATTCAGGATAGAATTCATAAAGAAATCAGGAAGGAATACATCGCGAAAGAAGTCAAGAATCAAGATGGTTTTTTCAAGTGTGGGCGTTGTAAGTCTATGAAGACTACATACTATGAGATGCAGACTAGATCAGCGGATGAACCCATGACGGTATTCGTCAGTTGTCTTAACTGTAATCGAAACTGGAAGTGTTGAGTGTATGTTTTGAATCGGTGAGATCTGTTTTTAAATCACCGACCGATAAAACAAAAGTATACGGTAATTGTTTTTTCATCAATGTTTTTGTTCTAGCACTCGTAAATCCTAGGTAGTCGTATGTAATTTTATATTTATGAAGTTGTTTCTGTGTAAAACCTATAACCATACCCATACCCGGTCTCGCTGTGATGATCACTATCTTGTACCCCAAATTCCTGGCTATGTGTAGGAGTTCAATCATAGGTGTATTAGGGGTACCATCTTTAAAGATGAGTGTGTCATCTATGTCGAACATCACAGCATCATCGACACGCACTGGACGTCTAGATATATACTCAACACCTCGATTTTTTAGAGTATTCATTAATATTATTAAAGATTTAAATTTCATTGTGAACATAGATGATCGTAGATGTATATTGTGAAGATGATACGGTTCAGTTAGCTCGCATTATCAAGGAAAATGATGACTCATACATCGTACAATTTCTTGAAAAAAACAAACACAGTGTTTACGATTTCAGTGAAGAAGGGGTGACAATTTCAAAGGATTCTGTTTCCGGGTTTTACGACACAAATGACCTACAGGAAACGAATCTATATATGAAAGTTCAACACGGATATGAACTTTTGGATGATAGTGATGATGAAACATTTGAGTGTTCGGAATCAGATGATGATGAAAGTGAAGATGAATCACTTGTGGACGAAGACGAAGATGAAGACGAAGCCTAAGTAAAAATAGTCTTCGTATAAAACAAAATGGATTATAAAGAACCCAAAAAACGTGTTACCAAGAACGATAAGAAAAACAAGAGAGAGGTATTCTCTCAAAAACACGTGAGAAACCTACTTAAACAAAAGGAACAATCACAGAATAAGAGAAACGATGGCGCCATACACACCCCCGAATGTTCACTACTCACAAATGGACGTATCAATGTACGACGAAGATAGGATTTTCGCGTTCATCGGTAAGACTGGAAAGAGGTTTTATTGGCTCACACATACACTTGGTCTCGATTACTTGTGGTACGACAAGGAGCGTAAAGTAATTGAGATTTGGGGTCCCCTTTTCACCCATGTGAATAGACAATCCGAACATGTTATTCGGTGTGAGTTGGAATATTTTATGATGCCTAAGTTAGAAGATACAACCCCCGAAAATCAAGATGTTTTACAAGCGACCATCCAGACCTGTTAGGATCAAACCGGAATTTTCTTCCGGTTTGAGACCCCAAAGTGGTAGACTGTATGATATCATGAATCCAGGTGAATGTACACACTTTAAATTTGTGAAGGGTCCAATGTACATGGAAGATCACTATTTACGATTATTGAAAGCAAACAACAAAGCCCTTGGTATTCCTTACGTTGACCCAATGTTACCTAAACCCATACCACTTATTCCACCGGTAACACCAGAAGAACCTGAATTGGATGTACCGGATCGTGTCTATTTAAAACTTCGCATTTTAAAAAATGGTACCATCCGTGTGAAGTTGTCTGCAGCTATATGGGATTTACATGAGACATATTACAGAAATGCTCGCAAACCACCGTTTAAAGCCGTATTACAAGCGTATAAGTCGCATGGATTCAGTCCAGCGTTTATCGAACAGATGAAACAAAATAACACAAAACAGCTCAACTATGCTAAAAAACTACCTGGTATCTTTCAAAAGATATTTGATAAGGAACCAGTGAAAAAGGTAAAGAAAGAGAAAAAGAAGGATCTCGAAGATGTCTCTGAAGAACCTGAAGAAGAAGTCAATGATGATGAAGACGTTCCTGCGGATGAAGGTGAACTCGATGTGGAACCTGATGATGAGGAAGCTGTAGAAGAGGAGGAATATGTCTCAGATGGGGACGATTAACACCTAAGTAGAAACATAAATGTAATAAACCATCTTGAAATGTTCGTCACCAACGTTGTCCTCGCCAACCAAATTCTCGAACGTGGCTTCTTCTACACCCTGAAGGAAGCGACGTATCACGCGAACCAGCAATCAAAGGAAAAGATCTGGAAGTTACCCAGTGGGGCTGTTTTCTTTGGAGACGTGGAAGTCCGCGTCTATAACACGGACGACTACAAGAATGAACATTTTCTTTCTTTCGTTGATTCCTACTGAGATTGCGCACATGTCTTGTGATCAACATGTTGTGAAAATTCAATTGGAAATTTGTCAAATGCTCTATACAGCTTGGTTCTTTTCGAATGAGCAGGACTTTGTCTGTGAAAACGCGCCCCTGACCAAAGATGGTAAGAGGAGGGGTTACAAACCCGCTCATGCAAAACACCCCATGACCATGTGGGTTGGTTCGAGTCTTAAGAATTACCTGTACGCGTGTAAAATTGGGATCGCTTTAACCCTTGAGTACACACGTAGATACGGAAAGGTACATACATGTGCGAGACATCTCATGTGGTTATATGAGAATCGTCCTTCTCACTTTGAGGAGAAGCGTAGTGATACAGCCTACTACTCAAAGGAGGGTATCCCTGAGTGTATGCCCGAAGAATATAGGTGTCCGAGTGTAGTTGATGCATACCAAATGTATTACATGATGGAAAAGATGATATTTGCTAGATATAAGGAACATGCTATGTCCACATAGATTCATGTATGTTAACTGCAGTGTGTGTACATGGAAATATAAAAGAACTCTGTGACACGTGTTATTGTTTTGAGAATTGCGAACATGACCGGAAAAAAATTCGATGCACTTTATGTCGAAAAAGTAGTTTAAAACAAAGCCACGTGTACTATACAATATGTTCAGCATTGGAAAGGGTTTTACCGCACCCAGTGTCAAAGTTGATACCAAGGAACGAAAAGTGGAATACCATCCAAGAACATATACACAATTTATCAGAGGACTCAAAAACAAGGAACTTCCCGCTGTGATTGTTAAACCCAGTCAGAATGTCGCCCAGTTTCAAGAGGAGAATGGTGATTATGGCGACGTTCGTATCGTTCAAACTGAACAGCTTTGGCAAACCCTGATGGACAGTGACGCCGAGGTTCTCATCGACACTTCAGGACCCCCGATGTCCTTCGCTGAAACTGGGATCATGTTGATCCTTGGTATCTATCTCTTCTCGGTTCTTCGAGCCATCTTCGGTTCCCGTGGCTCTGGTGGAATGGGAATGCCTAACCCCTTCGGAAAGTCCACGGAGTTTACGATGGACCATGAGGTTCAGACCCGTTTTTCGGATGTTGAAGGTATCGATGCAGCGAAGGAGGAACTTGAGGAGATTGTTGATTTCCTCAAGAATCCCGAACGTTACTTTGGAAGTGGTGCCCGAATCCCCCGAGGTGCCCTCCTCGCTGGTGCTCCGGGTACAGGGAAAACCCTCCTCGCTCGAGCCATCGCTGGTGAATCCAACGTCCCCTTCATCCAGTGTTCCGCAGCAAACTTCGTTGAGATGTTCGTAGGTGTTGGAGCCAAGCGCGTACGCGAACTTTTCCAGCAGGCACGAGATAATCAGCCGTGTATCGTCTTCATCGATGAGATTGATGCTGTAGGGAAGCAGCGTTCGGGTGGTGGTATGCCCGCTAACGATGAGCGTGAGCAGACCATCAACCAGCTCTTGACTGAGATGGATGGTTTCGATAACGAGACTGGTATCGTGGTCATCGCTGCTACGAACCGTATCGATATCCTAGATGATGCTCTTCTCCGTCCTGGTCGTTTCGATCGTAAGATTCAGGTGACTCTCCCGAGTGTCCAAGGTCGTAAGAAGATCCTAGGTGTCCACTCGCGTGATAAGAACCTCTCGGAGGATGTTGACCTTGGGAACATCGCCAAGCAGACCACTGGATTCTCTGGTGCTGACCTGGCTAACCTCCTAAATGAGTGTGCCATCCGTGCGGTTAGGGATGCTGGTGGAACCATTAACAACGAAATCATCGAGGATGTCTATCAACGCATCGTCGTGGGTGCTAAGGGTGATGTAAAGTTCTCGATGCGCAAGAAGGAACTCGTGGCGTACCACGAGGCTGGACACGCCATCATGGGTGTTCTCGTCCCCGATTATGACATGGTACGCAAAGTATCCATCATTCCTCGGGGTGCTGCGGGTGGTATCACATTCTTCCAACCCAATGAGGAGAATGCCGACTCTGCGATGTACACGAAGGAGTACCTCTTGTCCCAAATCAAGGTGGCTCTCGGGGGTCGTGCTGCGGAGCAAATCATCTACGGGAAGGACAAAATCACCACAGGTGCCTCCTCCGACTATGCCCTCGTGTACCAGATTGCTCGCGAGATGGTGACCACCTATGGATTTGGTCAGAACTTCTTCGACTATCGCAAGATGTCTGAGGAGGCTTCAGCCATGGTGGATAACGAGATTGACCTCATCGTCGGAGACTGTTACGATGAGACTGTCGCTATGTTGAAGAACAACATGCCCCAATTGGAGCGACTCAAGGAAAAACTCATCGAAGAGGAAATCGTCGATGGGGAATGGGTCTATGAGTTGTTCAGGAGCTCGGTCAGTTTTGATTGACAAATTTCTTGAAATCGTCATACATAGATAAAAATTGTTGAGAAATCGCCGTATTAGCACCTTTATTCGGATGAAGAAGACCAGTTTTTACAGCCTGTATATAAATTTTCCTACCCTGTTTAGCCATTTCGCGTTTATTTATATTTTGTCTTCGCGAAAGTGCAATCAGGTTATTCTTTACGTTTTTGGCGAGAGCCTCTGCTTGAGCCTTCTTGGCATTCGCCGCGGCTTTTTCGGCATTTGCTTGAGCCTTTTTGGCATTCTCAGCAGCCTTCTTAGCAGCTTTGTTAGCGGTGTTAGTCTTGTTACGACGATTCGAAGTTTCACCCCTTGACGCAGCCCGCGCCGCTCTCGCTGCAGCAGCTTCAGCCGCCGACTTCTCAACAGCCGCCTGCCTCGCCTGATTGTTCGCCTTTTTGGCAGCTTCTTTCGCCTTCTTCGCTTTTGCCTTAGCCCTAGCTTCAGCAGCTTCGGCTCTTGACCGTCTCACAGCTTCATTTCGTGCCATCTGCTCGGCATTTCTTGCGTTGTTCGCCAACCACGCGTTAGTCATTTCCACGTTCGTGTTTGTCATCTACTATCACATGACAAAAAAAATGCCGTGTCATAGTAGATATGAGTTTGTCAAACCAGGATGCAAATCAACTCAGAACACGATTGAATAGAAATACCAATTTATCTATTAAATCAAAGACTATTTTGAATACATTTATAAATAATAAGAAAAATGCGTTCGATCGTTCGACATTTATGCAACAGTATAATGCTAAAATGAGAAATTTAAGATCTAAGGAGCCAAGTTTAGGAAAACGTAAAAGGTCACCGGGTAATCTAAATTCGGCAATGGAAATAAACAATGGAAATGTATCTGGTGGGTCTGTGAACCCTAATAAGAGGAGTCGAATGTCACCTAGAGGTCCGTTAAGTGGTGTAAGTGGTGCAAGTAATACATCGAATAATGAAAATAATGCCTCGACTAATGAGAATTTAACGGCGATCGCGAGGCGGGTTGGAAGACAACTGTCCGAAGAAGAACCTGTGGTAAAAAAACAAAAGACGGCTACCCAACCCCCACTTGTAACGGCGGCGCAGGCATTTCAACGTAAGCAGAAGGAAAATTTTAACAAGTTACGAACCAAGCGAAATTCGTTACCTCGCGGACTTTTTGGTGTTTTTTCCAATGTCAGATTACGAAATGCGGTTAATCAAGGGAAGTATCAAAACATAAACACACAACTTAATTCTACAATCAAACTTGCGAATAGTCACGAAAAGCAGATAAAAAACCAAATGAGAAATCTTCCCAATGGAAATTTTAAAAATAATATCGGATCTAAAATAAATAACGTTATAGGTAATAACAGTAAAACTAAAGCTTTATTACAACGAATTAAGACTGAACAAAATGGAATAAAGGTTAAGGCTCAAGGAAATATTTCTCGAACGATAAATAACAACAAAAATGTAGAAGATGTTATTAATTTGTTGCTATCCAAAGATCAGTTGATTGAAATTGCTAGAAATCTTAAAATGACACTCAAAGCAAAAATGTCGGTTCCAGCAATTAGAAATAGGATTATGGAACATCCAAAAAAAGATGAATTAAAAGTGGAAATAAATAAACAGGTTGTTGGGAATAATGAATCTATCCAGATTACGGAAAAGGTTAATAGTTATATTTCTAGAATTAATAATCAAACTCGAACGCGTCCAACTTATACAGCTTCTTTGGTGATTTTATATATAAAAGATTTACCCCGTTCTGAAAGACAAAAACTAATTGCAGATGGTTCTATACTACCACAACTTATGAATGGAATTAATAGAAGAACCATGTCGACTAATAAAATCAATTTCGAAAAAAATATAACGAAAGAACAGTTTACAGATTTAGTTTTCATTATGTGGTTGGATGGTGTTCATGATAAATATACAACAAAAACACTAAATAATTGGTTTAACGAATCCACACTTTTCTCAGATGAACAGAAAAAATTAGTGGTTAAGGGTTGGAACACACCATTCATAAAAAATATTAATTCACTAGAACTAACAAAGGAGCGCGGACCAAAGATTTTAACATCTTCTTTGAGCAATTTCCCTGCGCAGTGGGAGAAAAAGGTAAAAACTTACCTAACAACCAAATATAAGTCTAATATAAACAAAATTAGTACTTCTTTAGGAAAACAAGTAACCACAAATACTCCACAAAATATAAACATTGCTATAGACCAACAATATACGGATAATAATGAATATTCAATCAGTCGTTTTATACGAGAACACAAACCAAATAAGAATTCGAAGACAAATGTGAACACATTAATAACATATAGTCAAGCTTTTGATCCAGGTAGGTCTATGGTGAGTGGGGGTGTTCATCAAGATATAGAAATGTTAACTCTCAATAAATTATCCACTAATTTTATTTCAGCCAATAAAAAATACTATTTATGTGATATAAACATCAATTTGAAAGTAGATAAGACATCTGTATATAATTTACAAGTGAAAAAGAATACGACAAACAATGTCGATGTAAGCTTCAATAATAAAAAAATAGTCACTGGTATATCTGGTGGACAAGCAGGTAAGGCGAAAGGTGATGTTATAGCTGTTTCGAAATATTTTGGTGATGCATTACAATATTATTCTTTAGCTGTTATGGATGACATACAGAGAAGTTCCAAGACTGAACGTTTTTTCTTTGGTTCGGGTGATTCTATGGCATTATTGGGTTATGACAGAGTATGTGAAATATTTAACAAGAAAATAAGGATGGTGGTAGATTTTCCCACCCAACATAACCCTACAATCTACGTGGTTGGAATGAATGCCAGCGTTCAAAATCGACCACAGCCGAGTGTTAGTATGATGACTGGCACGGGTGCAAAAAACAATAATAAAAATGGAGAAATGACTTCGAAACAATAATAAATAAGAAAATCGCATACAATACACATAGGCTCGAGGTGTTTATGACTGAACCCAATTAAAGTTACATTCCATGTTATACCCATATGCTTGCTACCCGTTGTACACCTTCGCGTGTGTTCGTCTGTGCATCATCTGAAAAGAAGACTCGGTCACCGAAACCCGTCGTTAAGAATAAGGAGATTGAGAAATTGAAATTGATTGCGCGTTGGAACTTGCGTGCTACACAATCCGCACTAAAGGACTGTGAGGAAATGATAAAGATTCTAGATAATATCACAACTAAGTGAACCCAAATACTTTCGTAAATCAAACAAATGAACTCACCTAAGGAGACTTTCAAACACGCCACGGCAATCTTGAGTCTCGTTTGGAGCGTAGGAAAAGTACAGAACTATGTCCGCGATCAGTGTCGCTAGAGCCCGTATTGGGATGATCGGTCGTCATATCCAAACGATGGCTATCAACGAGAACATCCTGTTCCCCGCAGCTAAAGCGTATGTAGAAATCCATGAAACCGTGGTTTCAGGGTACACAATCCAAATGGATGTTCGACATGAAGAGAAGACTATTAATTTTGTCACTGAGTCTATGTGTCCCAATGAAAAAAAGAATGTGTATCTTCGTCAAAAAAGGTTGATGCGTGAGATGTACCCGGAATACCTTATTACCGAGAGGCACACCTAAGTAAATATCACTATTCTAAAAAATCAAGTACAGATGTTTGCTCTTAAATCACCAATGGTATTCAGCTGTGTCCCTATCGGACGCACACGGAGGAAGATTTATCGGACCATCCGCGGGTACTATACCCTCGATAAGAGGAACAGTAAGCCTCTCGATAAGGTTGTTAAGGAGGGTTTGTTTCATGTCATAGCCTTCATTCGAGATGGCGACACTGGTCTCTATTCCGTTACAGAGAGGGATAAGGACGACGTCCCCAGGGACAACATTGTGGCTTTCAGGACATTTGAGGATGCGTTCCGTTACAAGACCCTCCTCGATGCTGATATGAAGATTACATCCTTTGTCCAATTTGCATCCAGGTATGAGCTCGAGCATGCATGCAATGTGGGTGGATA
>JGI26079J46598_1000804_pt1 | contig 12994 bp, 8 predicted proteins | sample SaaInl59LU_5_DNA_FD_46598 | JGI IMG/M metagenome (IMG submission 46598) | reverse complement strand
CGTAAGCTCCAACAGCATTCAAAGCATNATCCAATACAAAAGTTCCTCTGTAAGATACAGGGGCTAAGAAAATAGATAAAGATTTGTTTGGTTTNTAATCGATCCCGATAGCACCTGTTAGATAACCTGGCGACATAATTCTGGAAATCACATTAGTATTCGTTGCATCCCCGAAACCAGGTGCAAATTGAGATCTAAAGTTTAACAAACCACCATAATAAAGTTTTTTATTCTTTTTAAATTGTTGTCCGTATTTTGAGTTCAATTCAATTCTATCGTCACTTTTTATCCAAGGACCATTGTCTTGACTGATCAAACCATAAGCTAAATCCAACGAATTATCCCAAGCTCTCTTACCTTTTTTGTAGTTAGCAAACAAACTCATTAATGAGTTTCCAGANACACTACTTTGNCCCCCTCCTTGCCAATTTGACAATGCAACTTGACCAAAATTTACTGCAAAAGTTCCTCCTTTCTTCCATCCATCCTCAGATTTTTCATCTGATTGAGCCAGTACTCCTTGATCTACATTTTTTGTTGCCTCATCAGAAGTTTGCTGTGCTATTGCAGCAGGTAAAATAGCTCCGATTAAGANAATTGAGGTAATTATTCTTTTCATTTTCTTGATTTTAGGTTTATATTAATTTTAATTGAGTTAGATAGTTTAGTTGTATCTTTAACCAAAAGATTGNGCAAAACTAATATTACAAGTTTTTACTGCTAATCTATTAACAAAAAAATAACCGACAATTTATGTCAAAAAAGACCGAAAAAAGCCTAAAAAAGGGGCTTAAAAGAAAGATTATTCATTTACTTTCTGAATCCAACAGCAAATCATACAATTCCAAGCAAGTTGCCAAAGCATTGGGTTTTCATCAACCGATGAAGAAAAAACTAGTTCATCAAATCATGGAAGATATGCTTCGTGACAAAGTAATTACTCCTCAGAACAATGGGTTTGTTATGGCTTCTTCCTTCTCTAGTAACGAAGGAATTATAGAATTTACATCCAAAGGAAGTGCTTATATTTTAATAGAAGGAGAAGACGACATCTACATTTCGAAAGAAAAAACAAGAAATGCACTAGATGGCGATTTGGTGAGCTACTCTCTCATAACAAACACTCGCAAGAAAAAACCTGAAGGCGCTGTAGATAGAGTTTTGAAAAGAAAGAAAACCGAATTTGTGGGAACTTTGCAAGTTTCTGAAAAATTTGCTTTTGTAATTACTGATAGCCGAAGAGTTCATGTAGATTTCTTTATCGATTTAAAACACATGAATAAAGCCAACAATGGCGATAAAGTAATTGTAGAATTGATGAACTGGCCAGAAAAGCTAAATTCACCTTTTGGAAAAATCACAAAAATACTAGGGAAATCAGGCGAAACCAATACCGAAATGAATGCAATTATGGAAGATTTTGAGCTTCCGTATGAATTTCCTGCAGAGGTATTGCAAGCAGCTGAGGATGTAGATACTACAATCTCCAAAAAAGAAATTGCAAAACGTAGAGATTTTAGAAACGTGGATACTATTACGATAGATCCGTTTGACGCTAAAGATTTTGATGATGCTATTTCATACAAAGAATTGGAAAACGGAAACCTTGAAGTAGGAGTGCACATTGCCGATGTATCTCATTATGTTGTACCAGGAACAATTATTGACAATGAAGCTGTAAACCGAGGAACCTCTGTATACTTGGTAGACAGAGTTGTTCCTATGTTGCCTGAGGTTTTGTCAAATCAAGTTTGTTCATTGAGGCCAAATGAAGAAAAATTGACTTTTTCAGCCGTGTTTGAATTGGACAAAGATGCCAAAATTAAAAGCAGTTGGTTTGGGAGGACAGTCATAAATTCCAACAGAAGATTTACCTACGAAGAAGCTCAGGAACGTATCGAAACCAAACAAGGAGATTTTCAAACAGAAATAAACAGACTGAATGATTTGGCGCAAATCATGAGAGCCGAGCGAATGAGTAAAGGTGCTTTGAACATAGAATCAACAGAGGTAAAGTTTATTGTAGAAGATGGAAAACCAGTAGGTGTTAAATTGAAAATATCGCAGGAAGCACACAAATTGGTGGAAGAATTTATGCTTTTGGCCAACAAGCATGTTTCTCGCTTTATTGGAATTCCTAAAAAAGGAGAANCNAAGTACCCAAATATTTACAGAATACACGACCAGCCAAGTGAAGAAAAAATAGCTGATTTGCATCGTTTTGTTGCCGATAATGGCTATGAAATAAAAGAAGTGAAAGACAAACCACTTTCTTTTGCACTGAATAACCTATTGACCGAAGCAAAAGAAAACAGAGAAGTAAACTTCATCGGGCCTATGGTAATTCGATCTATGGCAAAAGCAGTTTACTCTGCCGAAAACATTGGGCACTACGGTCTTTCATTTGACTATTACTCGCATTTCACTTCGCCTATTCGTAGGTATCCAGATTTGATGCTTCACCGAATTTTACAAAATTTCTTGGATAAGAAAGCTCCAAATATCAGTGAGGATGAAATAGAACAGCAGTCTAAGTATTTTTCTAATCAAGAAAAAAAGGCAACTGATGCCGAAAGAGCTTCTANNAAATTTATGCAAGTTGTATTTATGGAAGACAAAGTNGGACAAGAGTTTGCAGGAACTATCTCGGGAGTTACCAGTTANGGAATATTTGTAGAAATAACCGAGAACAAATGCGAAGGTTTAATTCGAACAAACGCTATCACACAAGATAGATTCTATTTTGAGGAAGATGGGAAGAAATTGGTAGGAAAGAAGTTTGGTGACGAACTAAAAATGGGATCGAAGGTTACAATAGAAATCACGAAAGTAGATATGGTGAATAGGACTATTGATATGGAATTGATTGATTTTGATAAAATATAAAAATTTTAAAGTACTAACTGTTGTTCTTTATTGTTAGGATTTTATTAAAAGAATTAAAGTCTATTTTTTAAAATTCTCACTAATTTAAATCTGTTTAAAACCTGGGGTATTATTTTTATATTGCTTTTATAAATTTTGAAACATACCTCTTAAAGAAAATAAACCGTCATTCAGACAAAATATTATTAGAATTAATAGTCTAACACTTAGTTTTTTGTATTCTTGGCAAGAAAATTTTACAAAAACAAATTATGAAACAAAAGTTTAAATATTTAAAATTCAGCTATATACTAGTCTTTTTTATTTGTCAAAACTCTGTCGTGTCATTTTCTCAGTACTACTCTACCACAGCTATTAATTTAATTGACTCGCTAAGATTGGGAAAGGAAGGTGATTTATATCTTGATACATTAAATGAAAATTATAAAATTGGCTTATCCAATGGAAAACTGGCTCTCTTTCAGACAAACAAGACATTGATTCGATTACAATAACCAATGACTCTTTATTCGTTCATATTAGCAATGGAAAAAANGCGGGTACCTCAATCAACTTCACTAAGCCATCTTACGAAAAAGGATTACAAGTATTCGTTTGGAATATAAACAATACAAATCAACCAAATATAGACAACAGGAGACAATGGGGGGCTCCTACCTACGGAACTATTACACTGGACAGTTTGGGCGATTCTCTTCACCAAGCCTTATCGCTCAATTATATAGAAGGATACTTCTTTAAATTCATGGGCACCTTAATTGTCCAAAATTCAGGTATATTTAATTTTACCGCTACTTCTGATGATGGATCCAGAATTGATATAGACGATTTAGTAATAGTTGACAACTGGTTTAATCAAGCTCCAACAAGCATTTCAAATGGTGTTTGGCTGGCGAAAGGAGAACATAAGATAAGTTTTTGGTATTACCAAGACAATGGATCCAGATACATGAGTTTTCAATGGGGTGCTAATCCGGATGGTTATATACCAGGAAGTCTTATAAAAGGAGATCAATTTTATGTGAAATAATCCTTTGTATCCATCGAAGATATACTTATCACTCAAACCCTACAAGAGAAGAAATACTTATTAAGTACAATTCTATAAAGCCCATCGCTTTTCTTTATCTCATTTATCTTTTTTCTAATAACTCAATTAATAAGTATCTTTGCAAATCGAATAAACATGCAAAGAAAATTCAATGGAATACAATCACAGTGAGATAGAAAAGAGATGGCAGAAAGAATGGGCGAAAAATAAGGCATTTGCTGCACAAGAAAACTCTGAAAAACCAAAGTTTTACTCTTTGGATATGTTTCCTTATCCTTCGGGAGCTGGACTTCATGTAGGACATCCACTGGGTTACATTGCATCAGATATTTATTCGCGTTACAAAAGGCTAACAGGCTACAATGTATTGCACCCAATGGGATACGATTCGTTTGGATTACCTGCCGAGCAATATGCTATTCAAACTGGGCAACACCCAGAAGTTACTACCAAAACAAATGTAGAACGATACCGTAAGCAAATGGATCAGATTGGTTTTTCATTTGATTGGGACAGAGAAGTGAGAACTTCATCGCCTGAATATTACAAATGGACTCAATGGATTTTTAAAGAAATATTTGCTTCTTGGTACAACAAATCAACCAACAAAGCCGAGAAAATTGAAACACTGATTGCTGTTTTTGAAACAGAAGGAAATGCAAACGTAAAAGCAGCTTGCGCAGAAACAGAGATATTTACTGCCGACCAATGGAGTAAATATACGGAGAAAGAACAAAACGATATTTTGATGAATTACCGTTTGGCATTTTTGTCGGATACAATGGTAAACTGGTGTCCAGCACTAGGAACTGTTCTGGCAAATGACGAAATAAAAGACGGAGTTTCTGAACGTGGAGGACATCCAGTAGTTCAAAAACTAATGAGGCAATGGAGCATGAGAATTACTGCTTATGCCGAGCGTTTGATTCAGGGATTGGATACTATTGATTGGAGTGATTCAATAAAGGAGCAACAAAGAAATTGGATNGGAAAATCGAAAGGGGCTGCNATGATCTTTGAGGTAGAAAACTCAGATAAAAAGATTGAGGTATTTACTACAAGACCTGATACCATTTTTGGAGTAAACTTTATGGTGCTTGCGCCAGAGCACGAATTGATAGCTGAAATCACTACTCCTGTACAAAAAGAAGCGGTAGAAAATTACGTACACCAAGCTAGTTTGAAAACGGAAAGAGACAGACAAGCGGATGTGAAAAACATTACAGGTGTGAATACAGGTGCTTTTGCTATTCATCCATTTACGGGTGAAAAAGTACAGATTTGGATTGGAGATTATGTATTGGTTAGTTACGGAACTGGAGCTGTGATGGCAGTGCCGGCTGGCGACCAAAGAGATTGGGATTTTGCAACTCATTTTGGAATCGAGATTAAAAATATATTTGAAAACGTAGATATTTCGGAAGGAGCTTGCGAAGACAAATCGGCAATTTTGTGCAACTCAGATTTCTTGGATGGACTCAATGCCAAAAAAGGAATTGGAGCTGCTATAAAAGCAATCCAGGAAAAAGGCTGCGGAAAAGGAATGACGAATTACAGGTTGCGTGATGCCATTTTCTCGAGACAAAGATATTGGGGAGAGCCCTTTCCTGTGTATTTCGAAAATGACATTCCTAAGACAATTGAAGATGAGTTTTTACCTATAGAATTACCCGAAGTAGAAAAATACTTGCCAACCGAGGATGGCGAACCGCCATTGGGGAATGCCAAAACTTGGAGCTGGTGTAGAAACAAAAAAATACTGAAAGATAACGAGAAGCAAAATGGAGTTTGCACTTGGCCAATGGAGCTGAACACAATGCCAGGATGGGCAGGAAGCTCATGGTATTTCTTGAGGTACATGGATCCAAAAAACGAAGAGGTTTTTGTATCGAAAGAAAAAGCTGATTACTGGGGGCAAGTTGATTTATACATTGGAGGAGCCGAACACGCAACAGGGCATTTATTGTACTCTCGTTTTTGGACAAAGTTCTTATGCGATATGGGATACATTTCGTTTGAAGAGCCTTTCAAGAAATTGATCAACCAAGGAATGATTTTAGGGAGAAGTAGTTTTGTTTATCGAAATAAAGAAAATGGGAAATTCGTGTCATTTGATAAACGAAAAGAATACAAAACTGCAAGATTACATGCTGACATTTCATTTGTAAATAATGATAAACTTGATGTTGAAGCTTTCAAAAACTGGAGAGAAGAATATAAAAATGCTGAATTCATCACCAACGAAAACGGAGATTACATTTGCGGAAGCGAAGTAGAAAAAATGAGTAAATCCAAATACAACGTACAAACTCCAGATGAGTTGGTAGAGAAATTTGGTGCGGATACATTAAGATGTTACGAAATGTTTCTTGGCCCATTGGAGCAAGCAAAACCTTGGGATACAAATGGAATAAATGGAGTAAATGGATTTTTAAAAAAACTATGGAGATTGTTTCATCAAGGAGAAACTTTTAGCGTTTCGGAAGGTGAAGCAAGCAAAGAATCTTTAAAAACTCTTCACACCGCAATTAAGAAGGTGACAGAAGATTTGGAGCGTTACTCTTTCAATACGATAGTTAGTGGGCTGATGATTGCTGTAAACGAACTTACAGCTCAAAAATGCAACAACAAAGAAGTGCTTGAGCAACTCATAGTTTTGGCATCACCTTACGCACCGCATATTTGCGAGGAGCTTTGGAATAAGTTAGGCAACACAGAGAGTATTTCCTTTGCGACTTGGCCAGAATTCAAACCAGAATATTTGATTGAGGCGAACCACACTTATCCTGTTTCTTTCAATGGAAAAATGAGGTTTAAACTGGAATTACCAACAGAACTGAGTAAAGACGAGATTGAAAAGGCTGTTTTGGCTCACGAAAAAACAACTCATTATCTTGAAGGAAAACCAATAAAGAAATTAATAATNGTACCAAAAAAGATTGTTAATGTAGTGATCTAAGTTGTTTTAGTTTTTTCTAATATTTTATATATTAGAGAATAACCAATAAAAAACTATCAACTATGGGACTAACAAAATTCCTTAATAAAATCTTTAGAGGAAAAGAAAACTCGCTGAAAACAATGGGAAACACAACCGATACTACTAATTATTTAACTAGTAATCCCGATAAAAAGTTAAAAGTAAGAACGGTAGACGCTACCCAAGACGCAAGGAATTTAGCCCGTAATACACTGAACACAAGTGCAATTAAAGCATCTAAACCCGCATCTAAAGCAAAAAACTTAAGAAAAGAATCTGAGTACAAATCACTTGAAAAAAGAGAGATTATTTTCAACTAAATAATAGAAAAAGTCAAGCTGATTTTAACCAAAAATTAGTTTGTTTGTTAGGACCAACCTCAAATGTTTTTTTGGGGTTGGTTTTTTTATTGTAAAATTTTTCCTTGAATAATCTTATCTTTACGATTCTAAAAAGCAATATACAAAGCTTAGACACGTAATACAATGCGATGAAACAAATTATTTTACTCCTTATAACTACGTTAATTTCCTTCACATCAAAGGCTCAAAGCGAAGAAGTTTCCTTCTTTTTTGGTTCTTCTTATTACATTGGAGATTTAAACTCCAAGCACTTTGATCAAAATACTAATCCTGCCCTTGGGATTATGTACAAGCGAAATCACCGAAACGACAGATATTCGTTCAGGCTGCAATTTAGCTATGGAAAAATTGAAGCTTATGACATTCAATCTTCCGATGATTGGCAACGAAACAGGGACCTAAATTTTCAAAGTACCATTTTGGAATTGGGTGCCATTATGGAAGTTAATTTCAATAAATACAGGGTTGGACAAACAGAAAAGCTAAACCAAACACCATATTTGTTTTTTGGAATTGCTGGCTATAATTTTAAACCTAAAGGATTGTATAACGACAGTTGGTATGATTTACAAGCATTAGGAACTGAAGGTCAAAATACTTCGGCAAACCCAGATGATTATTACAAACTAAATCAATTAGCAGTCCCTGTTGGAATTGGATTTAAGAGAAACATTAACCAAAGTTGGGCATGGTCGTTTGAATATGGCGCTCGTATCCTATTCACTGATTTTCTGGATGATGTGAGCGGAAAATATGCCAACCCTCAGGTTTTGGCAAACGAATCGGGAGTTTTAACTCCAATACTTGCCGACAGAAGTTACAACCAAGTAGGAAATCAAAACATAGGTGTAGATAGAGGGAATCCTGCCCTGAAAGATTGGTATTTCTTTGCTGGTTTCACACTTTCTTATTCATTCAATAAAGGAGATGAATGCACCAATGCTTTTAAGCGAAAAGAATAAGAATGCTTGAGTCTTTGCTCCATATTGATACAGAATTATTTCTTTTTTTCAACGGAATACACACTCCATTTTTTGATACAATTATGTATTGGGTGAGCCACAAATTTTTCTGGGTTCCATTCTATGCTTTACTAGTTTTCTTGCTTTATCGTTTTTATGGTTCAAAAAAAGGAACTGTCCTTACCTTACTTGTCATTCTTACTTTTGGACTCACAAATACACTATCTGTCAAAGCTTTTAAAAATGTTTTTGAAAGACCAAGACCCTGTCACAATGAAATGATAATGGAGCAAACTCATATCCTAAACGACCATTGCGGAGGCAAGTGGGGGTTTGTTTCTTCTCATGCCAGTAATGTTTTTGGATTAGCCACTCTCATTTTTTTCTTTCTCGGAAAACGAATAAAAAGAATAGGATTTGGAATGTTTTTTTGGGCAGCAGCCGTGAGTTACAGCCGAATTTACCTGGGTGTTCATTACCCGCTTGATATTATTTGTGGTGGACTGCTTGGGATTTCAGTTGCTACATTCGTCTATTCTTTAGCAGTAAAAACCAAACTAATTCTTCCTACAAGGAATTCGTAAATAACTCTATTTTCTCTTTCAAGACTGCCAATAATTCTTCATTGGCCAATTCACCATTTTTAATATTGTCATAAAAACTTGCCAAACTAAAATATACCGGAATTGTAGAGTAATTATTTTTTTCATTGAAATTGTGTTATAATCACTAAGTTAAATTGCTTGGCTTCTGAAGTCAATTAATTGACCAACCAATGTTAGTCTTCGATTACCTTAAATCCCTCTTTCTGGGTAATAGCAACAACTCCAGGCAATTCTTTTCCTTCCAAATATTCTAGCATAGCTCCACCGCCTGTGGATACATAACTCACACTATCGCCTAATTCATATTTGTTGATTGCGGCAACGGAATCTCCACCTCCAATCAATGAAAAACTTCCTTTTTCTGTTGCTTCTACTACGCTGTAAGCTATGGCTTTTGTGCCTTTCTCAAAACTTTCCATTTCAAAAACTCCCATGGGTCCATTCCAAAGAATTGTAGCTGAATTTGTCACCACAGTTTTGAATTGTTCAATTGTTTTGGTACCAATATCTAATCCCATCCAACCGTCTGGAATTTCAAATATATTGCACTCCGACTGATTTGCTTCATTGCTGAAAGAATCCGCGATAATGGAATCAACCGGTATGTGTAAATTTACACCTAATTTCTTGGCTTTTTCTATAATTTCTAGCGCTGTAGAAATCTGATTATCTTCTACTAGTGAGCTTCCTATTTTTCCTCCCTGTGCTTTGATAAAGGTATAACTCATTCCACCTCCAATAATAATATCTGTTACTTTATCCATCAAGTTTTCAATGACATTGATTTTACCCGAAACTTTAGCTCCACCGATAATGGCAGTAAAAGGCTTTTTGGGTTCGGACAAAACTTTCTCTAAACTATTGATCTCGTTTTCCAACAGGTTTCCAAATGATTTATTTCCTGTAAAGTAATTTGCAACCATTGTAGTGGAAGCATGTGCTCTGTGCGCTGTCCCAAAAGCATCGTTCACATAAAAATCTCCTAATTGAGATAGTTCCTCTGCAAAATATAAATTTCCTGCAGTTTCATGTTTGTAGAATCTCAGTTCTCCAAAACCATAACTTCTCCCGGCTTTAATTCAGCTGACATATTTTTGGCCTTTTCGCCAATGCTTTCCTCACAGAATTTAACCTCTTTATTCAATAATTCACTTAAATGAGACACCAAATGCTTCATCGAAAATTTCTCTTCGAATCCCAATTTAGGTCTTCCAAGGTGTGACATAACAATTACACTTCCTCCATCCGCAATTATTTTATTTAATGTAGGCAAGGCAGCTCTCATTCTTGTGTCATCAGTTATATTGAATTCAGCATCCAATGGGACATTGAAATCTACTCTTACTAGTACTTTTTTGTTTTTGAAATTGTGGTTTGAAAATGACATCAGTTATACGTTTTATTGAATTAAATAAAAAAAGAGGCTCCTTTCTACAGAAACCTCTTTGTTTTGATTCGTTATTAAATTAAGGACACCCAGATTTTTCTATTTTACCAGGAACAGAAGGACATCTGTCAGTAAAATCTGACACTCCATCGTTATCTGAATCTGGTAAATATTGAGGCAAAGCGTACTGATAAAAATCAATAGGCAAAGCACCTGGTCTTCTTGTTTGTTGCACAGTATAAATATCTCTTTGCACCAAATTACTCAAGTTTTCATTCTCTGTTACTGCTTCTCGGAATTTGTTGGCAAGCGCTTCGTATCCTTCCGGATTGAAGTTGGCAAGTGCAAATGTATTGTCTCCAGTTCCTTGTTTTAGCGCATCAAAATGACTCATGAAATCACCAATCTCCTGGAACATTTCAGTTATGTAACTTGAGTTTTGCTTAGCAAAGTAATCAATATTTTCGCTGTAGTATTCTGCTAATTCTTTTGATTTTTCGAACCCTTTCGCAGAATCTTTAGCTCTGTAATACATCATGGCTGTGTAGTTCAACAACTCGTCTATTTTACAACTCTTAATTGGAAATGATTCGTATTGCTTATCCAAAAGTGCGATAGCTCTCTCTCTATATTCTTTCACTTTAGCATCGTTTGCACCAGTAGAGTCTAGCGTTCTTTCTAAAGTAAATGCAGAGTTCACGTACGATTCAGCCAATTGCATGTAATGCATTCTTGCAGAACGAATCATTCTCATTGTGTAGTAATCACAGAAAACTTCTTCTTTCTCAATGTTACCCCAATTGAAACCATCATTTCCTTCTACTCCATTCACATCCTTTTCCTCACCCATCAATAAAGAATACATTTTTTCTTGATTGTGACCTGGGTTCACTATTGGAACAAACTTAGCTGTCATCCCTTCATTCTGAAGGTATTTACTCAAACCTCTGTTACTTCCTTGAATTGCTGTAGAGGTAAAGCACAAAGGCCTATTCCATTTGTAAGCAGCTAATACATCAATAATTGCCATATCAGCTTTTGTGATGTAACCTCCAGACAAAGTCCATTCTATTCTGTCTACCATGCTACTTCTTTGATCTTCTCTCACCAATCCACTAGCTACAGCCGCATCCTTATCCACATCAATGTACAGCTTATTGAAAGGCACTCTTCCATAACCGTATTGTGCATCTCTTGGGTTTTGATCTCTACCATTTTTCATATATTCAATGAAATCTCTGGCAGAAACTTGCTGATTATTAGGGCTAATTACGATAATATCTCTAGTTCCTGCCCTAAATTCTGGTTCGTCTAACAACGTTTCAACCGCCTCAGCTTTGTAGGTTTTTCTTTTTAGATGATTATAATGCCAGTCTGAACTCAATAAGCTATAGTTCATCACTTTCATATCGGTTCTTATTCCCTCTACTTCTTGGGCATACCAAAGCGGGAAAGTATCGTTATCCCCAAAACAGAATAAAATTGCATTTGCATCACACGAATTCAGGTAATTCTTGGCTATTTCTCGAGCAAAATATCTGTCGCTTCTGTCGTGATCATCCCAGTTCTGGACCCCCATAATTACAGGAGCTGACAAAGCAATCACCGTAGCCATATAAGCCAATGCAGTTTTATTTTTGACAGATTTATTAATAAACATTGGAACAACTACCATTGCAATTCCTACAACTGCCATAAATAATATTGAGTATGAAAATTCATGTGTTCCTCCTGTAACGGTTTCAACTAAGAAAAACAAAACTCCAGAACCTAAAGCAATTAAAATTCCATTCTTCAATGATTTAATCTCATTGTTCTTAGCCCAAGTATATATTGCTAGTACTCCAAAACCTATCCAAATTGCAAAAGCATAGAAGGATGCAGCTACTGCATAATCTCTTTCACGTGGCTCATAAGGTCTTTGATTCAGATAAATAACAATTGCTAAACCAGTAAAAAAGAACAACAAGAAAGTAGAAAAAGCATCCTTTGGCGATTTCACTATTAAAAAGATNAGTCCCATCAATCCTAATAGTAATGGTAGATAATAATACGTATTGTATGCCTCGAACTGAGACATAGTTTGTGGCAAATCATTCTGTGTTCCAACTCTCTCTTTGTCTATAAAATTAATTCCAGACAACCAGTTTCCTCGAGTCAAAGCTCCTTTGTAAATCATTCCATCACCCCCATAATATTCATTGTGACCTTGAATATCATTCTGTCTTCCAACAAAATTCCACATTAAATACCTGAAGTACATCCAACCTATTTGATAATCTTTGAAATATCTAAAGTTTTCTGCACCAGTAGGGATGAATAAATCCTTGTACCCATTTCCTTCTTTGATTTTAGGCTCTTTTGCTCTTACAGCTTTGTTACCTGAATAACCCGACCAATTCATATATCCTTGAATTTTCTCGGTACGAGTATCAAACATTCTAGGGAAAGTAGAGTACTGGTTAGCCATACCTGCCGGATATTCTTGTTTAAAAATATTAGCAGTAGGAATATACTCTTGATTCACTTCAACTCCCGAAAGATTAAGACTAGCTAAAAATTCATTGGCTTCAAATTCGCTCTGAAAAGAATACTTCTTGCCTTTGGCCGAAACTGTGTAAGCTTTGAAATATTTTTTTCCAACAACCTCTCCAGTATTTCCTTTTTGCGGTGAATTCCAATGAGGACCATTTATCAAGGGCCAATCTCCATATTGTTCTCTTCCAAAATAAGACATTAAAGACGGAATTGTCTCTGGATT
>JGI26079J46598_1000803_pt1 | contig 13003 bp, 10 predicted proteins | sample SaaInl59LU_5_DNA_FD_46598 | JGI IMG/M metagenome (IMG submission 46598) | reverse complement strand
GCTAAGAAGTACCAATGGAAAGGATGGCTCAATAAATTATTTGGATCCGTTAAAACACCCTAATCAGTCTATGAGTAATCCCTTATTTAGCTTGCATCCAAATTTTTCTATCCAAGGCAGGTCATTTAATGAGAAAGACCTGAGAATTTATGCTACATCGCTTTTGTTAAGTGAAAAACCCTATATGGAACAATTAGGGACTTTTTTGTTAGAGTGGTTGAGTGAAGGGGATGAAATTAGCGTGTTTACTTCTGGTTCAACTGGAACACCTAAATCATTGAGTTTTAAAAAAAGTGCCCTGCAAGCTCATGCACAACTCACGGGTCAGTTTTTTAATTTAATTCCAGGAAATAGAATACTTCTATGTCTCCCTACGCAATTTATTGCAGGGAAAATGATGGTTGTACGTGCGCTTTCATTGGGTTTGGATTTATGGGTTTGCCCTCCTTCTAATAGCCCCCTTGATTTTTTTAAGACTACTTTTGATTTTGTGGCAATGGTTCCGACCCAATTAGAGGGGAGTATGTCCCTGTTGTGCTATGGCAGAAAAATTTTAATTGGCGGTGCACCTTTAAATAAAAAAATTAAAAGAAAAGCAATCGCAGCCATTCAAGATCAATCTACCGAATTGTTTTTGAGTTATGGAATGACGGAGACCTTAAGCCACATTGCTATAGCAAAACTAAGGGTAGAGGATCAAGTGATATTTTCAGTTTTACCCCAGATTGCTATTGAGGAGAATGAACGTGGTTGCTTAAGTATAATAGCACCTTATATTGGTCCTGACCCCATTCACACTACAGATGTTGTANGAATTTTAGACAATTCGCATTTTGAATGGATGGGACGCTTAGATTTGGTGATTAATTCAGGTGGCGTGAAGATTCACCCAGAATCTTTGGAGAAAGCCCATGAAAAATATTTTTCCTTTCCTTTCTTTTATTCTGGAATTGCGCATGATTTACTTGGAGAACAATTGGTGTTAGTCGTATTAAAAGAAGACTTAAAAAATGCGCAAGCAAATTTGACTAAAATTAGTTTTGACCAGAAATTTCATAAACCAAAAGGGATCTTAACAGTTCCTGAATTTTTATACACACATACTTATAAAATTAGAAGGAAAGACACTTTGGCCCTAGGATACAATATGCACCAGCTATAGCATTTTGTATTTTTTAGTCGGGTTCACTGATGAACAGTTGAAATTTCTCTACAGGCTTTTTTAGAATCAAATATTGAATGCTGTAATTAAATCCGATTTTTGAATAAAATGCTTAAATTGTAATGGCTAATGATCCCACTAAATGAATTTATTGAATCAATTAAGCAAACTCAATCAACTATAAGTTACCCACTTTAATCCACTGCAAGCAACCAAACCAATTATCCTTAACCAATCAACCAGTACCAATCAACTGTAAATAATCAACAATTACCAATCAACNAAACCAATTATCCTTAACCAATTACTTTTGACCTATGAAATATCTTTTAGCCTTTTTTGTTTTTTTTACAATTACTATTAATCATGCACAGGCCATTTTATCGGTGAGGGAGCAGGCCACAGTAATTGATGAAATTTTAGAGGAACGNTTTGATCTATTNCTACCTAAATTAATGGATCAAACTGAGATTGATATGTGGGTTGTTATCTCGAGAGAATACAATGAAGATCCTGTGATAAAAACTATGTTACCAGCTACTTGGCTCAATGCTAGGAGAAGAACAATTTTAGTATTCTACAGGGATAAAAAAAATAATGCTATTGAAAAATTAGCTGTTGCACGCTATAATGTAGGAAAGCAAATTATAAGTGCCTGGGATAAAGAAAAAACACCAGATCAATGGGAGAGACTTATTGCACTTATAAAAGAACGCAATCCAAAAAAAATTGGTTTAAATTTTTCTAAAGACCACAATATAGCGGATGGGTTGGACAAGACAGATTACGATGAGTTTATGGCATATTTGCCTAAAAATATGCATACAAAGGTTGTTTCTGCGGAGCAATTAGCCGTAGGTTGGATAGAGACTAGAACAGAAAAAGAAATGGTGATATACAACCAATTGGTTTCTATTACACATGAAATAATCGCGGAGGCTTTTTCAGAAAAAGTAATCACTCCTGGGGTAACTACTACAACAGATGTAGAATGGTGGATGCGTCAAAAGGTGTCCGATTTAGGCTTAAAAACATGGTTTCACCCCACAGTAGATATTCAAAGAAGTGAAGAAGTTTTAGTATCTCATTTGTACTCTTTTTCAGGAAGGCCCGAAAAAGAAGTTATTTTGCCCGGAGATTTACTGCATTGTGATTTTGGGATTACTTATTTGAGACTCAATACGGATTGTCAGGAATTGGCTTATGTTTTAAAGCCAGAAGAGTCAAAAGCACCTGATTTTCTAACATCGGCGCTAGCCTCAGGAAATAAAGTTCAAGATTATCTCACTAAAAATATGAAGCTAGGTTTAGTAGGAAACACCATATTATCCAATGCACTAAGCGAAGCCAAAAGCAATGGACTCAGACCAGCAATTTATACGCATCCTTTGGGTTTATACGGTCATTCGGCAGGTACAACTATAGGCATGTGGGACTCACAGAATGGTATTGATAAAGCAGACGGAAATGCCTACCCATTAAATCCTAATACCGTTTATGCTATTGAGTTAAATAACACAGTTTATATTCCAGAGTGGAAAAGAGACATTAGAATTATGTTTGAAGAGGCAGGTTTTGTTGGTGAGGCAGGTTTTAGGTATGTGAATGGAAGACAAACCAGTTTTCTTTTAATTCCAAGAGTTTCCCCTCAGTTAGGAAACTAAAATTTTTCTAAGTAGCCTTTAGTAATGAGACATTACTCCTTATAAATTCTTAGTGCTCATGCGCTATAATTGACTACACCGGAAGAATTCATACAACACTTGACGCCTAGGCGTTTTTACTTNAAGGACCTCAGTNTACCTGATCTGTAGGAGTTTAAACTTGAAGAACCCCCATGTTAAATTTTTCTTTTTGTGGTGCGTTATTGGCAGCATCTATTCCCATTGAGATCCATTTCCTAGTGTCTTTAGGGTCAATAATAGCATCTGTCCATAGTCTTGCAGCAGCGTAATAAGGCGATATTTGTTTGTTGTATTTTTCCTGGATATTAGTCAAGAGCTCTTGTTCTTCTTGGGGATTTATTTGCTTGCCCTCTTTTTTTAATTTGGCTTTTTCAATTTGTAAAAGTACCTGAGAAGCAGAATTCCCACTCATGACTGCTAAATTTGCAGAAGGCCAAGCGACTATAAGTCTTGGATCATAAGCTTTTCCGCACATGGCATAATTTCCAGCACCATAGCTATTTCCAATAATTACGGTGAATTTAGGCACCACAGAATTACTCACCGCATTAACCATTTTAGCCCCGTCTTTTATAATACCGCCATGCTCACTTTTACTACCTACCATAAAACCACTCACATCTTGAAGAAATACTAAGGGAATTTTCTTCTGGTTGCAATTGGCTATAAATCGGGTTGCTTTGTCTGCTGCGTCTGCGTATATAACACCACCTAACTGCATTTCGCCTTTTGCATTTTTAACGACCGTTCTTTGATTGGCTACAATTCCAACCGCCCAACCGTCAATTCTTGCATAGCCAGTCAATATGGTTTTACCATAGTCTTCTTTGTAGGGCTCAAAGGCAGAATTGTCTACCAGTCCTTTAATTATTTCCATCATATCGTACTGGTCTGTTCTGGAAATAGGCAAGCTTGAAAGCATTTCTATATGGGAAACATTTGGTTTTTTAGAAGCGGCTTTATTATACCCTGCCACTGTTGTTTCACCGAGTTTGTCTACCAGGTTTTTAATTTTATCTAAAGCGTCTTTGTCATTTTTAGCTTTGTAGTCTGTTACGCCACTAATTTCACAATGTGTTGTTGCTCCCCCTAAAGTTTCATTATCAATAGTTTCGCCAATGGCTGCTTTGACCAAGTAGCTACCAGCTAAAAATATACTAGCAGTTTTGTCTACTATAATGGCTTCATCACTCATGATAGGTAAGTAGGCACCTCCAGCCACACAGCTTCCCATGATAGCAGCTATTTGAACAATACCCATACTACTCATTTTAGCGTTGTTTCTGAAAATCCGACCAAAATGTTCTTTATCTGGGAAAATTTCGTCTTGCAAAGGCAAATAAACCCCTGCTGAATCTACCAAGTAAATAATTGGAATGTTATTTTCCATGGCTATTTCTTGGGCCCTTAGATTTTTTTTGGCAGTAGAAGGGAACCAAGCACCTGCTTTTACAGTTGCATCATTAGCGACTACAATACATTGTTTNCCACCAATATAACCCATAANAACCACTACTCCAGCACTAGGACAGCCTCCGTGTTCTGAATACATATCTAAAGCGGTGAGCGCGCCAATTTCAATTTGAGGCGATTTATCCAATAAATAAGCAATGCGTTCTCTGGCAGAAAGTTTGCCCTTTTCAGCTTCTTTTTTAAGTTTGGCTTCACCACCACCTAACATCACTTTTTCTAATGTATTCTCTAAAGTTTTTACACTTTCATTGTGGTGACTTAAATTGGTTTTATTTTTGGTGCTCATAGGGCTATAAAGTCTTTTTATTAGCAAATTCAACCATAAATATACGTTGTAATATTGATTAACTTTGTAGGAGTATCTATATTCTAATTAAATTTAATAAGAAAATGACGCATTGGGGAATTATTGGATTGGGCAGTATTGCGCATCATTTTGTGAAGGATTTGGCTTTAGTGCCAGAGGCTAAATTATATGGGGTTGCCTCAAGGTCATTGGAGAAAGCCAATAGCTTTGCAAGTGAATATTTAGCAGACAAAGCTTTTGGCTCCTATGAAGAATTATTAAGAGATCCTTTGGTGTCTGTTGTGTATATTGCTACACCACACAGCAGTCACAAGGAATGGGCTATAAAAGCCATGAAAGCTGGAAAGCATGTACTTTGTGAGAAACCATTGGGTTTAGATTCTGGAGAAGTCAAGGAAATGATTTCACAAGCTAAAACCTCAGGGGTGTTTTTTATGGAGGCCCTTTGGACCAGATTTAACCCTAGCATAGAAGCTGTAGTGAATAGAATTAAGACCAATGAAATTGGTGCAATACAATACCTTCAAGCAGATTTTGGTTTTTATGCTATGGATAGAGACCCTCAAAGTAGGGTCTTAAACCCAGCCCTTGGGGGAGGATCCCTGCTAGATATAGGCATTTATCCTATTTTTCTGAGCTATTTGCTTTTGGGTATGCCTGAAAGTATCATGGCCACATCTAATTTTAACGATACAGGTACAGAGTTACAAACAGCGATGATTTTTAACTATAAAAAAGCCAAAGCGGTATTGTATAGCGGGTTTACCTCTAAATCTTCTATGGTGGCTCAAATTAGTGGTCGTGAGGGATTAATTACTATTGATTCAAGATGGCATGAAAGTCAAGGTTTTAAAGTGGAAAAAGAAAAAGAGCATGACATTGAAAGTGTATCTCTGCCAACGCTTGGAAGGGGATATACCTATGAAATTAAAGCAGTACACGAGGCATTGTTTAATGATTGGAGAGAACACCCTAAATGGACCCATCAAGACAGCCTAAACCTCTCTGAATTGTTAGATGCGGTTCAAATAGCAGCAAAAAATCAATAAATAGGACTTTTTAATCGTGTTCTTCTTTACAATAAGGTAACATAAAGCCAATTTTTACGATATTTGTGGCTTACTAATTAGAAGAATAATTATGAATAAAAATACCGTTTTAGCCTGGGCTACATTTATTATGTGTTTTATGGGCNTTTTACTCATAGCCCTTGGTGCTTTTAGATATGACGATGTTGCAGGATGGGGCTTTGCCGCAGTGGGTATTGGTTTTTTTGCCAATGCTTGGGTATTTAATGCTTTAAAAGGAAGGGTTTAACAAAATTNATACACAATATGTCAGACGATAAGAAAGTCATTTTTTCAATGTCAGGAGTGACTAAAACTTATAAAACAGCAAATACCCCCGTTTTAAAAAATATTTACCTCAGTTTTTTCTATGGTGCTAAGATTGGAATTTTAGGTCTTAATGGCTCTGGTAAATCTACCTTGTTAAAAATTATTGCAGGAGTAGATAAAAACTTTCAAGGAGATGTTGTTTTCTCTCCAGGATACAAAGTGGGTTATTTAGAGCAAGAACCGCAATTAGATCCAGAAAAAACAGTACTAGAAGTGGTTAAAGAAGGGGTCGCAGAGACCGTTGCACTTTTAGATGAATACAATAAAATTAATGATATGTTTGGGCTTCCTGAAGTCTATGAAGATGCAGATAAAATGCAGAAACTCATGGACAAACAGGCTGTACTTCAAGATCAGATTGACGCTTCCAATGCTTGGGAATTAGATACCAAATTAAATATTGCCATGGACGCTTTAAGAACTCCAGATTCTGAAAAGAAAATTGGGGTTTTGTCCGGTGGAGAAAAACGACGTGTGGCTTTGTGTAGGTTGCTACTTCAAGAGCCTGAAATTTTATTATTAGATGAACCTACCAACCACTTAGACGCCGAATCTGTTCATTGGTTAGAACATCATCTAGCTGCTTATAAAGGAACCGTTATTGCAGTAACACACGATAGGTATTTCCTAGACAATGTAGCTGGATGGATTCTTGAATTAGACAGGGGAGAGGGTATTCCATGGAAAGGCAACTATTCTAGCTGGCTGGACCAAAAATCCAAGCGAATGGCTCAGGAAAGTAAAACAGCTTCCAAGCGTCAAAAAACATTAGAACGTGAGTTAGAATGGGTAAAGCAAGGTGCAAAGGGAAGGCAAACCAAGCAAAAGGCCAGGTTAAATAATTACGATAAATTATTGAGTCAAGACCAGAAGCAATTGGATGAAAAATTGGAGATATTTATTCCTAATGGTCCTAGACTTGGCACGAATGTTCTTGAAGCTACAGATATNTCTAAGGGTTATGATGACAAACTCCTTTATGAATCTTTAAATTTTAATTTACCACAGGCAGGTATTGTCGGTATTATTGGTCCAAACGGAGCAGGAAAAACAACTATTTTTAGAATGATTATGGGGGAGGAAACTCCAGATAANGGATCATTTAAAGTCGGTGATACCGCTAAGATTGCCTATGTAGATCAAAGCCACAGTAATATAGATCCAGACAAGAGTATTTGGGAGAATTTTTCTGATGGCCAAGAACTCATTATGATGGGAGATAAGCAAGTGAATTCAAGGGCTTATTTAAGTAGGTTTAATTTTTCAGGATCTGAACAAAATAAAAAAGTGAATATGTTATCTGGTGGTGAACGCAACCGTTTGCACCTGGCCATGACCTTAAAAGAAGAAGGTAACGTATTGCTTTTAGATGAGCCAACCAATGATTTAGATGTGAACACATTAAGGGCTTTAGAAGAAGGTCTTGAGAATTTTGCAGGCTGTGCCGTAGTTATTTCTCACGACCGTTGGTTCTTAGATAGGATTTGCACGCATATTCTTGCTTTTGAAGGGGACTCTCAAGTGTATTTCTTTGAAGGCTCTTTCTCCGATTATGAAGAAAATAAGAAAAAACGCCTTGGAGGTGACCTCATGCCTAAGCGCATCAAGTATAAAAAACTGATCAGATAGTATTGATTTTCCAATATTTAAAAAGCCCCTAGATTATTCTAGGGGCTTTTTTTAAATAACTAAAATGAGTATTTTAACATAAGGTATAATGCTCGTTTTTGTCCGTAAGTTAAAATTGGTCTCTTGGGTACCAATCTAATTGAATGACTTCAACCTTTGCATTGCTTTTTTCAATAAGTGTTTTAAAGAGGGCAACGTCACTAACATTTGGTTTTCCACGATAGTGATAAGGATAGACCTTTTTTGGAGAAAAAGCGATCACTGCGGCCGCTGCAGAGTTTTCTGTCATGGTGTATGGTAAGTTCATGCACACAAAAGCCATGTCTATATTTTTCAGGCTTCTCATTTCTTCAATATCTTCAGTATCTCCAGAGAAGTAAATTCTTTTTTGATCTATAGTAATCACATAGCCATTTCCCCTTCCTTTGGTGTGAAAGTCAAGGGCTTCTTCCCTTAAATTATACATAGGAATGGCTTCAACGTTTATTCCGTTGCTATTCATTACACCACCATTGGCCAATATGCTGGTTTTAGCCAATAATGCGGGCGTCATTTTATCTGCTACGGCTTGGGGAGCAATAATGGTAGTGCCCTCTTGAATTAAAGCACCCAATGTTTTGGGGTTAAAATGGTCCCAGTGTATATCTGTAATGAGTACTAGGTCTGGTGAAGGATAATTGGCATACCATTCTGCTTCCCCTACTGGATCTATATAAATAGTAGTGTTACCATGGAGTAATAGGGTGGAGGCATGCTCTATTGGAATAATCTCAACCTCTTGAGCGTTTGCGATATTGTTCCAAATGCATATAAATCCAAATGATATTAGAACAACTAATTTTCTGGCTAATAGGGTATTTTTCATAGTTTTCAATTTAGAATATTAATTCCATTTTTATGTCACATCTTTCATAATGTACTTCTTTTTCTACAGGAATTTCTACAAACCCTTTTTTTCTATACAAGTGTATGGCATTTTCTAATTGTCTGCTTGAATAGAGTACAATCTTTGGCCAAGCCTGTTTTTTTGAAAATTCTATGGCATAAGACAAGAGAGTCTCACCAATTTTATTTCCCTGAAACTTTGGGTCTACAGCCATTTTGCTCAATTCAAAATCACCATTTTTTAAGGGTATAATGGCAAAGCATCCCACAATTTCCTGCTGTATTTTTCCCATAAAAATGAATCCACCTTTTTTAATAATGTACTCATCTACATTAGACAGTACTTTTTCATCTATGGGCTCAACCTTGAAAAATTCTTTTAACCACCTAATATTTAGCGCTTTAAATGCATTGGCGTGATTTTTTTCAAAAGGAATAATTTCTAGGGAGGCTAACATTATAGGGATGTATTGGATAAAATGAAAAATTTTATATAAAAATATATAAAAATAAAATCCAAACGTCTCGCTTTGCCGTATATATAACTTTAAAACTTAATTTTAATATTATGTCAAATCAAGAAAACAACTCTTTAAAGAGAATCACCATTGCCTTAGGGGTATTATTTGCCGCTACTTTAATTTTTTCAATTGCACTTTTTGTTGACAAGCAAAATACAGAAGCTGCACTTACAGAAGAAAAAGCCATTGTTATAGAAGACTTAAACAGTTTAAAATCTGATTACGAAAATGTAACTTCTCAAAATGCTTCTGTAAATCAGGAATTGGCTGCTGCTAAAGCAGAAATTACTGCTTTCATAGATTCAGTAACTGTTTTGAATGCAGATATTGCAAGTTTAAGAAAATACAGAAATCAGGTGTATAGACTTAGAAAAGAGCGTACTGCTTTATTAGAGCAAGTAGCTACTTTAACGGCGAACAATGCAAAATTAACAGAAGAAAGAAACAAAACTTTTGAAGCATTAGAAGCTCAAACTGCTGAAAACCAAACTTTGGTAGCGCAGAACACTAAATTGGCAGACGCTGTTGAAAGAGGGTCTTCATTAATTTTAGAATCTTTTTCTGTACAAGCAGTGAAAGAGAGAAATTCTGGTAAATTCACTGACACCAAAAGGGCTAGAAGAGCAGACGCTTTTAAAGTATGTTACACTGTTGGTAAAAATGTATTAACAACCGCTGGAGACACTAATTTTTACATTGAAGTATTAGATCCACAAGGAAATGTTATGGGAGATGCTCAAACTGCTTCTGTAGACAGTGGAGCGACATTAAATTACAGTAAATCTACTGAGTTTTTATACGAAAACGCTTCAATTGATGTATGTGACTATGTAAGCGCAGAAGGAGATTTTGCCAAAGGAAACTATATGGTTAATGTATATGACGCTAATTTACAGTTATTAGGAACGTCTACTTTCACATTGAAATAAGGATCATTTCTTATCAATATAAAAAGGCCCGCTAATAGCGGGCCTTTTTTATACTTAAAAGTTGTACTTATAAACCGCCAACCATATCTTCAGGTTTTACCCATTGGTCATATTCTTCGGGAGTTACATACCCTAAATTAACGGCTTCTTCTTTAAGTGTTGTGCCGTTTTGGTGTGCTGTATTAGCTATTTCTGCAGCTTTGTAATACCCTATTTTTGTGTTTAATGCTGTCACTAACATGAGTGAATTATGGAGCATTTTTTCAATAACTGGATGGTTTGGCTCAATGCCTTGAGCACAGTGGTCGTTAAAAGACACACATGCGTCTCCCAATAATTGGGCAGACATTAAAATATTGGCAGCCATAAGTGGCTTAAAGACATTTAATTCATAATGCCCTTGAGTGCCGCCAATAGTGATCGCTACGTCGTTACCCATTACTTGAGCACATACCATAGTAAGCGCTTCAGCTTGTGTAGGATTCACCTTACCGGGCATAATAGAACTTCCGGGTTCATTGGCAGGGATAATAATCTCACCTATTCCAGATCTAGGCCCTGAAGCCAGCAATCGTATATCGTTGGCTATCTTATTTAGGGAAACAGCCATTTGCTTCAAGGCGCCATGACTTTCTACAATCGCGTCATGCGCAGCCAAAGCTTCAAATTTGTTTTCAGCAGTAATAAATGGCATTCCAGTAAAAGATGCCATGTATTTAGCAACCAAAACATCATAACCTTTAGGGGTGTTTAGACCAGTTCCAACAGCAGTGCCTCCTAGGGCCATTTCCGACAAATGAGGCAAAGTATTTCTGAGGGCTTTTAGGCCGTGATTTAGTTGTGAAACATAGCCAGAAAACTCTTGGCCAAGGGTGAGGGGAGTGGCGTCCATTAAATGGGTGCGTCCAATTTTAACGACATCTTTAAATGCCCTAGATTTTGTTTCTATAGTGTCCCTGAGTTTTTCAACTCCAGGAATAGTAACTTCCACAATTTTTTTATAAGCTGCAATATGCATACCTGTAGGAAATGTATCGTTGGAAGATTGAGATTTATTTACATCATCATTGGGTTGAATTACTTTTTCTCCTTCACCAATCTTTCCTCCAGCCAATTCTTGGGCCCTATTTGCAATCACTTCATTGACATTCATATTGCTTTGGGTTCCAGAACCAGTCTGCCATATGACCAAAGGAAATTGATCGTCGTGTTTTCCACCTAAAATTTCATCACAAACCGCTGCAATAAGGTCCCTCTTTTTACTTTCCAAAACGCCTAAATCACAATTCGCATAAGCAGCAGCCTTCTTTAAATAAGCAAAGCCATATACAATGTCTAAGGGCATAGATGCTGGTGCACCAATTTTAAAATTGTTTCTAGAGCGTTCTGTTTGTGCGCCCCAGTATTTGTCTGCAGGAACCTCTACGTTCCCCATAGTGTCTTTTTCTATTCTAAAGCTCATATTATTAGGTTATTGGTGTGATAAATAATAAAATTGTTCTTAGTAAACAAAGGTACACTACCTGCCTCTTTTTTGCCATTTTTTTTAGTTCAGATTTGTGAGAATTGTAAAATCTAACCTATCTTTGTAGTGTAAAATTTATATCACATGTTTGAGTTTGACCAATATTTAGGATTTATCGCTTTTTTAACCATTTTAACCATTGGTTTCTGGTTGATGATTTTTTTATTGACTTTTGTTATTCCTTATTGGTTGGGCGGATCACTTTTAGAATTTTTAAAAGAGAAGCGTGATGCTAAAAAGGCAAAAACAGACTAACTGACTTATTACTATATATAAAAAAAGCACCTATTAGGTGCTTTTTTTTATTTGAGGTATTGGCTTAAGTGAATTTAGTTTCACAAAAAAAACTACGGCGTACCTTGAAATTCCATATCACCACCCATTTCTCCTTGGCCTCTTGATCGGTCCCTGCTGAAATTTTTCTTTTGATTAAATCGGTATGCAAAGGTGAGGTTAATCTGTCTTTGTCTCCATTGGAATTCACTGTCAGAAAATACATTAGGCGTTCTAATCTCGCTCATTCTTTTTCTGGAGTTAAAAAGATCGCTCACATTTAAAGAGAGGGTCCCTTTGTCTTTTAAAATTTCTTTGCTAAAGGCTAAATTAGCACTTAACATTCCTTTGTTGCGACTTTGTGCATCTCTGGATGGGCCTNGGTAAAAAGCGTTTGATTGAAAGTCAATGGCATAGGGTAGCACCACTTTAGCGCTCAATCTAGTAAACCAACTAAAATTATCTGCGTCAAAGTTCTGCGTTATAGTTTCAGCATTGCTGTTTACATAGGTGTAGTCTCCCCTTAGGGCCCTTTGAAACATATTAACATTCCAAGTGAAACGCCAATTTCGTATTGGTGTATAGGTAGTGGTAAATTCCATTCCCACTCTTTTTTCATTAGCCAAATTAATAGGTCTAGAAAGAATAATGGGTACCGTTACTGGATTAGATAAATCATTTGGGTTTTCAATGGTAACAACATCTCCTGTTTCTTGTCTAATGTATTGAAATACTCCCGTAGAATGGTTAAAATACCCGGAAGTTGTGAAGGTTAGTTTATCTAGCCTGGTAATATAACCCAAGTCAAAGGCATTGGTAAAGGTGGGGTCTAAATCTGCATTTCCTTGCCTGAGGTTGGTGTTACTAGACCTGGACACGAAAGGATTAATAAACCTATTTCTAGGCCTTCTAAGCCTTCTACTGAAACTAAGCGTTAATTGAGTGTTTTCTCCCGTTTCATAGCCTAAAAATACCGATGGAAACCAGTTCACATAGGTTTTGTTCTGAAGGTCATTCGTTTCTATAAGGTTTACATCTATATTGGAATGCTCCATTCTGAGTCCCGTGAGTAGGCTAAAAGCATCCCATTTAGAGCCTAATTGTGTGTAAGCAGCCTGAACGTATTCTTTGTAGAATAGGGTGTTACTAAAGTTTGGGTCTGAAATAAAATTTCCATTTGCATTTTCTACACTAAAATCAAAGGCAGTGGTGAATTC
>JGI26079J46598_1000796_pt1 | contig 13032 bp, 26 predicted proteins | sample SaaInl59LU_5_DNA_FD_46598 | JGI IMG/M metagenome (IMG submission 46598) | reverse complement strand
TCACCAAAATCAAAATATTGATCTAATTTTCTAGCTGCTCCAATTGAAGTAACTGCAAACGTAGCTCTGTATAATTGTTCAGTTGAATTACTACCAGATAATCCAGATCCAAAAGTATCACTGTGTCCATTTGCTTCTCTAGCAGACATGCCATTCTTTAAAATAGCTTCTGCATTTTTACGTGCAGTTTTATGATATGCTTTACCAACTCTTGCAGATCCAGATGCTATCGTAACACTAAAGTCATTTCCACTAGAATAACCAACGGCAATTGCAGTTGTTAATACTCCATCATTAGATTTAGCCCACTTTTTAATTTCTTTTTCTAATTTAACTATTTCAGCCGGTGGTTTCTTAGTATCATTAGGTAATTCAACAGATATACTACGCGAGCCAATTACCGGTTCTGTAAATCCTGCATTAGCGAATAACTTAACCATGGCATCTTTCACCTTGTCTGATGAATAGGCCTCATTGATAAATTGTTCAAATAGTTTTATGTACTGCATTATTTAATATTCTTTTTAACCCATTTCATAACGATTTCGTATGCTGCGTCAAATACAGGGTTGTTATCATATTTGATTCCAAAGCTATTGAAATAATCTTTAAGGGAGTAGTAAACCTCATCTTCGTTGTAATATCCTTCATCATAGTATTGGTCTTGAATACCACCAATTACTTGATCGGCTACCATTTGTGCCTCTTTCTTTACGTTAGCCTCAGTAACTACTGACTCTATCGTTGCTAATTTAGTATAGTATTTTGGATCTTCATATAAATGGTCTCTTGTAATTTCAGCAGCTATTTCATTGTCACTAGTATGCTCCATCTCAACTTTAAGTCCTTTAGCATATTCAGCCTCTAGTTCCGCTAGTTCTATGTCATGGTGTTTTGCAATATCACTAAGTGTCATGTTATCTGACATTCCACCTTTAACTTTATCAGCTTCGCTGATAAATTCTTCAAATAGTTTTATATGTTTCATAATTCGTATGTCTTATTATATTTTGCTTCTAATGAATCAACCTTTTTCGCTAAACTTTTGAATTTACTTGTATTTCTAGCAGCTTTCTGTTCTTCGTCAGAATCACCATACATATATAATATGTCTTCTAATTTATCACTTAAGTCATCAATTTGTTTTTTCATAGCAGCTTGCTCAGGTGACATTACATTAAAGATTTTACTAACTTGACCTAAAATGCTATCTAGTTCGTTTTTATCTTTTAATTTTGCTGTTTGTGTACTTGGCTTCAACTTTTTAGAGTATATGTAAAGATAGAATTTACCAAAATAGTTACCGTAATCTCTGTATATGGTTACTGAAGCGCCACCGTCTAATCCTTCAATTTTATATTCTACTTCTTTTGACTTTGGGTTGCCAATAGAGTAATCAAAAGAATATTTGCTTAAGACTTCTTCTAAATCTTTTTGCATTAGATTAAATCCAGCCTCATTATATTCATCACCGTAAGCAAGTTTACCCTCGTTTACAAATTGTTCAAATAGTTTTATATGTTTCATAATTATTCAGGTAATCTTACCATTGTTTCTTTTGTTTCGTTTCGATATGTGTTTTTAACAAATCCAAATCCTTTATAGAATTTCTCTAATCTAGAGACTGAACTAGCACCAAAGTCTTTCGATGGTGTTAGATAAATCTTCTTACCTTCTTGGTCAGCAAAATCCACAATACGCTGCATTGCTTTACTACCAATACCAGATCCTCTTAACTCTTTAGGGATAACAATTCTGGATAGCTCTAACCATTTGCCGTTATCATAAAGGTCTAGTGTGATATTAAACTCATCTTCAAGCTCTGATAAAACTGAAGATTCCCCTAAAATTGGAGTATTATCATGTCCGCATTTGTGGCATACAAAAACGTCATCACCACCGTCTTCAATTTCCCAAGACCAGCTGCAACTATCACATGTAACTCTATTAACTGTAAACTCTTCAAATAACTTTACGTATTTCATAATTTAAAAGTTAGGTATGCCACCAATTTTTTTAGCTCTTCGTCTCCAAAGGGTTAATATCTCTTCTCTTTCAGCACCATCAATAACTCCACCTTGTTCTTGTGTGTCTAGGTAACGATTAACAGCATCTGACATTGATTCCCTTCTCTTTTTAGATTCATATCTAAGTCCTTGTAGATTTGCATCCACCTCTTTAGGCAACATCATATACTGAGCCTTTGGTAAGAGTCCCATTTCTATATATGTTCTAAGTTCACTGTCATCTTCATTAGGTTTACCAGCTCTATAGTTTCCAGTATCTTTACCATCTTGTGTAATATGCTCCATTTCATGTCTCATTACATCTGCTAAATGAAAGTAAACTTCTGACCATTCACCAGGTAACCATTCTGGGTTTATGCCAAAGTAAATATTAATGAATGGTGTTTGGAAATCACCATCATCGTCTTCATCTCTACCATCAGCACCAGTTCCATCTAAAACATCAAAGCCTTTAAATCTTTTATCTATATAAATTGTAGCATGTAAATCAAATTCAAGCTTATCTTCAATCTGCTCCATATAGCTAATTTCTTTCATACCGCCCTCATAACCTTTTATCCAGGCTTTAAATACGTTTCTAGTAAGTTTAGAAGCCAATGAGTCCCATTTGCTTCTACCTTCATTCAAGAAATCATTAAATGTAGTTATTCGTTCCATTTATTATATATCATATTATTATTTAAACAAAAAAAGAGAGGCTTTAAGCCTCTCTTGTAATTAAAAACTATGGATTAAATTATCCATTAACTGCAGTTGTTCCCTCAGTTGAGTTTGCATCTGTAACAAAGATACGATCTAACGTTTCTATGCAACCATCTGCTTCGTCAACAGCTTTAACCAACTTGTCCATCTCCTCAATAACTTGAGGGTGTTCGCCAATACCAACTGAGTTTTTAACATAAACTTCTAATGTTGCTAAAGCCTCTAATCTTTGGGCTTCATACTTTGCCCTAAGGGCTTGAATTTTTAATGACATATTTATTTGTTTTTGTTTTGAATTCTTAATTCGTTAATAATATCTTGTAACGCTCCAGCAGCAATTGATGCAAATAAGAACATCCAGAAATTATTATCAGGCCCCTTAAACATCTCAAGGACTGCAAGTAACAAAAATAGATTACCTTGAATCCCAGCTACATTTTTATTAATATATTTTAAAATCTTCATATTATTATTTTTTTATTATACAAGTTCACCTTGAAATTGTTTCATATACTTTTGGACTGCTAGCTCTTTTGCTTTAGCCTCTACTTCAATATCAATACTAAGGCCATAGTCATTAATCTCATCATAGATATAGTCGGCGTGTGCTCGCTTGTTAGTTTGGTTGGCATCCTCATGTATAGTTTTACAAGAGGAAAAATGTGTAAGCTGTTTAATGTCGCCCCAAGTTTTAGCTGCCAACTTAAGAGCACCCTCCTGAGTCAAAGCACCTGGATGGCACCAATGGTGGTGGTAATCAAATGTGATTGGAGTTCCAATTTCACGCCAAAGGCCCATGTATAAATCTTCTACAGTATATTGAGATTCTTTATCGTCGTTTTCGACAACAAGTCTACTTTTAACAGCATCATCTAATTGCTCAAATGCCACACAGAATCGTTTTAAGCTCTCGTCTTTTCCACCTTGGGTTGTATTCACATGAATGTTGATAGCTGCATAGTGGTTGCGTGGTAGTCCCATAAGGTCCATAACCTCTGCATGTTGGTTTAATTCTTTGATAGTCTTTGCAACAACACTTGAGTTTTTACTTGCAAGTACATTAAAGTGACCTGGGTGGAAACCAAGTCGTTGCCCATATTTTTGAGCTAGAGCGCCAGCTCCGGCAAGAAGTATTGAAATCTTTCTATAGTCTGGTAAGTCTTTAAGCTCGTACTCGCTCATCCATGGAAATATATCAGAGGACATACGGTAAACTTTGATGCCATTCTTGTGATTCCATTTAATAATCTCGATAAGATCTCTAACGTTTAAGAGAGCCAATTCTGAAGCATATGCAATGCCACGTTCTGCAAATGTCTTTTTAATCATACTACGGTTGGTAGTGATTTTAGACTTCTTGTCTTTTTGCAGAGTCATATTAATGCAGCAATAGCCTAAGTTTGTATTTTCTGTTATCATATTTGTTTTTTAATTATAGTACTAATATAAACAAAAAAAGTGAGACTAAAAAACTTTTTGGCAATTATTTTGCAATTAATCTCTATCTTTAATTATTTTAATAAGTGTTCGAATTGAAGCAACTGTTGCAACAACAACACCAACTGGCCAAAGTAGACCAAATGAGATTCTCTCACCAATTGTAAATCTTAACTTTTTATTCACAGAGTCTACGCTTGTTAACCAGCTTATTAACAAGTCATAGCCTAAGTTAACGACAACACCTATAAATAAATAGATTATAATAATATCTTTCATGTATTTTATATTCTAATTTTAATATTTGTTTATTCCCAATTTAAGAATGATTGCCAATTGCGTTCTTTAACAAGAGCTATCCATTTTTGAGCGTGTTTACGTTCTTTGGGTTTTAGGATATGTCTAGGCTGCTCTCGTACAAATCTCTGTTGTTTATCCGGATCAAAATGCTTCCCGAGCTTAATTGACTTAATATGGTAATAGAGTTCTCTAGTAGTTCCATCAAATGTTTCCATGATATCATCTACGTCTTCTCTTGGCATATCAAACTCCTTGGTCATTCCATCTGCAATTGCCCATAATAGTTTTTGTTCTTTCTCTAAGTGGTTCTTCATGATTAGAGCCTTTCTCTTGTTAGAGAGTTTCCGGTCATACTCCATCTTCTCGGCTAGGGTTTCGCCCTGAAGCCAAGGACTCTCCTCTAGAACTTTAGCAAGTTTCTCTTCATAGATTAAATCCTCAAGATAGTACTCTCGACCGAGGTGGTCAAATTCAAACTCACCAAATTCAATTCTCTGCAAGAATTCACTTGCACCTTTGTAAAGATATTTCTTAGGTACTTTCATTGCACCATGAAACCGGCGCCACCATGTAAACTCTCTCATATAATTTATATTTTAATCCTTTAAATAGTTTCTAATTAAAAATCACCAGGGGCAACTTGAAAACAAGTTAATCCATTATCTCTCCACATTTTAACAACCTTATCTCGGTCATCAAAGATACAAAGTATATCGTTCTTATCTGGAAATAATTGGTCTAGCCAATTCTGCTTTAATTTATCATCAGGCATAAACATAAAATCTCTACCTGTTGGTCTCATCTTTAAAACATCAAATGGAATATCAAGTTGATTTAACCAATCTCGCGTGGCGTCTTTGGTGGCTTTAGATCTTCCACTAAAAATCACTATACTATGCCCAGCCTTTTTTAACGTCTGTGTCATTAAGATAACAGGCCAATTTGGTTTATCTAATTGAATATTTGCAGGGTCAAAGAAAATGTCCCAATTTATTTTACCATTAGGCTTTGTTGCCAATGCTCTTCGATCATCGATAAGTGCTAAAGTCCCGTCTAAATCAAATATTACTGTTTTTTTCATCTTGTATAAGTTTTAATTACAGTGTAAATATAATAAAAAAGATTGACACTAGAAAACTTTTTGGCAATTATCTTGAAGAAAGTTATTAACAATCTGATTAGTATTCAAAAAAAAGACCTCTAAATATTAGAGGTCTTTTCAAATTTATAAGTTAGAATCTAAATTACCAATTATATACTGGTTTTTTAAACCATCCTTCTTTAATACAAATATCTAGAACCTCTCTAATAGGNGACTGTGTGAAGTTTTTTATTAGTACTACATCACTTGGATGNGGGTGGATAACATTTAAACTCGGTTGGTCTACAACCTCAGGATCNTACTCAATTAAATCAGCAGCAGAACCTCTACCACCTTTATACTCAAGTCTTAAATTTTTGCCAGTATTTTGCATAATCATAACCATAATGAATTTTTCAGCAGTTGGATAATCTCCAGATGGAATTTTAACCTTTCCTACGTTAGTAAATTCAGCAAGGTGCGCTAGGGCCTTTCTTCTATCTCCTCTGAACTTAGTAAATTTACCATCAATTGATCTTACTTCAAAGTTTGGACAAATTTTCATAAAAGCGCTTCTTATGTCTCTTTCGTCTAATAATCCAAGTTCTATGATTTTTTCCGTGAATTTATCACCTTCAGGTGTACCTTCCGCTGCGTAATAATATGCGATTAATAGTTCTTGTAAATCTGGTGACAGGTCTGCTGTGAAATAACTTGCCTCGTTTATAAATTGTTCGAATAATTTAATGTGTTTCATTTTATATTTCATTTTATTTTATTTAAACTTTACGTTCTTTTCAAACCATGCAGGAGGAGCTGATATTTCTTCAGTATGTGTCACACTATCTCCAACCGCAACTACCATTCCAACAAGGAAATTTTCATATCCTTTCTTTTCCATTTTCTTAGAGCTTGCTGAAACGAATGGGTGGAACTTATCTAGATCAGTGATTATGGTTACATCTAAAATTTCAAAAGCGGCAGGTCTAAAATGATAGTCCTTAGAACCTCCATCTGCAATTTCTTTAGGCACTCCATCGTAAATATCTGTATGCTGGTTGAATTCTATACTCTTACCAATATATTTAGAGTATTTCTTATAGGTTGCAGCAGCTTCTCCTTCAAGTTCAGATAGATCAGTCGCATATTTTCTAAAGGCACTTCCTGCACCGTACATGTGTTTTTTCGGATTTAGTTCTTCGTTTACAAATTGTTCGAATAACTTAACATGCTTAAGTCTTCCAGTTGAAGTTGATTCGTTAATTTCTTGTCCGTCCCAGTCCCATTTGATACCTTTACCGTCAGCAGCACTGCCTAAATAGCCATACATTCCCCTTTGGAATCCTTCAAAGAAGATAGCTCCACCTTCGTCTCCAAGGTCTTCAGCATATTCTCTTGCCTCATCTTCTTCCAATGCTTGTACAAATGTACCATCAGCTTCAAATGAGAATAAGATTCCTTTTTTAAATGTTAAAGAGTCTCCTTGGTACCATTCTTCTCCATCTGCCTCTTCGTCATTCATTGGATCTCCATACATGTCGAATTGTGGTAATTGTGAGATACCATATTCTAGTGCCTCTTTTTCTGTTTTAAAGAAATTCACCTGAGAATAATCCGGTGCTGATTCTGTTACGTAAAATATTTTAGCCATGATTGTTTATTTGTTTTCTATTGTTTTATATATCTTATTAAGATTATGTTATTACCTGGATCTTAATTGCATTCGCTTTAAGACTAAAAGCATATCAATATGTTTAACAATATTAGCTAATAAAATATTGTGATTTTTATAGGCTGGTATATCTGGATATAGTGTTTTAAATCTAGCTTGAGCTAATTCAAAATAAGTAGAAGCAGCTCTTATATGTATTAAATGTTCACACGATGAGATTATGCTAACACATTTCTTATGAATTACTTTAATATCCTCTAAATCTTTTTTAATACTCATATTTCTATTTATTAGCTCCTAAATAATTTAGGACTTCTTCCCATGTTGGGAATTCATTATTACCAAACTGTATTAATTCACCATTAAATTTATCTGCACCATTTTTGGTTCTATCATCAATTAAGAAATCACCGTGGCATAAATGTTTATTATGGCTTAAGATTAATCGCTTATGTGCATCTTGACCTAAATGCTTTTCTACCCATAGTCGTTTATTGGTCCAAGCTCCTGGATTGTCCCAAGGTGCTGTAGAAAGAATATAGACATCTAAATGTTCTGCGTTGCATAACGCTTTAAACGCTTCAACCGCACCTGGTAATGGAGCTGCATCTAGGAATAGACTTGCGTCTTGGTCAATAATTTGACCAATATCAAATGAATCATCTCCAAGTGCAGGTGCATATTTATTATAGACTGCTCCAATTAAATCTACCAAGACTCCATCTAGGTCCACGTATGTTATTTGCTTATCCATTCTTTTTCATATTATTTTTAACTGAAATACTTGACTTGAATAAAATATTCGATAGAACATAGATCCCAAGTGCTTGCCAATATCCAATTGTGTTAATAGAGCTAACTGCAGGTGATAGGCAAACGTTCCATAAGTATTGTACTGCATATGCCATTACAGGCACAAATAAAATCATTCCGAGAATGTAAGGTAGTGTATTTTTCATATTATCTTTCTAAAATTACAATTGAACCAAAGTTATCATCAAAGACTTGAATTAAGTGCTCATAATCACTGGACTGCATATCTTCTAACAACTCTTTTGTATTATATTTAGACATTCCTAATTGTTTACAAAAGTTCTTTGCTACTCCTAGCAAGTAGAATGCATTACCTTGAGGGCCGGTAAGATCTATAACAATCTCTCTTGATTCTTGTTTTTTTCTAATCATTTGTTCTTTGTTTTAATTACAGTATAAATATAATAAAAAAAAGTGACATAAAAAAACTTTATACCACTTTTTTACTAAAAAGTTATTAACGATTAGTATTTAGAAATTATTTGAGGTTTCTTAACTTTATATTGAGCAGAGTACTTTTCAATAAAAGAGCTTCCAATACCAATTTCCACAATCTCATATTTATGGTCTATTATTGGTTTAGTTGCTCGACCGTTATTAATAACATCAGCATGAATATCAGTTACTATCATATAGTAAGTTCTACTCTTTTTAGTTTTTCTATAGACAACCACAGTAGTACTCCTATTACTACCTTCCCATGGTAAGGTTATTGCTTTCATTTCCAGAATAATTGTATAAGGATTAACATAATTGAGAGCACTAGTGAGACTGCAGTCTTTGTTGTAATGCCCTCATCCATAAAGTAATATGTCATTGCAGTAAAGATAAAGATTCCACTTGCAAAGCCAATAAACCTGCCAGGCCAAAGAAGACCATCAAAGTGCTCAACCACAAATTGCGTAGCTTTAATTAGAATAAAGCTAATAATACTACCAAAGCCAATTGCAACTGGCCACGGATTCTTTTTAAACCAAGGCCAAACAAATTGACCGTTGGTTTGAATCCAAATAAGACCTTGTCCTAATACGAATAATAGGAAACCGTAAAACAACTTCATTAAAACANGGATTCTGTTTTCGTTAGCATGTGGCTAATGAAAGAGTTTCTATGNTATTCTGTTGGGCCAACTTCTTGAATTGCATCCCTATGTTGNTTTGTCCCGTAACCTTTATTAGAGCCCCAACCATAAGGTTCAAACTCTTGATTTTCTTTAACTAAAGATTTCATNTAGAGATCACGTTCGGTTTTTGCTAGGATTGATGCTGCTGCAATACTTACATAAATATTATCACCACCAACTATAGTCTCAAATGGAATACCTTCGTAGCCATGGAACTGATCTCCATCCACAAGAATAAAATCAAAGTCATGTTTAGCTTTAACCTCATCCAAACATTTCTTCATGCCGCTTAGGGTTGCTTTAAGTATATTTGTAGACTCGATCTCTTCTACTGGGATATGTACCACAGCATAAGCCAAAGCGTTGTCTAATACAAGTCTACGAGCATCTACGCGTTGTGGTTCCGAAAGTAATTTAGAATCTTTAACTAGTTCATGTTGAAAGCCGAATGGCATAATACAGGCTGCCACTGTTACTGGACCTGCAAGAGCTCCTCGCCCAGCTTCGTCCAAGCCAATTTCGATAACATCTTGTTTACCGCTATGACTATATTTTAAAAGAATCCTCTTCATATAATTTGTTTAGTACTTATATGAAGAGGATTCAATTAGTTTATTTTTGGGGATCGTTATCTACTCTCCACTTATCATATTTAGCCACAACCTCTTGTAGAATTCTAGCTCTTACAATATCTTTCTCACCAAATTGATGATGTCCAATACCCCTTACNCCCTCCATTAATTTAATAAATCCTGGAAGTCCAATGTTNTTCTTTGGAATATCATATTGGCTAACATCTCCAGTCACTAGGACTTTAGATTTTCTACCCATTCTAGTTACGAATAACATTANCTGCTTAAACGTAGCATTTTGTGCTTCATCTAAAACCATAAACGCGTCATCAAATGTATCNCCTCTCATNTATGCAAGTGGTTTAAATTCTACAACGCCAGATCCCATAAGAGCCTCTGTTAGTTCGTCTCCGATAATTTTTTTAAAGTTAGAAATATAAGATTGCATAAATGGGTCAATCTTGTCGGCAATATCNCCGGGTAAGAATCCAAGCTTTTCACCAGATTCTTGTATTGGTTTACAAAGAATAACTTTTTTGATTTGTTTAGTTGCTAACAAATCTAGCGCAGTAAAACACGCTGTGAATGTTTTTGAGGTTCCAGCTGGGCCAGAACAAAATGTAATATCGTTTTTAAGTATTGTATTATAGTAATTAGTTTGACTAGGTTTAAGTTGTACACCTACAAGATCAGTATCTTTAATAGTTTTTCTAGTAGGCTTGGCTGCTTTAGCTCTCGGTGTTCCTTCAGTCTTCTTACGCATATAATTTTATTTTTTTAATCGCCGGCCATTATTACCAGCTCTTTTAGCTTTATTAAACGCTGACATTTTTCATATTCCTCAGAATCTTCAAAGTATGAAATCATTATGTCAATAAATTTACTTCGCTGTCCAATACCATGTGGTATTTCAATAAGCCTAGACTCATCTTTGAATACAACAAAGCGGTTCACTGTTTTAGTAAAATTTCTAGTGATCTGATAGTATGATGCTCTCATCAAACTATCTTTATCTTTTTTTGATACCGGTCCAGACATTAATTCTTTTGGTTTTTTTAATAGGTGCAATACCCAATAACATATATATTAAATATATGTCCCAATATAAGTACTATATGTACTTAAAAATATTATATTATTAGTGTTTAAAAATAAGTAGATTACTTATTCTGGTCGGTGTTTTTGGCCTGGATATATTTGGCCTTAATAAGTTGCTTGCGTTTTAATACGGAATCTTTTACGTATTCAGTACCCTCTCTTAACTTCTTTATCTGTTTTGTTCTAATTACTTTAGACTTATATTGTTTAAGAGCTTTTTCTATATTGTTAGATTCTACCTTTATTATTAGCATGTTTGAATTTCTTTTTTAATTCCAAGAAGTACACCACATTTCTCATAATCCTCTCTATTCTCATAAAATGATATCATTTGGTCTATAATCTTAGCCTTCTTATTGTACTCCATATCTGAGAGTATTACATATGAAGGGTGGTTGCTTATAGCACTATATAATGTTTGAAAGAAAGCTGATTTGTTATTTGCAATCAGTCCATCTACCAAAGATTCCCACGGTATTCTATTGTTTTCCATTTCCATCTTCCTGTTTAATACTCTTTATATATTCGAGTTGGCCTTCGTTAAGTTCCGGATATGTGGCGTTAACTCTACATAAAATTGAGCCTTTATTATCGGTTCCATAAATCGGAAAGCCTCGATCTTTGATTCTAAGTGTTTTACCAGGGTGTGTGCCTTTCGGTATTTTAATATTAATAAACCCTTCCGGAGTTTGTATTGGGATTTCAGTTCCTAGCATAATATCCCACCATGGCAAAGTGTGTTCTACCCAAATATTAGTACCTTCAAGTATAAATCTTGAATCTGCAATAACATAGATTGTAATTATTAAATCTCCGTTTGGTAGTGTTGTATTATATGGATGAGGTTGGCCTTTACCTGTAAGTCTAAACTTTTGGCCATTCAATAGACCTGGTTTAAAATCTACAGTAATGGACCCATTATTAAGATTAAATGTTTTTGAAGTTCCTGTGTAAGCCTCTCCAAATGAAATATGCATTTCCATCCTAAGGTCAAGTCCTCGTGCTTGGGTTTGACCTCCGAACGCATTGCCAAAGACTTGATCGAACATATCGGACATATTATTGCGTCCTCCGCCACTGGCAAATTTGCTAAAAAACTCTTGTTGATTCGAATATGCATCATACTGTGACCTTTTTTGGGTATCACCTAGGATATCATAAGCTTCGGCTATGTTCTTAAATTGAGCATCTCCATCCGGATTAATATCAGGGTGATACTGTTTGCTTAATTTTCTATAAGCTTTTTTAATTTCATCTTGGCTTGCAGTCCTGTCAACTCCTAATGTTGCATAGTGGCTCATCCTTCTCTATTTAGCCTTGGTGCAACTCGAACAATTTTTTCTGGGTCAACACTCTCTCGAATATCTAGCTTAAGTTTCTTCTCTTCTAGTTTTTCTAATTTAAACCTACGTTTTTGTTCGGCCTCAGTCAATCCATTCTTTTTCTCTAATGCATCTGCAATTCTTTTTAATTGTGATGCAATATCTTTAGCTGTTTTTTCTTCCATATCTATTGTTTACAAGTGCCGACTTACCGTTTTGAAAATCTTGGTAAGGTAACGAGTTATCCTTTTCGTCTTTATGTGGACCGTTTACCATTATAGTATCTTTATACGGGTTTGTTTCTCCGATCTTATCTTTAAGCCAGTCGTCAATATCCTTAACAGATCCGGCGAAGTGTCTCATCTTTATTAACCTAGGGTCTTCATCCTTTAAGTCAGCTCTAAATTCCTCAAAAAGTTTTACTAGTTTCATATTGTATATATTTTAATTAGTTAGGCCTTTTCGGATTTAGCCATTAAAGTTTCAATAACAGCAATAAGTGCTAAGCAATATGCAACGTTACCGGCAATACCGACAACAGTTCCTAATCCTGGGATTGCATGTATTAATCCATGTGACGCTTTATGTTTAACATAGACTTCAGCTGCAACTCCGATCAATGTGGCTAATGCAACAAATTTATATGGACCTGGTGCTCCGGCCAATTCAGTAGCGTATTTAGAAATAGTCCCCAACATACCACCCGACACATCTTTAGCAATATTTTTCACTTTATATAGAAGACTAAATGGTGGGATTTTATTGACAGCAGCTGCAATAGAAGATACAAAAGGAATCTTTGGTCCGCCGCCACCTTCAATTATTAGTTGGTTTATATCCAATAGACCAGTTGCAATACTTTCATTAATACTTTTATAAATAGCT
>JGI26079J46598_1000790_pt1 | contig 13092 bp, 7 predicted proteins | sample SaaInl59LU_5_DNA_FD_46598 | JGI IMG/M metagenome (IMG submission 46598) | reverse complement strand
GGTGAAAAAGTCGTGATTTCAGGCCCTTCTGGTGGTGGGAAGACCACCTTGTTAAAGATAATGTTAGGTCTAATTGCACCAACAAGTGGATGTGTTAGATACAACGGTGTCGATATTACTCAACTTGGTCTAGTGGCTTATCGAAGCCAAATCGCTACAGTGATGCAAGATGATTTATTGCTAGCAGGGACCATTGAAGAAAATATCACCTTGTTTGATGAAGAACCTAAGCATAAAGAGTTACTGAGGATATTAGAACAATGCCAATTACTTGACATGGTTAATCGATTACCTATGGGAATAAATACTCTTATAGGCGAACTCGGGGCGCAATTATCTGGTGGACAAATTCAACGTATCTTACTCGCTCGAGCACTTTATCAGCGCCCTCATATTCTATATTTAGATGAAGCGACAAGTGCTTTGGATAAAGAAACTGAACAAGCGATTATCAGTCAAATTAAACACTTAGGTATGACACAAATCCAGATTGCTCATCGTCAAGAAACAATAAAAAATGCCGAACACCACTATCAAATTAATGCCCATGGATTACAGCGCATAGCGAATAGATAAATACATGACGATTAATTCTTAATTTTATCTAGAATTTTGATAATTAAATCTTGACACTTGATGCCTATCAACTTAATATGCGCACCGCTTTCAACGGCGAATAACAATGGTGGGCGTAGCTCAGTTGGTAGAGCTCCGGATTGTGATTCCGGCGGTCGTGGGTTCGAACCCCATCGTCCACCCCATTTCGCTGTTGGTCAAGTTAACCAGAGAAACTTTTCTCTCGGGCAATGCGGGAGTGGTGGAATTGGTAGACACGCTGGATTTAGGTTCCAGTGCTTCACGGCGTGAGAGTTCAAGTCTCTCCTTCCGCACCATTTATTAGAGTCCTATCTAATAAAACTTTAAGATCGGTGAGTGGCGCAGCTTGGTAGCGCACTTGGTTTGGGTCCAAGGGGTCGTAGGTTCGAATCCTATCTCACCGACCATCTTAAATTCATCTAATATTACCTCTGTACTAAATCTTTACATAACTGTATAATACGCCGTCTTTTATAATGGGTCTGGGCTCTGGTATATAAATATTTATATACAGGACAGCTCGATTTAACCGCGCATGATGCGCACAGTTGAGGTAGAATAATGCAAGTTTCAGTCGAAACGACTCAAGGTTTAGAGCGCCGTGTTACGGTAGCCGTTCCTGCAGCTTCTGTAGATGATGCAGTTAAAGCACGTTTACAACAATTAGCAAAAACACAACGTATCAACGGTTTCCGTCCTGGTAAAGTGCCAGTGAAAGTATTACAAAAACGTTTTGGCGCATCCGTTCGTCAAGAAGTAGCCGGTGATTTAATGCAGCGTCATTTCTATGAAGCCATTATCCAAGAAAAAATTACACCTGCTGGCATGCCATCATTCGATTTAACGAAAGATGTTGCTGGTGAAGATCTAGAATTCACTGCCGTTTTCGAAGTATATCCAGAAGTTGAACTAAAAGAGTTAGATCAATTATCAGTTGAAACACCTGTTGTTGAAATTAAAGACAAAGACCTNAAAGAAATGATGGTCACGTTACAAAAACAACATGCTGATTGGAAAGAAGGCAAGCGTAAAGCGAAGAAAGATGATCGTGTGACTATCGATTTCGTCGGCACCATCGACGGTGAAGAGTTTGAAGGTGGTAAAGCGGAAGATTTCCCTCTAGAACTAGGTAAAGATCGTATGATCCCTGGTTTTGAAGATAACATCATTGGTCTTAAGCCAGGTGAAGAGTGTGTTGCAGAGGTAACTTTCCCTGAAGATTATCATGCTGAAGCGCTAAAAGGTAAAGCGGCATCATTTGCGATCACAGTGAAGAAAGTTGAAGGCTTAAATCTACCTAAAGTAGACGAAGAGTTTGCAAAATTATTTGGTTTAGAAGAAGGCGGTGTTGAAGCGCTTGAAGCTGAAGTTAAGAAAAATATGCAGCGTGAATTAGACCAAACTGTTAAAGCAAAAGTTAAAGAAAATGTGATTGAAGCGTTGATAGCGTCTCAAGAAGTTGAAGTGCCAAGCGCGTTAATTGACCAAGAAGTCAATGCTTTACGTGACCAAGCAAAACAACGTTTCGCTCAACAAGGTCAAGCAGATCCTAAGAATTTACCTGAATTACCAGCTGAGTTATTCACNGACAATGCAAAGCGTCGTGTGTCAATTGGTCTAATTTTAGGTGAAGTGATTAAATCTAATGATCTTAAAGCCGATGAAGAGAAAGTAAACGCATTAATCGAAACGACGGCTTCTGCTTATGAAGATCCAAGTGAAGTTATTGAGTATTATAAATCAAATCAAGAGCTTATGAGTCAAATGCAGAATGTTGCATTAGAAGAACAAGCCATTGATTGGGTCCTTGCTCAAGCAAAAGTCAAAGAAGTGAAAACTAAATTTGACGAGATTATGAACAAACAAGCGTAATCCACAAATTACGTTTGACTTTCATAGTCATCAACTGATTAAATGCCCAGTATTCACTGGGCTTTTTTATATCATTAAGGAAATATAATTGAACACATTTGACGACGTACAAAACGCTTTAGTACCAATGGTCATNGAGCAGACTGCTAAGGGTGAGCGCTCATTTGACATTTATTCACGTCTTTTGAAAGAAAATGTCATATTTTTNGTCGGTCAAGTTGAAGACCACATGGCTAATCTTATCGTTGCCCAGATGTTATTTTTAGAAGCTGAAAACCCTGAGAAAGATATCTTCTTATACATCAACTCTCCTGGAGGTTCTGTTACAGCGGGTATGGCGATTTATGACACGATGAATTTCATTAAACCTGACGTGAGCACAGTATGTATTGGTCAAGCAGCCAGTATGGGGGCATTTTTGTTATCTGGTGGTGCCAAAGGTAAGCGTTATTGTTTACCTAACTCACGCGTTATGATCCATCAACCTCTTGGAGGTTTCCAGGGGCAGGCGTCTGATTTTGAAATNCATGCAAAAGAAATTTTGTCGATTAAAGAGAAACTTAATCGCTTAATGGCCGATCATACTGATCGTCCTTATGAAGATTTAGCTCGTGATACTGATCGTGATAACTTCCTGAGNGCTCAAGAGTCGCTTGATTATGGTTTAATTGACCATATTATGAAAAGTAGAAATGACATTCCAGGCAGTTAAGAATAAATAAGCTATACTAACTAATTGTGTCGTGATGTTCGCGACGTTTTCAATAGCAAGGCGGTTAATAAATGAGTGATAAACCAAATAGTGATGGTGATAACAAGCTATTATACTGTTCTTTTTGTGGCAAAAGTCAGCATGAAGTTCGCAAGCTAATCGCTGGGCCTTCTGTGTTTATTTGTGATGAATGTGTCGATTTATGTAACGATATTATTCGCGAAGAAATTAAAGAGATTTCCCCAAAACAAAAACACGAATCGTTACCAAAACCTCAAGAAATTCATGCGCATCTTGACGATTATGTCATTGGACAAGAGCATGCGAAAAAAGTGCTTTCTGTCGCTGTTTATAATCACTATAAGCGACTTAAAAATGGTGATGTGCATGAAGGTGTTGAATTAGGTAAAAGTAATATTCTGTTAATCGGTCCAACAGGTAGCGGAAAAACGTTATTAGCAGAGACGCTAGCACGTTTATTAGATGTACCGTTTACTATGGCTGATGCAACCACCTTAACCGAAGCAGGTTATGTGGGTGAAGATGTTGAAAATATCATTCAGAAGTTANTNCAAAAATGCGACTATGATGTTGANAAAGCACAGCGTGGTATCGTATACATTGATGAGATTGATAAGATTTCACGTAAATCCGATAATCCGTCAATTACNCGAGATGTTTCCGGTGANGGTGTACAACAAGCCTTACTGAAATTGATTGAAGGGACAGTTGCTTCTGTGCCACCTCAAGGNGGGCGTAAACACCCTCAACAAGAATTTCTTCAAGTAGATACGTCTAAGATTTTATTTATTTGTGGTGGTGCTTTTGCTGGTCTAGATAAAGTCATTGAGCAACGTTCCCAAAAAGGCGCAGGTATTGGTTTTGGTGCGCAAGTAAAAGATGTGTCTAATACCAAAGCAGTGGGAGAGTTATTTAAAGCGGTTGAGCCGGAAGATCTCGTTCGTTACGGCTTAATTCCTGAATTCATTGGTCGATTACCGGTAGTGACAAGCTTGGAAGAGTTAAATGAAGAGGCACTCATTCAGATTTTGACCCAACCTAAAAATGCGATTACGAAACAATACGGTGCATTATTTGCCTTAGAAGATACACAGTTAGAATTTCGTGAAGACGCTTTAACTGCGATTGCCAAAAAAGCGATGGAAAGAAAGACGGGTGCTCGAGGCTTACGTTCTATTGTTGAAGCTGTTTTATTGGAAACAATGTATCAACTTCCGTCTACAGAAAACGTCAGTAAAGTCGTCGTTGATGAGACCGTCATTCAAGGCGAGTCACAACCTATCTTAATTTATGACAGTGGCGAACAAGCTGCTGGTGCAGAATAAAAGAATGTTAAAAGGCCTGTTATCAGGCCTTTTTTATGGATGAAAGTATAGTTATTTTCACTTTGACATTGAACTTTCTAATCCTTACCACATATTAATACCATAGATGTTTTAAAAAGAGAGCAATAATGACAGTTGAGCATGATCAAATGGATATGCCAATCCTTGCGTTAAGAGATGTAGTGGTCTACCCACATATGGTAATCCCATTGTTTGTAGGTCGTGAAAAATCGATCCAGTGTCTTGAAGTGGCAATGGAAAACAATAAACAAATTTTTCTAGTCGCTCAAAAAGATGCTGGCGTTGATGAGCCAACGACAGATGATATTTATACCACTGGTACCATAGCGACTATTTTACAATTGTTAAAGCTGCCTGATGGTACGGTAAAGGTATTAGTGGAAGGGTCTGTGCGTGGTGATATTCAAGAATATTATCAACATGAGCCATTCTTTAAAGGACGCATTCTACCGATGCATGATGAACCAGTAGAAGAATCCGATCAAGAAGTACTATCTCGTTCTGCAATTTCACAGTTTGAAGGTTACGTTAAACTAAACAAGAAGATCCCTCCTGAAGTACTGACCTCATTAACGGGTATTGAGGAAGTTGCCCGGTTAGCAGATACGATGGCGGCCCATATGCCGCTTAAATTGTCTGAAAAACAAAAAGTACTAGAAATGCATAAAGTAGAAGAGCGTTTAGAGTATTTAATGGCACTGATGGAAGGTGAGATTGACCTGCTTCAAGTAGAAAAGAAAATCCGCACTCGTGTGAAAAAGCAGATGGAAAAATCTCAGCGAGAGTATTATTTAAACGAACAAATGAAGGCGATTCAAAAAGAGCTAGGTGAGCTTGATGATGCGCCTGATGAATTTGAGGCACTCAATCAAAAAATCACTGATGCCAAAATGCCAGCAGAAGCCTTAGATAAAGCAAAGGCGGAATTACAGAAACTGAAAATGATGTCACCGATGTCTGCAGAGGCGACTGTCGTGCGAAGCTATATTGAATGGCTAACCAAAGTACCATGGAACAAGCGTAGCCCAGTTAAGAAAGATTTAGGACGAGCAGAAGCGGTATTGGATGCAGATCATTATGGTCTGGATAAAGTGAAAGAACGGATCCTAGAATATTTAGCCGTACAGCAACGTGTTCGCAAGTTAAAAGGCCCTATTTTATGTTTAGTGGGTCCTCCTGGTGTGGGTAAAACCTCTTTAGGACAATCGATCGCAAAAGCAACAGGTCGTAAATATGTGCGCATGGCATTAGGTGGCGTTCGAGATGAAGCTGAAATTAGAGGTCACAGAAGAACATACATTGGTTCATTACCTGGTAAATTAATTCAAAAAATGGCCAAAGTCGAAGTTAAGAATCCATTATTCTTACTTGATGAAATTGATAAAATGTCCTCAGATATGCGAGGAGACCCTTCCTCTGCGCTTTTGGAAGTATTAGATCCGGAACAAAATTCAAGTTTTAGTGATCACTATTTAGAACTGGATTATGACTTGTCAGATGTGATGTTTGTGGCGACTTCTAACAGTATGGATATCCCTGGGCCATTATTAGATCGTATGGAAGTGATTCGTTTATCCGGTTATACCGAAGATGAAAAGCTGAACATAGCAACACAGCATTTGATCAATAAACAAATTGAAAGAAATGGTCTCAAGAATAAAGAGATTAAGATTGAAGAATCCGCCATTATTGGCATTATTCGTTATTACACGCGTGAAGCTGGGGTACGAAGTTTAGAGCGCGAAATATCTAAGCTTTGTCGTAAAGCCGTTAAGATGATTCTGTTAAAAGAGACCCAATCTCCGGTAATTATTAATCAGGATAATTTAAGTGATTTTCTCGGTGTACAACGCTTTGATTATGGCCGTGCAGAAGAAAACAATCAAATTGGTCAAGTAAATGGATTAGCTTGGACCCAGGTCGGTGGTGACTTGTTGACGATTGAGAGTACATCCGTCGTAGGTAAAGGCAAAACAACATTTACTGGATCATTAGGCGATGTCATGCTTGAGTCGATTAAAACGGCCATGACTGTTGTCCGTTCTCGTGCTGAAAAATTACGTATTAATGATGATTTTCATGAAAAGCGTGACATTCATGTGCATGTACCGGAAGGAGCAACGCCGAAAGATGGACCTAGTGCTGGGATAGGTATGTGTACTGCTTTGGTATCGTCTTTAACGGGCAATCCAGTTAAATGCAACGTTGCCATGACAGGAGAAATTACTTTACGTGGAGAGGTGTTAACTATTGGTGGTTTGAAAGAGAAATTACTAGCAGCACATCGAGGTGGCATTAAAACAGTCATCATTCCTAAAGATAATGCACGCGACNTAGAAGAGATCCCNGAAAATGTCAAAGCGGATTTAGATATTTATCCAGTTCAATGGATTGATGAGGTATTAGAACTGGCGTTAGAGAATCCGGTTGCACAAATTTCAATCAAAAAACCGGCCTAAAGTTGGTTATTTATTGAGCGTTTTNAGGTTNAAAGCCAAATTTTNATGAAGTTTTTATTAAATATGTACATTTTTTTTACATTTTTTGAAATTAGGGCTTTTAACTTGACTCAATTGTGATACCTTAAAGATGTTAATTGCTTCAAACCCTTTATTTCATTGAGGTCAGCAGTTAAATTTTGAGTCTTTTGTTGCCAACCTTAATTTTAAGGTTAACAATATAATAACAAATTTATAATTTCATAAAATAAATGTAGGGGATCTTACGTGAACAAATCTGAACTAATCGAAAAAATTGCTGATGCAGCAGATATTAAAAAAGTTGAAGCTGGTCGTGCGTTAGACGCATTCATTGAAGCAGTGACTGCAGAACTAAAAGCTGATGGTACAGTACAACTAGTTGGTTTTGGTACTTTCCAAGTACGTGAGCGTGCAGCTCGTACAGGTCGTAACCCACAGACTGGTGCAGAAATTCAGATCGCAGCTGCTAAAGTACCTGCTTTCAAAGCTGGTAAAGCACTTAAAGACGCTTGTAACTAATACAAACGACTTCATCTTGAAAAAGGCTCTTTTTAGAGCCTTTTTTATTGTCTAAACACCACGTAATCAGTGGCGATAATGTGCATATTCGTTTATCATGCAACGNTAAAATTTTAACAATAACATCCTCACGGAGTTGGCAGAACTTATGTTAGAGAGAATGAGAGAAGGACTACAAGGTCCTTGGGCTATGATTATCGTAGCGTTAATTGTATTAAGTTTCGTATTTGCTGGTGTTGGCAGTTACTTAGCTTCGCCTGTAGATACAGCCGCAGCAAAAGTGAATGGCGAAGATATTTCAGCTCGTGCACTTGATCAAGCGTATCAAAATGAACGCGCACGTCTAGAATCACAATTTGGTGAAGGGATCAGTAGTTTGTTTGCTAATCCAGAGTACTTAGCTAATTTTCGTCAAGGGATCCTTGAGCGCCTAGTGGCAGATAAACTTGTTGAACAAAAGGCACAAGCGTTAGGTTTACGAGTATCGGACGCACAAATTAAAGATACCATATTAAGTATGCCGGAGTTTCAAGTAGGCGGTGTATTTAACAATGATCGTTATTTGGCAGTATTACGCCAAGCAGGTTTCCAAGTTGATGATTTTAGAAATTATATGCGTAACACAATGACAAAAGAACAATTGTCACGTGCACTACTTGCGACCGATTTTGTTGTCCCAAATGAAGTCATTACACAGTTAAATTTAGGTCGTCAAACGCGCGATGCAAAATACGCAACGATCCCAACAGCTAACTTTGCAGACACTATTGAATTATCTGATCTAGATATCACTAATTATTACCAAACGAACATTGATACATATGATACTCAAGAGCAAGTGAGTATCGAATACGTTGAATTGAAGGTGTCTGATTTAATGGATGGCGTTAATGCCACTGATGCGCAAATTGAAGAGTATTATCAGTTTAATATTGCAAACTATCGCACAGAAGCACAACGTCGTGTATCGCATATTTTGATTGAATCAGGTGACGATACCGCAGCTGCTGAAGCAAAAATCGCAGAAGTGCAAGCTAAGCTTAATGCGGGTGAAGATTTTGCAGAACTAGCAAAAACATATTCTGATGATACATTTAGTGCTGAAAATGGTGGTGATTTAGAGTTTATTACTATTGGTGATTTAGATCCTGCTTTTGATGAGGCTGTTTTAGCACTAGAAAATGTTGGCGATGTTTCAGATATTGTAGCCACTGATTTTGGTTTTCATTTAATTACATTAACGGATTTTACTCCGGCAGAGGTGACTCCTTTTGTCGATGTAAAAGATGAGATCGCTGAAGCGGTCAAGCTGGAAATAGCGACAGAAGCATTTTTTGTTCAGCAACAAACCATGGCTGAACTAGCGTTTGAAGTGCCTGATACCTTAGAGGATGTTGCTTCAGCTGTTGATAAAGCCATTGTCAAAACGCCATTATTTTCAGCAAGTAACGTTCCGCCAGCATTAAATAATAGTGCAGTATTAGCGAACGCATTTTCTGCTGAATTTATTGAAGAAAACATGAACTCTGATGTGATTGAGCTAAACGATGAGCATGTATTGGTAATGCGAATAGCACAATACGAACCGCAGCGTACACGTAGTCTTGAGGAAGTAAAAGAACAAGTGGTAACGGCTTTGACGACTCAAAAATCTCAAGAGGCTGCACTGGCTTATGTGAACCAAGTGATTGCTGCATCAAGTGAAGAACAAGCTAACTTATTAAGTCAGCAAGGACTAGCACTGACTGAATTATCTAGTGTGCCGAGAGAGGGCTTAGAAGGTATTGACTCTGCTGCAGTAGAGGTGCTTTTCACACTATCACAAAGTAACGCTCAAGCTGCTGTGACGCTTCCATCTGGTGATGTTGCATTGGTTGAGTTAGTCGCCGTCAATGACGTAACTACGCCTGATACTGAGTTAGGTGAACAGTTACGTAATCGTATGACAGGCCAGCGTGCTCAAAACAGCTATCAAGCATTTGTAGATGCATTGACAGCCGACGCTGAGATTGTTTACTTAACTAAATAATAGAAAAGCACTTACCACTGTCTATTTAGNTACGGTTAANAAATAAAAAGGCGTGACTCATATGAGATACGCCTTTTTTATTGCTCGTTAATAAATAATCAGAAATAAACTACTGATGTTGAGTAACTATCATTAGCACAGTGTAAAAAACAGCAATGACACTAGAAAACACTAAAATNTATAAGAAGCCTTGTTTACCTTGTTTGAGTGTGAAGTCATTGGCCCTCAAATAGATCACCCAAATAATGCTTAGTACTAAAGGAATAAGAAATAGTAATCTGATCACAATGGAAATACCTTTCGAAAATATGAGATACAGTATTTCTATTACGCATGAGTTAACTCAATAGGTCAATCATTATTCATGTATTAGCTTCGATATAACGTGCATATTTCTTAGATGTAAGTTGTTGAATATCAACCATGACTAAGCCATCCACACAGAAATTAAAGTCAGGATCGATATTAAACCCATGGAAACGAACACCTTCTGGATTGGCTATTTCAGTATATTGTTTAAACAGTGTGGGAACAGAAAAGCCCATTGATGATAGGATGTGTTTTAGGTGCTTAAATTCTGATTTGTAATCATTACCATCAAATTTAATATTTGGCTCAGGGTGCAATAAGAAGGCTTGTTTAGGTATGGCACAAGGATCTTTTGACCGAAAATACGTCGTATAAAANTGAACAATTAGTTGTTTGGCTTCTTCTGGGTAAGAATCAGATAAACTCACAGGGCCAAATAAATATCGATATTGTGGATAGCGTCGAATAAAGGCACCTATTCCATACCAAAGATAATCTAAAGACCGTTTACCCCAATACTGAGGTTGNACAAAACTTCGTCCTAATTCTAAACCTTGTGCGATAAACGGTTCCATTTGTTCTGTAAAATTAAACAATGTCGAAGTGTATAGACCCGTATCATGGTCAGTGCGAGATAAAGAGGCTGCATCAGCGAAACGATAAGCCCCTACAACTTCTAATGTATCATTATCCCACAATACTAAATGGTAATAATGTGAGTCATATTTATCAATATCACGTTTTTTAAATGTGCCCTCACCAACGGTTCTAAATGCGATTTCCCTTAAGCGACCAATTTCTCTCATCAGTGCAGTTGAAGCTTTATGTTGATATAAATAAATGAATTTATTGTCACCCGTTTGTCCTAATAACTCACAACAGGTTTTTAGCTCATTATGTAAAACTGAACGACTTTCCGGCAATGCTATTGGGGCTTGAGTATTCAACATACCAGGTTTGTCATTAGCAACAGCATAAAGATGTTTTTTAAATAGTTTTACTGTCGTTTTGATAGGTAATTTATTGTTTGCATAGGAGGAAACTGGAATGATTTCACCAATCCTAATCGGAAAATGAGATTTGCGCTGTTTAAACATTTCTTTCACTAACAAAAGCGTCGATAGCGGTTTATATAGCATCGATATACTATAAAATAATGGTGAGTTTTTGCCGTCGATAAATACTGGTAAAATTGGAGCATGGTGTTGTTTCGCAATGCGAAGAAAGCCACTACGCCATTGTGGATCACGGATCCCTTGAGGGTGTAAACGAGACACCTCTCCAGCGGGAAATATGATCAATGCCCCTTCATTTTTTAAATGTGAATGAACAGCCTGCATATCTTTTCGACAAGTATTTCCATGCATATTGTCAACGGGTAATAACAAGTCATGTAGCGCATTAACGCTCATTAGCATTTGATTGGCCATTACTTTCACATCAGGACGCACATTATGAATCATTTTGAGCAATGCTAATCCATCAAGAGAGCCAATGGGATGATTGGCAATAATCACTGCTTTACCTATAGATGGGATATGTTGTTTTTCAGTTTCCCGAACAGAATAAGTAACATTAAAATAATCCAATACTTGTTCTACAAAATCAATTCCAGTTAAATGTGGATATGTTTTTACAAATGCGCATATGTCAGATTCATGTAACAGGTGGCGCAATAAAAATATGAGTGGTTTTGCAATAGTGGGATTATTGGCAAGTTTTGGATAGTGTTGATGGATGACATCTGAGACAGAAAACATAATTAAATCACACAGTATATATATGATTCTAAAATAACTTTGAATTATGACAAAGAGATGAAGCAGAGTTGTCATTAGTGTGACAACTCCGTTTCATATTTATGATGTTAACTTAATCAGCCGCTGGTGCTGGACGAGGATCAAAATTTGTATTTGCCATATAAGCGGTGACTAATGCCCAAATGGTTTGGTTTTGACGGATGTCATCCATATCAATTTTATCTAATGTATCGTTCGGGGTATGATGATAGTCAAAATAGTAAGTACCATCTTGCTTAAGCGCTAACACCGGGACGCCATATTTTGGCATCATGGAGACATCAGGACCGCCGTTAGTGGTGTTATTTCCCAAAGCTACACCCAATGTCAACAAAGCGTTATAAAGCTCACTAGCCTCATCTCTAACGTTATCTGCAAACCGGGTATCCATTCGATATATTGGTCCTGCACCAAAGTCAGACTCTGCAGCGACAATAATGCTATCTAACGTGTCCTTATTCGCACGTACATATTCATAGGCACCGATTAAACCTATCTCTTCTGCAGCGAATAACACTACTCGTATAGTGCGCTTCGGTTGACCGATCACATCTTTGATATGTTTTGCAGCGGCCATCACAATACCCACACCAGCACCATCGTCTAATGCGCCTGTCCCTTCATCCCAAGAATCCAAGTGTGCAGAGATCAGCACGACTTCTTCTGGCGATTCGGTACCTGTAAACTCACCAATCACATTATATGACGTCTGCCAGCCTGCATCTTTAGCTTGCATATTGACAGACAGAGTGACTTTATCGGTTTTCTGGATCATTGCTTCTAATGTGTCTGCATCAGCAGTAGATATCGCCCCTGCTGGGATTTTTTCCACAGAATCATCGTAGCGCATCACACCGGTATGAGCAAAACGCGAGTTATCTGTTCCGACAGAACGTATGATCACGGCTTGAGCACCTTGTTTAGCAGCTTCTACTGCGCCGCGAACACGATTTGGTACTACTTTACCGTAAAAACGGCCTGCTTTATCTCGTTGCATACGTGTATTTAAGAAGACAATTTTGCCTTCAATATCGCTTTGATTAGCCGCTTGTAATTCTGCAATTGAGCCAAACATGGCGACGTCCGCTGTTAAACCGCTTTCAGGCGTAGCGATACTTCCACCTAGTGCGGTGATGACTAAGCTTTGTGGAAAGGGGGCGACAATCTTTGCATCAGCAAATCCTCGTTCCCAATTACGTACGCGAACCGGTTCTTTATAAACCTTGTCAAACCCCAATTCTGCGAACTTGGTTTCGGCCCATGCAACAGCACGTTTATCGCCTTTTGAACCCGCTATGCGTGGACCGACTTCTACCGTCAGCGATTTGACAATTTCATACGCTAAATCACTTTGGCTACTGGTATTAATCAAAGAAGAATAAGTATCGTCTTTCGTGGGAGAGAGAGG
>JGI26079J46598_1000789_pt1 | contig 13101 bp, 10 predicted proteins | sample SaaInl59LU_5_DNA_FD_46598 | JGI IMG/M metagenome (IMG submission 46598) | reverse complement strand
GAGACGTCGGCCGCGAAGAGGTCACCTATAATACCCCTCCGATGATGTTTGAGGCCGGAACACCCGGCATTGTCCAGCAAATCGGGCTTGGTGTGGCTGTGGACTATATGATGGGAATCGGTATGGAACAGATCGCCGCCCATGAAGCCTCGATCTGCGCCTATGCGCGTCAAAGGCTCGATGGGCTCAACTGGTTGAACGTCCAAGGGCATTCCGCCAGTAAAAGCGCGATTTTTTCCTTCACCCTCGATGGTGCTGCCCATGCCCATGATATTTCAACGGTTTTGGACAAAAAGGGCATCGCGGTGCGGGCCGGGCATCACTGCGCGCAACCGCTCATGGATCACCTCGCCGTCAGCGCCACGTGCCGTGCCAGCTTCGCCATGTATAACACAAAGGCGGAGGTGGATGCGCTGGTTGAGGGCTTGGAGTTCTGCCACGAGCTCTTTGGCTAGGTGAATGCAGCGCGTATAACGGAACATGCTATAGTTTTGCTGAGACTTGGAGCGGGTAACGGGAATTGAACCCGTAACTTAAGCTTGGGAAGCTCGCGTGATACCTTTTCACCATACCCGCGCTGCGCCGATGCCTAGCGGCTTCATGACAAGGGGTCAAGCCGCGATTGGCGCCCTTAGCGCCTTCTGCGCCGCCGCCCGCTTGAGGCACTATCCCCGCCACCTGTGTTGAAATTTACATCCGGCAAAGGCACCGCAGATTTCAGCGTTGTGAATGGATCATCGGAATTGGGAATTGCCGAGGCATTGACAAAATGCTCCTGAAACCGTGGCTCAATCGCGGTTTCAATTTTCTCAATTTGGCGCACAATTTGTTCGATTTCAGCCCGCTGCGCTGTGTCAATCAAAGCAATCCGCGCCCCGGATCCCGCAGCATTGCCCGCAGAGGTCACACGGTCAAAGGGGACATCGGGTATCATTCCCAAAACCAGCGCGTGTTTGGGGGAAATATGAGCCCCAAAAGCACCGGCGAGCACAACGCGATCCACTTTATCCACGCCAAATTTATCCATCAAGAGCCGCGCGCCGGAATAGAGAGCAGCTTTGGCCATTTGAATGGCGCGGATATCGGGATTTGTGACGGTGATTTTTGGCCCGCCTTCGGCGCTGCCGTCATACATCACATAGCTGTGGGTGCGCCCGTCTAACACGCAGCGCTCTGTGCCCGTTTGTTCCGCCGACCCGATGAGCCCGGAAGGGTCCAAAATTCCAGCCATACGCATTTCGGCAATGGCTTCGATGATGCCTGAGCCGCAAATGCCTGTGATGCCACTGCTTTTAATGGCCTCCCAAAAACCCTCCTCATCAGACCAAAGCTCGCATCCGATCACGCGAAAGCGGGGATCTTTGGTCACCGGATCAATTTCAACCTTTTCAATGGCCCCTGGTGCCGCGCGCTGCCCCGAGCTGATCTGCGCCCCTTCGAAGGCCGGGCCGGTGGGGGAGGAGCAGGCCAGCACCTTGTCCCGGTTTCCGAGTAAAATTTCCGCATTCGTTCCAACATCCACAACCAGCACTAAATCTTCAGAGCGATTTGGCGCTTCTGACAGAGCAACCGCGGCCGCATCGGCTCCAACATGGCCGGCAATGCAGGGCAGGATATAGGCGCGGGCGCTGGGGTGGATGTTGATGTCTAACTGATGGGCAAATAAGCGCAGGGCGTTGGACGTGGCCAAAGCGAAGGGCGCTTGCCCAAGTTCAAAAGGGTCTATTCCCAAGAAAAGATGGTGCATCACGGGATTGCAAACAAAGACGGCATCCATGATCAAGCTCTTGTCAATCTCCGCTTCAGCCGAAATTTGGGTGAACAATGCGTCCATACCGTCGCGCACGGCTCGGGTCATTTCCTGATCACCACCCGGGTTCATCATCGCATAGCTGACCCGGCTCATCAGATCCTCGCCAAACCTGATTTGCGGGTTCATCAATCCAGAGGAGGCGACAACTTCACCGGTGCGCAGATCGCACAGATGCGCGGCGATTGTGGTTGATCCAAGATCCACAGCCATGCCGTAGATTGTGCCCTCATAGAGCCCCGGCCACAGATGGATGATCTGCGGGTCGCTGCCGGCATCCGCATGGTGAACCGCGCAGGTCACTGTCCAACCGCCCTTGCGAAGAATTGGCTGCATCTGCGGCAGAATGCTGAAATCTGCCTGCACGTTACGCAGTTGCCATTGGCTTTCCAAGGCCGCAACCAAGCGCTCTAAATCTCCCGATGGGTTGTGCATATCGGGTTCTTCCACCTCGACATAGTAGATCCGTGTCGAAGGGTTCAGCGTAATGTCGAGCACCTCTGCGCGTTTGCGGACGACCTGTTTGTGCACTTGGCTTTCAGGCGGCACGTCAATCACGATATCGCCCTGAACCGTGGCTTGGCAGCCAAGGCGGCGACCATCGATCAAGCCGCGTTTGTCTTTGTAGCGCTGCTCAACCGCATTCCATTCGGAAAGCGCGCCTTCGGCGACTGTGACCCCGTGTTTTGAAAATTCTCCATAGCCCGGTGTGATCTGGCATTTGGAACAAATGCCACGACCGCCGCACACCGAGTCGAGATCCACGCCCAATTGCCGAGCTGCGGTGAGGATCGGTGTGCCGGTTTCGAAACGTCCACGTTTGCCTGAGGGGGTGAACAGCACCAGATGCTCTTGTGTCATGGGGAACCTTTAAAGAAAAACTTGCGCTTAACTTACTGCGCTTCAGCGAAGGGTAAAGAGCGGGAACGGCTGAAAATGGTCAATCCGCGGCAGATCGGGTTAATTCACGAGCCGGGCATCGGCATTTAGCCGACAAAAAGCCCGGGGGCTGTGCCATGATGACCCGAATGAGCATTAATCTACCCAACCCCCTTTCGGTTTACGTCAACCCATGCGATAGGAAAGCGCCAAGTGATACCTGCTCTAGGAGGACTCCCATGGAGATTCGCGAGGCTTTAACTTTTGACGATGTTTTGTTGGTACCGGCTCAGTCTTCGGTCTTGCCCTCCACGGCAGATACCCGCACGCAGGTCACAAAATCCATCCGATTGAACATTCCGCTGCTGTCATCGGCCATGGACACGGTGACAGAAGCGCGCATGGCGATTGCCATGGCGCAATCGGGCGGCATGGGGGTTATCCACCGCAATCTCGATCTGGACGAGCAAGCGCGGCAAGTCCGGCGGGTCAAACGATTTGAAAGTGGGATCGTCTATAACCCCGTCACTCTGACGCCGGAGCAAACCCTTGCTGATGCGAAAGCCTTGCAAGAACGTTACCGCGTGACCGGTTTCCCAGTGGTGCAGGATGGCCGCGTTGTCGGCATTGTGACCAACCGCGATATGCGCTTCGCCACAGATCCCAAAACACCGGTTTCCGCTATGATGTCGACTGAAAACCTTGCAATCTTGCAAGAACCAGCCGATCCGCGTGAAGCCAAGCAATTGATGGCGGCGCGGCGGATTGAAAAACTGCTTGTGACAGACAGTGCAGGCAAATTGACCGGACTGTTGACGTTAAAAGATCTTGAGCAAGCCGTCTTGAACCCAAGTGCCTGTAAGGACGACTTAGGGCGCCTACGCGTGGCTGCGGCCAGTACCGTTGGGGATGCGGGTTTTGAGCGCACGATGGCGCTGATCGAAGCGGGCGCAGATATGGTTGTGATCGACACGGCGCATGGGCACTCTGAAGGGGTGGCTTTGGCNGTGGCGCGGGCGAAGGAAGTGGCTGGAAAGACCCAAATCATCGCCGGTAATGTGGCCACNGCGGCGGCGACCACCACNTTGATTGAGGCGGGCGCNGATGCGATTAAAGTTGGTATCGGTCCAGGCTCAATCTGCACAACGCGGATGGTTGCAGGCGTGGGTGTGCCGCAATTGACGGCGATTATGGACTGCGCANGCGCAGCCCTNCCGCATGATATTCCGGTCATTGCGGATGGCGGCATTAAGTTTTCNGGCGATTTTGCCAAAGCCATTGCGGCAGGGGCCTCNTGTGCCATGGTTGGGTCTATGATTGCCGGCACCGATGAAAGCCCCGGCGAGGTCATCCTTTACCAAGGCCGTAGCTTTAAATCCTATCGCGGCATGGGCTCTCTGGGCGCAATGGCGCGCGGCTCTGCGGATCGATATTTCCAAAAAGATGCCGCCAGCGATAAGTTGGTTCCCGAGGGAATTGAAGGGCAAGTGCCCTATAAGGGCGCGGCAGGAACAGTATTGCACCAATTGGTTGGCGGTCTGCGCGCGGCCATGGGGTATACGGGATGCGCGAGCGTGGATCAGATGCGCAAAAATTGTAGCTTTGTGAAAATCACCGGCGCAGGATTGAAAGAAAGTCATGTGCATGACGTTCAAATCACCCGCGAAAGTCCGAACTATCGGGTCGGCTGATGACACCCGGCGCCCGCGTTGCGGCACAGATTGATATACTCGAGGCTATTCTATCTGGCGTGCCGGCAGAAAAGGCTCTGACCAATTGGGCGCGGGGCAATCGTTTTGCAGGGTCAAAAGATCGGGCTGCATTGCGCGATTTGGTCTTTCAAGCGCTGCGCTGCCGCCGATCAGCTGGCGCCTGGCCGGCGCCGCAATCTGCGCGCGCCTGGGCCATTGGGACGCTGCGTGCCAATGGCGAAGATCCAAATGAATTTTTTAACGGAATAGCGCATGCGCCAGCGGCATTGTGTGCTGACGATGTCACGCCGCTTCCCTCAGACCGCGATCGTTTGGATCTGCAAGATTGGGTGATCGACCTATTAACCCAGCAATATGGAGCCGAGCAAACTGCAAAGATTGGCGCGGTCCTGCGACATCGCGCACCAATTACGCTGAGGGTAAACCTACAAAAGACGACGCGGGCCCAGCTCCAGGCGGAATTGGCCAAGGCGGAGATTGAAACAGCCCCTAATTTGGCCTCTGATACGGCGCTGACCGTCTTAAGCAATCCGCGCCGCGCCGTGCTTCAACCTTGTTTTGAACAGGGTTGGTTCGAGCTGCAGGACGCGGCGTCTCAGGCCGTGGCGGATGCTATTGCACTCAATGGACGGGTTTTGGATTACTGTGCCGGGGGCGGTGGCAAGTCCTTGGCCCTGGCAGCGCGCAGCGGCTCGAAGATCTTTGCTCATGATATTTCAACCGCGCGTATGGCAGAAATAGCACCGCGGGCGGCGCGTGGTGGGCATGACATTGAGGTCATAGCGCCGCAAGATTTGGCAAAATCGGCAAAATTTGAGACTGTGGTGTGTGATTTACCCTGTTCGGGCAGCGGGGCTTGGCGCCGATCTCCGGAAGGTAAATGGAGCCTTACACCAAAGGACCTGGAGGCATTTGTGCGGCTTCAACGGGATATCATTGCCAAATCCATAACATATTTGGCGCCAAATGGATGTCTCGCTTTAATCACTTGCTCAATTTTTGAGGCCGAAAATCAAGGGCAGCGGCAATTTGTCAGCGAAAATTTCCCGGATTTAACCTTTTGCAGCACAGAGCAATATTTACCCAGTGCAATACAGGATGGGCTCTATTTGGTTATCTTTAAGAAAGGTATTTGAGCGCGGGCTTTGCTGTGGTAATTAATAATCAATTAACCAATTTTTTGTATGTGTCGCATTGGAATTTTTATCAACGAGCGCACAATTTAAATGAAAAGTATTTTAAGAATATTTGACGCCTGGCACCATTCTTTCGCCCTCATTAGCTTCTGTGTTTCCGTTGCTTTCTTAATTGTTTTAACTGGGTTTCTGCGCACAGGGCATTGGCTTTTGGTTCTCGCACTCTCGATCGTGATATGCGCGGCTGGCTTGGCTTGTTNTTGGGTGGTGCGCTATCTTGCAGATTTGCGNCGCTCAGCAATATTGGCGCAAACCTATGAAAANTGTGACTATGGCGTGGTGATCAGCGGGCTNGACGGCGGGGTGACGCAGGTGAATCGCGCGGCNAAAGAGCAAGGGTTTTCCATTGAGCCCGGTTCCATNGATCGCGTGTTGCCAAAAGCTTATGGGGATCTCGCGCCAAAACTGGAAAGTTTGATGCGCCGGGCTGTCACNAAAGGTTGGGCACAAGATTGTGTGACCATCGGCGGTCAGGGCCTGACGCTTGCAGCTTGCCGGAGGTGTGGCGCATGATTTCAACAATTTGTTAACTGCGATTTCCGGTCATTGTGGTCTACTTCTGTTGCGCCATGACAAAAATGATCCTGATTTCAGTGATCTGATGCAAATCCATCAGAATGCCAATCGGGCCGCTGCGTTGATTGGNCAATTGCTGGCTTTCTCACGCAAGCAAAACCTACAGGTTAAACTGCTCAATATTCGTGAAATTATCGCTGACTTGGCGCATTTGTTGGATCGTTTGGTGGGCGAGAAAGTAAATCTCTTGCTGTACCATGGCACGAAACTTCCCATTGTGCGGGCGGACAAGCGGCAATTGGAACAGGTGTTAATGAACCTTGTGGTGAATGCGCGCGATGCAATGGTCGAGGGGGGCGATGTTGTCATCCGCACGCAATCTGAAACCTTTGACAAGGCGCACGAGCGCGACAGTGCGGTGATCCCAGCGGGAGAGTATGTGAAGATTCAAGTGGAAGATTTTGGCTCGGGCATACCCCCCGAACACCGCCAAAAAATATTTGAACCGTTTTTCACCACAAAACGCACGGGCGAGGGGACCGGTTTGGGGCTATCGACGGTCTATGGAATTGTTAAACAGTCCAATGGGTTTATCTTTGCAGAAAGCGAGATCGGCAAGGGCACAGTTTTTGATGTGCTGATCCCGGCAGTTGATCGGCGCGCCAAACAGAAGGAACAAAAATTGATAGCCGAGGTCGTGTCACCGCCAACACAATGCGAACAAGTTGTGCTTCTGGTGGAGGATGAGGCACCCGTGCGCGCCTTTGCATCGCGGGCGCTGCGGATCAAGGGTCTCACCGTTTATGAAGCCGATTGTGCCGAAGCTGCGTTGAAAATTCTCGAAGATAAGTCATTGAAAATCGATGTATTCGTGACCGATGTGGTGATGCTGGGGCTGGATGGGCCAACCTGGGTGCGGCTTGCGCCCATAGACCGGCCCGGCACGCGTGTCGTCTTTGTCTCGGAATATGCTGAGGATGCCTTTGACAAACAACAATCTGAAATTGAGGGCTCCGTGTTCTTGCCGAATCCCTTTTCACTTAACGATCTGACCCAAGCCGTTCTGGATGTCGTGGTGCCAGCATCATAGGGCGAGCGCTAGATAGAGGCGTCTTGCCAGAGTTGAAATTCGCCCGCATGGATCTGCCGATACTGCGCTTCCAAATCTGGGTCCAACGGCGCCGGGCCGATGGCCGCTTGATTGAGCCACGGCAGGTCCAGTTCCAATTCCAAACGGTTCTCTAGGAATTTGCAGGCTAAATCCATTTGCTCATATTGAAACAGATGCGTGATGGGCCCGCCGCTGCCTCCAGGTGACAAAAAACGCGTTTGGCAACCGACTTGGGCAAAGGAAGGGGGATCGTCTGACATCGCCTCACGCACAAATTGGTCGAAGCTGATATGACAGGTCGAGGTGGGCAATAGGGCCATAGAATTGTGGGCCCTATACCGATACCAACTGCGCAGCCAGCTAATCGGCTCACGGATCAGCGCAAAGGTTTCTGGATCCTGCCCAGTGGTGAGCTACAACAGAGGTCGCACGAAGCGATTATACCGGTAAATGCTCCATTTCTGGTGGATTGCCGAATCTACCATCGGCCTCCTGTCCCAAAGCCATTTCTAAAGCCGTTGATCCCGTTTTAGGCACGGCCAGGAGAACAAGGTTATAGCGCGAAAATATCAGCATTAATCTCTTAAATTCATAAGTGTTTCACCAATTTTTAAAGATTATTGCTAAGAATAAAAGACAAATTTGTAGAAAAATCTTGATTTGTTCTCCTTTTNGTCCGATAAAAAGAACAAGAAGCGAACATTACATCATTGTCCCCCCGTCTCGGGTGTGGAATAAGGAGCGTGAAACAATGGCAACGGCAGATTTACTCACAATGGCACCAAAAACAGGCGACCGTCAAAAGGCGCTAGACAGCGCTTTGGCACAAATCGAACGTCAGTTCGGCAAAGGTTCAATCATGACATTGGGCGAGGGCGCAGTCATCCCCGGGATTGAGTCGACCTCAACCGGCTCCATCGGCCTAGATATTGCTCTTGGCATTGGCGGTCTGCCCAAGGGGCGGATCATTGAGATCTACGGCCCAGAGTCCTCGGGCAAAACAACGTTGACCCTGCATTGCGTGGCGGAAGAACAGAAAAAGGGCGGCGTCTGCGCATTTGTCGATGCAGAACACGCGCTTGATCCACTCTATGCGCGTAAACTTGGCGTAAATCTGGAAGAGCTGCTGATCTCGCAGCCTGACACGGGCGAGCAGGCTTTGGAAATCACCGACACTTTGGTGCGCTCAGGCGCGGTTTCCATGGTGGTGGTTGATTCTGTCGCTGCTTTGACCCCGAAATCGGAATTGGAAGGCGATATGGGCGATGCACAGGTCGGCGCACAGGCCCGGTTGATGAGCCAAGCCATGCGCAAACTGACCGGCAGCATCAGCAAATCCAACTGTATGGTTATTTTTATCAACCAAATTCGGATGAAGATTGGCGTTATGTTTGGCAGCCCGGAAACCACAACCGGCGGCAATGCCTTGAAGTTCTACTCATCGGTGCGATTGGATATTCGCCGGATTGGTGCTTTGAAGGATCGCGACGAGGTCGTGGGCAATGCCACCCGCGTCAAAGTCGTGAAAAACAAAGTGGCCCCGCCCTTTAAACAGGTTGAATTTGACATCATGTATGGTGAGGGCATCTCCAAAATGGGCGAGCTGATTGATCTTGGTGTCAAAGGCGGCTTTGTCGAGAAATCCGGCAGCTGGTATAGCTATGGTGATGAGCGTATCGGCCAAGGCCGTGAGAATGCAAAAGTCTTCTTGAGTGAAAACAAGGCTATGGCCTATGATATTGAAGCTAAAATTCGTGAATCTCACGGGTTGAAGTTTGAACGGCCTATCGATGTGGAGGGGCCAAGCTCAAAAGATGAGGACAATGTGATCGACCTCTAGGGTGGCCCGCGCCCTCAGTTAATAGACAAAGTTAGATAAAACACCCCGGCGCAGGACGCTCCGGGGTGTTTTGCTTTGCCGTGGACACTTGTGGAAAGGAAAGGTAAGTCTTCGGGCAACCCCAATTTACAAGGTTTTTGCGAAGAAATGCCCACGCTCAATGATATCCGCTCCACGTTTTTGAACTATTTTGACCGCCAGGGTCATCGCGTTTTGCAATCTAGCCCCTTGGTGCCGCGCAATGATCCCACACTGATGTTTGCCAACTCAGGTATGGTGCAATTCAAAAACCTCTTCACGGGCGTTGAAACGCGCGATTACACGCGGGCCACCACCGCACAAAAATGCGTGCGCGCCGGCGGCAAACATAATGATCTGGACAATGTGGGCTACACGCCCGCCATCACACCTTCTTTGAGATGATGGGCAATTTCAGCTTTGGGGATTATTTCAAGGAAGAGGCCATTCTCTTTGCTTGGGAGGTCATCACAAAAGAGCTATGTATTCCAAAGGAAAAACTGGTTGTCACCGTCTATCATGATGATGATGAGGCCGTGGCCCTTTGGAAGAAAATTGGCGGATTTAGTGATGACAAAATCATCCGCATCGCCACGGATGATAATTTTTGGATGATGGGGCCGACCGGTCCTTGCGGCCCCAGCTCAGAGATTTTCTACGATCACGGGGATCACATCTGGGGCGGCCCTCCCGGCAGCCCGGATGAAGATGGTGACCGATTTGTCGAAATCTGGAACCTGGTCTTTATGCAATATGAGCAGTTTGAAGACGGCACGCGCAAAGCCTTGGCCGCACAGTCCATCGACACCGGCATGGGCATTGAGCGGGTTGCGGCATTGTTGCAAGGCACAAATGACAATTACGCCACGGATTTGGTGCGCAATCTGATTGAGGCCTCAGCGCAGGCGACCTCTTCGGATCCGGACGGCCCGCATAAGACACACCACCGGGTGATTGCAGATCACCTGCGCTCAACATCCTTTCTGATTGCCGACGGGGTTTTACCCTCCAAGGATGGGCGTGGCTATGTGCTGCGGCGGATCATGCGCCGCGCGATGCGTCATGCGCATTTGATCGGTGCGGCGGATCCATTGATGCATCGCTTGGTGCCGGCTTTGGTCCAGCAAATGGGGGCGGCCTATCCTGAATTGGTTCAGGCCCAATCGATGATTGAAGAAACTTTGTTGCAGGAAGAAACCCGTTTCCGCACCACTTTGGACCGGGGTTTGCGCCTGTTGGAAGATGAGGTTGGCGATCTGCCGCAGGGCGGCGCCTTGCCTGGCGCCACCGCCTTTAAGCTCTATGACACTTTCGGCTTCCCACTTGACCTGACGCAAGATGCTCTGCGTGAGAAAGGCCTCTCGGTCGATACGGATGGCTTTGACAGCGCGATGGCCGCTCAAAAAGCCAAAGCCCGTGCTGCTTGGGCAGGCTCGGGTGAAATGGCCGATGATACGATTTGGTTTGACGTGCTGGACAACCATGGCGCGACAGATTTTCTGGGCTATGACACCGAACAAGCTGAAGGTCAGATCGTGGCGCTCGTGCAGGATGGCGGGCAAGTGGACCGTGCTGACGCGGGCGCTGTTGTGCAAATTGTACTCAACCAAACGCCTTTCTATGCGGAAAGCGGCGGTCAAATCGGTGACCGTGGAGAGATTGTGACAGAGAGTGGCATTCTTGAGGTCACCGATTGCCGCAAAACTGCGGATCTGTTCATTCACATGGCCAAAGTCACGAAAGGCTTTGTTGGAATGGGGCAGGCCGCTGAGCTCATAGTCGCGTCGGACCGCCGTGCGCGTATTCGTGCAAATCATTCCGCAACCCATCTGTTGCATGAAGCTCTGCGCCGGGCACTGGGTGATCATGTGGCGCAACGCGGGTCACTGAACGCAGATGACCGCCTGCGGTTTGACTTCAGCCATGGGCAAGCGCTTACGGCCGCGCAGTTGCAACAGGTGCAAAGCGAAGTAAACGCCTTCATCCGGCAAAACAGCACGGTTGAGACTCGCATTATGACACCTGACGATGCGCGCGCCCTGGGGGCCCAAGCGCTCTTTGGCGAAAAATATGGCGATGAGGTTCGGGTGGTTTCTATGGGGCATTTGCCCGGCTCTGGCAAAGGATCGGGGCAAGACACCTACAGCTTGGAGCTTTGCGGCGGCACCCATGTGCGGCAAACTGGAGATATCGGCGGGTTTGTCTTGCTGAGCGATGGGGCCTCCTCGGCCGGGGTGCGGCGCATTGAGGCGCTGACCGGAGTGGGCGCAGAACATTACATTCAACAACAAATGGCTGCAATGGCCGCGGCTGCGAATGTTTTGAAAGTCCAGCCGACAGAGATCGCCGACCGCGCGCAACAGCTTCTCGAAGAGCGCAAAGCTTTGCAGAACGAAGTGGCCAACCTGCGCCGCGAGCTTGCANTGTCTGGTGGNACAGANGCCGCAGCCNCAGATCCGATTTCCATCGGTGGAAAGGCCTTCCTTGCACAGGTTTTGCAAGGGGTAACGGGCCGCGATTTGCCNGCTTTGGTGGATGCGNATAAAGCAAAGATGGGCTCCGGTGTGGTCTTGCTGATCGCGGATACGGATGGCAAGGCCGCGGTGGCCGCGGGCGTCACCGGTGATTTGACCGAGCACATCTCTGCGGTTGATATCGTTAAAACCGTTGTTGCAACCCTTGGCGGCAAGGGCGGCGGTGGCCGGGCTGATATGGCCCAGGGCGGCGCAAAATCGACCCAAGACTCAGACGCCGCAATTTTAGCCGTCAAAACACTCTTAGAGGAGTAAGAAAAGATGCCAAAAGCTCTCTGGATCGCCCATGTCAACGTTTTGGATGCGGAAAAACTTGTCGCCTACGCCAGCGCCGCCACGCCCGTCATTGCCTCATACGGCGGAGTGTTTTTGGCCCGCGGTGGTGCCTATGAGCAATTGGAAGGCCCGGATCATACGCGCAATGTCGTGGCGCAGTTCCCCAGCCTACAGGCTGCGCATGATTGCTACCACTCAGAGGGTTATCAAGCGGCAATTAAATTGGGAGAGGGCGGCTTTCAACGCTCATTGATGATTGTGGAAACCATCGACTGATCGCGGATTGAACCGGGCATAGGCTAAAGAATAAAAAAGGGATGCAGATGAAACTCTGCATCCCTTTTTGCTGTTTATGCGCTGCGTGAGGCGCGTTTGCGCTCATGCGGATCGAGGTGGATCTTACGCAGACGAATGGCATTTGGCGTGACTTCCACCAGCTCATCATTGTCGATATAGCAATCGCCTCTTCCAATGACATTTTGATAGGCGTGGTCAGGCGCACTGCTTCATCCGTTCCGCTGGCCCGCACGTTTGTCAATTTCTTGCCTTTAAGCGGATTCACCTCAAGATCGTTTTCGCGGTTGTGCTCGCCGATAATCATGCCTTGGTAGACATCCTCTTGGCTGCCGATGAAGAATTTGCCGCGGTCTTCAAGGTTAAAGATCGCATAGGGCACAGAGATCCCATTCTCCATGGAGATCAAAACGCCAGCGCGACGGCCTGGGATTGCGCCTTTGTGCGGCGCCCAGGTGTGAAATACGCGGTTCAAAACGCCCGTGCCGCGGGTGTCGGTCATGAATTCGCCTTGATAGCCGATCAGGCCGCGTGACGGCACATGCGCGATGATGCGCGTCTTGCCGGCCCCTGCGGATTTCATCTCTGCCAAGTCACCCTTGCGAAAGCCGGTCAGCTTTTCAATCACAACACCAGAATATTCTTCATCCACATCGACGGTCACTTCTTCGATGGGCTCTAGGCGCTGGCCATCCTCTTCTTTGAACAAAACCCGCGGGCGGCTGATAGACAGCTCAAATCCTTCACGGCGCATGTTCTCGATCAGAACACCCATTTGCAACTCGCCGCGGCCGGCGACCTCAAAGGCCTCGCCGCTCGGCGTATCTGTCACGCGGATCGCCACATTGGTTTCCGCTTCTTCCATCAAACGCTTGCGGATCACCCGGCTTTGCACTTTTTTACCGTCACGGCCGG
>JGI26079J46598_1000776_pt1 | contig 13261 bp, 13 predicted proteins | sample SaaInl59LU_5_DNA_FD_46598 | JGI IMG/M metagenome (IMG submission 46598) | reverse complement strand
ACAATTAGACAAACAATCACGCGATTGATAACCATAATTAAATTTTGTTATCAATATATAAATTAAAGTAAATCAGCAAGTATGAATAATTATTTTAAAATTATAAAAAAATATGTTCTCTTTTTTATAGTGCTCTCTTTAACCTCTTGTTTAACAAATGTAGAAGATGAGGTTGAAATTGACCCCTGTTTAGACATAACTTTTTCGGTGAGTGTAAAACCAATTATAGATGCTCATTGCGTTCAATGTCATGGAAATGGTGGAATTTATCCCAATTTAACATCGTATAATTTAATAAGTCTAGTTGCAGGAAAGATCAAGTCTGAAGTTGTGAGCAGAGAGATGCCTAAAGAGGAGTCTCTCACGCAAGATCAAATTGATGCAATTGTTTGTTGGGTGGATAGTGGTGCCTTAAACAACTAAAATCCTATGTATGAATAAAAATAAAATTATTTTTTCAATCTTAAGTATAGGAATTCTTTGTTTTTTTATTTCCTATAAAATGTACAACAGACCTCATACTAATATTACAGAATCTACCCCTGACATAACCCTAACTGCAGATACAATTATTGCTGCTTTTTCTTCAGATGAAACCAAAGCAAATAGTCGTTACTTAGATAAAATTTTAAATATTACAGGTACCGTATCTGAACTCAAGCTAGAAAAAAATAAAGGGATCATTACCTTGAAAACCAATCAAGATTTTGGGAGTGTTTTGTGTCATTTATCTGAAAGCGCCTCTCAAAACATACACTCATTGATCGTAGGTCAAAAAATCACTTTAAAAGGAGTTTGCACAGGGTATCTGATGGATGTTATTCTTGTAAAGGCGGAAATAATTAATGAATGAACTAAATACATCATAAAATGAAATCGACTTATCTACTTTTAATCTGCTTTTTGTTCTCATACAACATGCAATCCCAAGAACAATATTTAACTAAAAATGGAGCAATAACATTTTTTTCTTCCACGATAATAGAAGATATAAAAGCAGAAAACAATCAAGTGTTGAGTATTATAGATGCCNCAAAAAGTAAAATGGCCATTTCTATTTTAATCAAATCTTTCTTGTTTAAAAAGGCATTAATGCAAGAGCATTTTAATGAGAATTATTTAGAGTCAGATAAATTTCCAAAAGCAACCTTCAAAGGAGATATTTTAAATTTTAATAATGTTAGTAGTCTTGATGCTACATATGATGTAAAGGGAATGATTACCATCCATGGAGTAAGCAAGGAAATTGTAGTCCCTACGATTTTTAAAAGAAATGGCGATACTATTTTTGTTAAAGGTGAATTCAATTTACTTTTAGAGGATTTTGATATTAAAATCCCGAGACTTCTCTTAAAAAAAATTGCCAAAGAAATTAACGTTACTTTTGAATTCAATCACAAGCCCTACAATCGATAAAAGATGAAAAAAATCATATGCACTCTCTTTATTTTTGGTCTTAGTCTTCAATACTCTGCTCAAGATCTTCTAGATATTTTAGACAAAGAAACTCCACAAGTAGATCAAATTGTTACCGCAACATTTAAAGGAACTAGAATCTTAAACGGACATTCAATTGAAAACAGAAAAGATAAAGAGTTAGAATTTCTTATCTCTCATAGGTTTGGTAGGGTAAACTTGGGTTTTGATGAACTTTTTGGACTAGATCAATCCAATATTCGTTTTGCGTTAGAATATGGTTTAAATGACGATTTAACGATTGGGTTGGGTAGAAGTAGTTTTGAGAAAACCTACGATAGTTTTCTAAAATACAGTTTGTTAAAACAAAAAAAAGGCGCTAATTCTTTTCCNTTTGCAGTTTCTCTTTTTGGAAGTATTGCATTAAAAACAATCAAGGATTTCGATCCTTCTGACAAAAGAACTTTTGCAGAAAGCTTATTTTATGTCGGTCAGGTTTTAATTGCTAGAAAAGTAAGTTCTTCATTTTCATTTCAANTAACCCCTACTTATGTTCATAGAAATACNGTAAGAATCAATGAAGATCCGCATGATATTTTTGCATTGGGTTTAGGAACGAGAATTAAATTAAATAAAAGAGTTTCATTTAATAGTGAATACTTTCTGAATTTTAATGAATCTAAATCAATAAATGCAAGAAATTCATTGGCACTAGGGATCGATATCGAAACAGGAGGACATGTGTTTCAGCTTATTCTATCCAATGCCATTACAATGATAGAAAAAAGTTTTATTACCGAATCAACTGATAACTTTTTCGAAGGAGATATTCATTTTGGATTTAACATCTCTAGAACTTTTTAAAAAAATAACTTTAGCGTGTTTAGTGATCTTTTAGAGTTTTTTTAGATCGAGTGCCTTATAATTTTGCAATAGCTGCCTCGGCACAGCGTTCCCCGTCCATAGCAGCAGAAATAATTCCGCCAGCATATCCACCACCTTCACCACAAGGGAATAAACCCTCTATTTCTGGATGTTCTAGAGTGTCTTTTCTTGGAATATTTACGGGTGATGAAGTTCTCGATTCAACACCTATAATATTTGCTTCATTTGTATAATAACCATGCATTTTTCGACCAAAATCAACAAAACCTTTGCGTAATCGACTCCCAATAATTTTCGGTAAAAGAGAGTGAAGAGGGGCTGAATTTAAACCAGGTTGATATGAGGTTTCATTTAAATCTGAAGAAATTTTCCCATCAACAAAATCAACTAATTTTTGTGCAGGAGCTGCTTGTGATCTTCCACCAGCAAAAAAGGCAATTTTTTCTAAATCTTTTTGAAACTCTAATCCTTTAAGCGGACCAAATTTTTCATATTTATTAAAATCTTTATCAATGTCTAGTTCAACAACAATTCCAGAATTTGCAAATTTATTATTTCTACGAGAAGGAGACATTCCGTTTACAACGACTTCTCCATTTGCTGTTGCAGCGGGTACGATAAATCCACCAGGACACATGCAAAACGAATATACTCCTCTGTTTTTGACTTGCTGAACTAGGCTATAAGCGGCGGCAGGTAATAATTCATCTCTTTCTCCCGAACAATGATATTGAATTTGATCTATTATTTGTTGAGGGTGTTCAATACGAACTCCCATTGCGAAAGATTTTGCTTTTAAAGAAATATTTTTTTTGTGTAACAATTCATAGACATCTCTGGCAGAGTGACCTGTTGCTAAGATGACAGAATTTACAGCCATTTCTTTCCCGTTTTGAAGCTGAATAGCTCGTAATTTGTTGTTTTTTAATACAAAATCCGTAACACGAGTTTCAAAATGAATTTCGCCCCCAAATTTTAAAATATTTTCACGGATATTTTGAATAATTTTAGGAAGTTTATTGGTTCCAATATGAGGGTGAGCATCTATTAAAATTTGTTCTGTTGCACCGTGAAAAACTAGATTTTCAAAAATACGTCTCACATCTCCTCGCTTTAGAGAGCGTGTATAAAGTTTTCCATCAGAGTAAGTTCCTGCGCCACCTTCACCAAAACAATAATTGGAATCGTTATTGACAATATGATCTTGATTAATCGCTTTAAGATCTCGTCTTCTTTCTTGTACGTTTTTTCCACGTTCTAAAACTACTGGTTTAAACCCAAGCTCTATACACCGAAGTGCTGCATACATTCCTGCAGGACCAAAACCAATAATGTGAATTTCTTTCGCATCAGAAACATCTTTATAATCAAAAGTATAGTCCGGTTTTTCAGAAATTTCCTCGTCAATATAAACAGCAACTTTATAATTAAAAAGGATCTTTTTTTTTCGGGCATCAATCGATTTACGTAGGACTTTTACAGCAGAAATTTGATTTTTATCAATTCCTAAAACTTTCGAAGATTTATGGAAAAGAATCTGTTCCATTCGTTCTTCTACTAAACTTATTCTGAGCTGTATTTCTTTTACCATACCGCGAAAATAACGAAATTAAAAGTGTATCTTAAAATAATGGTTTAGATAATTAATTTTTCTAATTTTAGAGGGGATGATTTGAGGATCTTAATTGTCATAAAATTACATGAAATTCAAATAACAAATCACTATTTTTTTTATCTTTAAAAAATATTTGATATGAATAGATTTTGAATAAAACATCATCTNAAAATACGCTTTGTAATTCTTTTTTTGAAGAAACAGAATTAAGAATATACATTGAAAATTAAAAAATTAATTAAATAACGATTCATTACCTTCAAGCATAAATTGACAACTTTTGTCTTTTTAGTTGTAATTAGGAGTTTAAAAAAAAATTCATGGAACTAAATTTAACAAGACCAATCGTATTTTTCGATTTAGAAACAACAGGGATTAATATTGCAACCGATAAAATTGTTGAGATTTCAATTTTAAAAGTATTTCCTAATGGGAATAAAGAAAGTAAGACTTGGTTGGTAAATCCTGAAATAGAAATCCCACAAGGAGCGATAGATGTTCATGGGATCACAAATGAAAAAGTAGTTACAGAGCCTACATTTAAAGAACTAGCTTCAAAAGTAAGTGAAATGATTGCTGATGCCGATTTAGCTGGCTTCAATTCTAATAGATTTGACATTCCCCTATTGGCTGAGGAGTTAATGCGGGTAGGGATAGACTTTGATATGAAAAATAGAAAAGCGATTGACGTTCAGGTAATATTCCATAAAAAGGAACAAAGAACATTGGGTGCTGGGTATCAATTTTATTGTGGAAAAGTATTAGAGGGAGCTCATGGAGCTGAAGCAGATACCAATGCAACGTATGAAATTCTTCTGGCTCAATTAGATAAATATGATGATATCGAAAATTCTGTAGATGCTTTAAGTAAATTTTCAACACACGGTATTCGAGCAGATTTTGCCGGTTTTATTTTGATGAACGAAGAAGACCAAGAAGTTTTTTCATTTGGAAAGTATAAAGGAAAAACAGTAGAAGAGGTTTTTAATGAAAACCCTGGGTATCATAATTGGATTCAGAATGCAGATTTTCCTTTGTACACAAAAAAGGTATTGAGAGAAATAAAAGATAGAATGTCTAAGCCTAAAAACAAAATGACAGATTCAGAAAAGTTGGAAGCTCTTCAACAAAAATTTAATTTGAGATAATGTTTACAGCCTATACAAATTTACCAAATGATGCTCGTCTATGGATTTATCAATCTAACAGAGAGTTTACCGAAAAAGAAGTCGCATATATCGCTATAAAATCTGAAGATTTTATCAATCAATGGACCCGTCATGGAGATGATTTAAAAGGATCATTTATGATCAAATACAATCATTTTTTAGTCTTGGCGGTGGATGAAACTTTTAACACTGTTTCTGGATGCTCCATTGATAGTTCTGTTCGTTTTATAAAGGAATTAGAAAAGGAGTTAAATCTTGATTTGATGGATAAAATGAATGTTACTTTTAGAGATAATGACCGAATTAACTCTGTGAAATTATTTAATTTTCAGCAATTTGTAAAAGAAAATAAAGTTACTCCAGAGACCATAGTATTTGATAATATGGTAACTACTAAAGCTGCTTTTGAGCGTCATTGGGAAATACCTGCTAAAGAAAGCTGGCACAAACGTTTTTTGGTGTAAAAATAGAAGGTTTAATTATATGAAGAATAAGCTGTTTACGATTTTATTTATTGGTATCGCGTTCAGTATGTCTGCACAAAGTGTTGACCCCTTAAGAACTAAAGATGTTGAAGCGCAAAATACTTGGGTAGATAGTATTGTGAAAAACATGACTTTAGATCAAAAAATAGGTCAATTATTCATGGTGCAAGCGTATTCTAATCTTGATCAAAAACATGAAGATTTTATTATCGAAATGATCAAAAAGTATGATATAGGTAGTTTGATTTTTATGCAGGGAACTCCCGAAAAACAAGCAGAACTTAACAACAAATACCAAGCAATTTCCAAAGTGCCACTAATGATTGGATTTGATGGTGAATGGGGGTTAGATATGCGATTAAAAAACACGTATAAGTTTCCTTGGAACATGACCCTTGGTGCCATTAGAAATGATTCTTTGATTAAAAAATTTGGAGAGCACATTGGAATTCATTGTAAAAGGTTAGGAATTCATATGAATTTTGCTCCAGTTGTTGACATCAATACAAATCCTGAAAACCCAATTATTGGAAATCGTTCTTTTGGTGAAAATAAAGAAAATGTTACTCAAAAAGCAATCGCATTTACGCAGGGTATGCAAAGTAGGGGAGTCTTAGCGACTGCAAAACATTTTCCAGGTCATGGAGATACATCCTCAGATTCTCACCATACCCTTCCTGTTGTTAATTTTGATATGAATCGATTGTATTCTACAGAATTATATCCTTATAAAAAAGTGTTTGATGCAGGGATTACAAGTGTAATGACTGCTCATTTAAGTATACCTAGTATAGAGCCCAAAGAGAGTTTACCTTCTTCACTGTCTAAAAATGTAGTCACTAATTTATTGCTAGAAAAACTTGGTTTTTTAGGTTTGGTAGTCACAGATGGTTTAAACATGAAAGGAGCTTCAGGTTATGCTACATCCGCTGAAATTAATTTGGCTGCAATTCAAGCAGGAAANGATTTATTATTAATTCCCCAAGAGATCCCTGCAACCGTAAAATTAATTAAAAAAGCGATCCAATTAAAATCCTTAACGGAAGAGAGAATAACTTTTTCCGTTAAAAAAATATTAAGAGCAAAATATTGGGCTGGTTTGCATAAATATCGCCCCATCATTATAGAAAATATTCAAAACGATCTCAATACCATTGAGGACTCATTATTACACAGAGAATTAGTTAAAAATTCATTGACCGTTATAAAAGATAAAAGCGGAGATGTTCCGATTAGAGATTTAGAAAAAAGAAAAATAGCGTATGTCCAATTAGGGGATGCTTCTGGAAATTACTTTATAAANATGTTNCAGAATTATACTCAAGTGGATGTAATTTCTAGTAAAAACTTAGAGGGAATTATTAAAAAATTACAACCGTATAACTTAGTAATCATAGGGTTTCATAAATCAAATTCAAATCCCTGGAAAAGCTATAAATTTAGTAATAAAGAGTTGGTTTGGTTACGAGAAATTGCAAGAGCTAAAGAGGTTGTTTTGGATGTTTTTACAAGTCCTTACAGTTTATTGCAAGTAAAAAAAATTAAAAATATAGAAGCAATAATCGTTTCTTATCAAAATAGCAAAGTAGCTCAAGAACTGTCAGCTCAATTAATTTTTGGTGCTTTTGGAGCTAGCGGTAAATTGCCAGTTTCTATCAAGAATAAATTTTCTGAGGGTCAGGGTTTAACGACCTTAGAATTGAGTAGGTTGGGCTATACAATTCCTGAAGCAGTTCATCTCTCTTCAAAAAAATTAGAAAAAATTGATTCTTTAGCAAGTATTATTTTAGAAAAAAAAATGGCTCCGGGGTTTCAAGTTTTAGTTGCAAAGAATTCAAAGGTTGTTTTTACAAAAAGTTATGGATATCATACCGACAAAAAGAAAGAGTTAGTTAAAAATAAAGATATTTATGATGTTGCATCGTTAACTAAAATTTTAGCAACTCTTCCGCTTATTATGAAGGCGCAAGAAGATAAGAAGATTTCTTTGGAAAGTTCTTTAATGGAAATATTACCCTCTTTTAAAGGATCTAATAAAGATACTCTAACAGTCAAAGAGATTTTATCCCATTTTGGACGTTTAAAACCCTGGATCCCTTTTTACAAAAAAACACAAGACAGTATTACTGGTGAAAATTTAAACCAATTCTATCGTTCCAAAAAGACTCCTATATTTAGTGTTAAAGTAGCAGAAAAAATGTATCTAAATAAATACTATAAAGACAGTATTTATACCTATATAAAAAATGCAGATCAAAGAGAGGTTGTTGAGTATAAATACAGTGATTTGGGATATTATATGCTAAAAGAAGTTCTTGAAACAACCTACCAAAAACCACTGGCTACATTATTAGATGAAGAATTTTATCAGTACTTAGGAGTAAATAGAACAACATACCTTCCTTTATTGAAATTCGATACAAAAGAAATAATACCTACGGAAAAAGATACTTATTACAGAAACCAGTTATTGCATGGTAATGTTCATGATATGGGTGCTGCTATGCTAGGAGGTGTTGGTGCTCATGCAGGATTATTCGCCAATGCAAATGATGTCGCCAAGATCATGCAGATGTATTTACAAAAAGGATACTATGGTGGTAAACGATATTTAAAATCAAACACGATAGATACGTTTAATAAACGTTATTTTTCTGATAAAAACGTTCGAAGGGGAGTTGGATTTGATAAGCCTCAATTAAATCCGGAAGTAAAAGCTACTTGCGGTTGTGTTTCAGACGAGAGCTTTGGACACTCTGGTTTTACTGGAACGTATACTTGGGCAGATCCTGCAAGTGGAATTATTTATGTTTTTTTATCAAATAGGGTATACCCAACAATGGATAATAGTGAGTTGATTGATGCAAATATGCGGACCGAGATACAGCAAGTAATTCAAGATGCTATAATACACTAGTGGTGTTTGTCTCGTTTTTTTTATTTCTTACAAGAACTTAAAAAAGAACTAAAGTCATTCGTTCAACTTAAATCAAAGTTCAGCTAAATTCTTGTGAGCTTTCGAGTTTGTANGAGAACATTTCACATAAATCAAGATCAATAAAGCTGAAATTGTTAAATAGAAAAAACCAACTAAAACTCCAAAAAAAGAAGCGATTAACCAGGTTTTAAAAGCATAAAAAAAAGGAAACATTCCAAGGTTTATACTAAATCGAAAAGTGTCAATAAATTCAATTTCATCAATTTTTTTAGATACTTTTTTCCAAACTAAAAAAGGAATAATATTATTTAAAATTATAAGATATAACAGNGGTTTTAGGAAGTTTTTTTTAGCTTTTTTTCNGCTAGGAATATTACCGCTTTTAATCATTTCGTTAATAGTATCAACCTTGGTGAAATCAACTTGAGCNTCATTTAATTGTTGTAAGATGGTTTCATAATTTTCATCATCAGGAATGTGTACACTTAATTTTTTTAATTGTTCAGTAACTGCTGCTTTTAATATATTGATAGATTTTGCGGGCGTATTCTTTTCGTATATTGCTCTAGTGTGAATTGGTTGTCCATAATGTATACAAACTTTGGAAGGAAAATGTGAAGGATGTTGATAGGAAATGCCCACTGGAATAACGATAACTTCTAGATTTTTGTATTTGTCTAAAGCTCCAAATACGATTCTTGTAAATCCTTTGCTTAAGGGTCTGATTGTTCTTTTTTTATTGTGACTTCCTTCTGGAAAAATCATNAAAGTTTCCTCTTTTTTTAGAATTTTAAAACACTTTTCAAAAATTTCTTGATTGTTTGCCAGTTGTTGAATTCCGTCCCTAATTCTATAAATAGGCATTAAGTATAAAGATTCCAGTATTTTTTTAACAATAGGATTTTTAAAAGACGCAGCCCTTACTAAAAAATGATTTTGCCTTCTATTTGTAGTGGTTACATATAAAGGATCTACCAACCCATTTGGATGGTTTACAGCAAACACTACAGCCCCTTTTTTAGGAATGTTTTTAATGCCTTTTACACTAATATTTTTGCTGTAAAAAAATAAGCCAAACTTTATGTAACCGCATACGAGTGAAAACCAAATTTTTTGAATCATATTTTTTTTCTAATAAGTTATTTCTTTTTTTCCCCAATAATAAGCTAATATCATACCTGAAAACACATCCCAAATACCCCAGAAAGCGGCTAATAAAGCCATTCCTCCGAGACCATTAAAAAAACTGAAGATTAATAATAATCCTAAACCACCATTCTGAATTCCTGTTTCAATAGCAATAGTTCTACAATTTTTATGATCCAACTTGAATGCTTTAGCAGTATAAAATCCTAGGATGTAAGCAAAGATATTATGGAAAATAACCAAGTATAACACATGATGAATGTGATCTATAAAAATTTCTAAATTTTGAGAAAATGCAATTACAATTAATACAATGAAAACCCCCATAGATAAGGGCTTTAGTATTTTTTCAATTTGTATAGAGAGCTCATTAAAGTATTGTTTTATCAGCATTCCAAAAATCAAAGGGACTCCTAAGATTAAGGATACCAATTTAAATAAATCGTAAGGGTTTATAGAAATTGTTTTTAAAATGTTGTTGGTAGGTTCATACAAACTTCCCCAAAAATGTAAATTTACAGGGGTCATTACGACGCATATTAACGTTGCAAAAGCAGTTAAGCTTACTGATAAAGCAGCATTNCCTCTCGCCATTTTACTAAAGAAATTTGAAACATTTCCACCCGGGCAGGCAGCAATCATCATCATTCCTAATGCGAAGCTTGGGTGTGGTTTTATCAGAATTATTGCAATGAAAGTTGTTGCAGGCAATAAAATAAATTGTGAAAAAACACCAACAAAAACTATTTTNGGATTTTTAAAAAGTTGTTTGAAGTCGTTCAAAGTAATTCCCAAAGCAACACCAAACATAATGATTGCAATGGCAATATTTAAAATCCATAAGCCACTTTCATCAAAGTTTATTTGAACATCGTCAATGTCTATATTTGTATCAGTTTTTAAAAGCATACTCAATAATATTTGCACCCATTTTAAGTGCTTTTTCTCTTACGTTTTTTGGATTGTTATGTATAATTTCGTCTTCCCATCCATCACTTAAATCCGTTTCATAATCGTAAAAAACAATCAATCTTCCGTCGTAAAAAAGACCATAACCTTGCGCAGGCTTTTTGTCATGTTCGTGAATTTTAGGAATTCCGTTGGGGAATTTATAAGTTTGATTATATATTGAATGCGTCGAAGGAATCTCGATGAATTTCAATTCAGGAAATACTTTTTTAAACTCTCTTTTAACATAGGCATCCATTCCGTAATTGTCAGAAATATGTAAAAAACCCCCAGAAATCAAATATTTTTTTAAATTTTGAGTCTCAGTATCAGAAAAAGAGACGTTTCCATGTCCTGTCATAAAAACCATTGGAAAATCAAAAATAGCTTCGCTACCGATGTCTACTGTTTTTGAATTTTTAGCAATAGAAGTTCCAATAGTTTTGTTGGTAAAGGCTATTAAATTTGGAAGAGCAGTTGGATTTGCATACCAATCACCTCCGCCACCATATTTTAGGATGGCAATATCTTGTGCGTTTGAGCATAAAAATGAAAATATAATTGGTAAAAGAAAAAGTTGCTTCATATGTTTCTTCTGCTATGACTTAAGCAATATATAAAAACTTATTCATTAATAAAACAAACGCTGTTCACAGCAACCAAAGCGGCAGTTTCTGTTCGTAATCTACTTTTACCCAAAGAAATAGGAGTGAATTTTTTTGACAAAGCTTTCTTTATTTCTTCAGTAGAAAAATCTCCTTCAGGTCCAATTAAAATGGTTACTTTTTCCGATGGCTTTAAAATAGATTTCAATAATTTTTTTTCTTGCTCTTCACAGTGAGCAATACAAATTGTCCCTTCCAAATTTTGATTGATAAACTCGTTAAAACTTTTAGGAGAATTTATTTTTGGTAAGGTGAATTTTAAAGACTGTTTCANCGCTGATTGAATTATTTTTTCAAAACGCGCTATTTTAACAANCCTTCTTTCAGAATTTGAGCAGATAAGTGGNGTTATTTCATCGATACCTATTTCTGTTGCTTTCTCCAAAAACCATTCAATTCGATCATTATTTTTAGTAGGAGCAATTGCTATGTGCAGATCGTAATTCCAGGGTTTTGTTTTTTTAGTTACTGCAATAATATCTGCTGTACATTTTTTGTCATTAGCGAAACTAATTTTTACCTCAAATAAATACCCTTTNCCATTTGTAATTTTAAGAATATCATTTTCTTTTTTNCTTAAAACACGAACAATATGTTTACTTTCAATCTTATCAAATGTAATTTGTTTGGTTGTTGAGCAAAGTTCTTCGTTATAAAATAGTTGCATTGATATCTAATTTATAGGTTCTACGTCTTTTATGAGTTGATGGGTTGAAGTTTTTCCATATTTTATTGATAGCATCGTTATCTTCCAACTCCGGTGTTCTATAACAATTCTCTATGCCTAAAGGAGTAAACGATTTTTTGTATTGATCAAATATAATGGCGTGTATTCCTTTATTTTGATATTCTGGGTGAACTCCAATTAAATATAAGGTGACATCTTTTGCGTGTTTCTTGGCTTTCATTAAGTGAAATATTCCTGTTGGAAATAATTTTCCATTTGCTTTTTGTAACGCTTTGGAAAAAGAGGGCATTACGATGGCAAATGCGACAATTTTATCATGTTCGTCCGTTACAAATTTTATGTATTCTGGATTTATAAATGAAATGTATTTTTTCTTAAAATAGCTGATTTGAGCTTCAGATATAGGAACAAATGTTGATAGTTTTGAATAGCTTTTATCAAAAACATCAAACATTTCTTCAACATAAGGAAGAAGGTCTTTAGTCTTAGTGAAATCCAATGCTTTGAGCTTAAAACGTTTTTTTAAAATAGTACTTATCCGGTCAAAATAGTTCGCATTTACATATTCAAATTTGAACTTGTTTTCTAGATATTCTTTTTCCTTTACAAATCCTAATTGTTCTAAATGGTCTTTGTAATAGGAATGATTATACCATGTGATCATGGTTCCAATATGATCAAATCCTTCGGTTAATACCCCTGTCTTGTCTAAGTTGTTAAATCCGACAGGTCCTTCAATGAAGTCAAGATGGTTCGTCAAACCGATTTCTTTTACTTTGTTTAAAAGAATTTTACTTACCGCTATGTCGTCAATGACGTCAAACCACCCAAAACGCATTTTTTTTAGATGTTGTTGTTGCACCTCAAACCAATTAATGATTGCAACAACTCTACCAACAATTTTATTGTCTTTAAAAGCTAAATAAAAATGAGCTTCCGCATTTTCAAAAACAGGATTTTTTGTTGGATCAAAATTATCTATTTCGTCATTTATAATCGGGGGTACCCAATATTTGTTGTTTTTGTATAACGAAAAAGGAAAGACGACAAAGTCTTTCATTTCTTTTCTAGTCGTGATTTTTTTTAATTCAATCATAATACAAAAAGGCTATAATTAGTTTCTTTTTCGTTTTCTGGTTCTTCTTCTTTTTGGTTTTTTCTTAAAAACCCTCAAAATACGAGCGAAAAACCCATTATTTTGTCTTTTATTATATTTTCGTAGCGAGCTATCTTTAATTTGTAATCCATTTTCATTTTGTTCGGTATAGGAATCTTGGTGTTTATCGATTCTATATGATATTCCCAA
>JGI26079J46598_1000770_pt1 | contig 13318 bp, 3 predicted proteins | sample SaaInl59LU_5_DNA_FD_46598 | JGI IMG/M metagenome (IMG submission 46598) | reverse complement strand
ACGCGAGATTTGCGACATGTACTTCACAGGAGCCGGAATTTAGTTCTCCGCGGATTACCCGCCAATTGCCCCTTCGATTGCTTGTCTCTGCGGCGGAAGCGCTGCAGAAATTTTTGCAAATTTGTCAATTTAGTAGTTTCGCTTGTTCCTCTTGCCTTGGGGTGGTCGATTGCGACTCGTCCCCTTGTGTTTCCGTGGAATTTGTTGTTCTGTGGTTTGTCGCCCCTGTGAGTAGCGATTTCCTGCGGGTGCGCTGCCAATTTTTCTTCTGTAGTTTTTGTTTTTCAATGATTTGTGTTTCCGATGTTTTGTTTGTCTCGATTTTGCTTGTTCGCTTTGATGAATGTGTTATGCTTGTGCTCTCTGCCTTTTTGGTTGCTTGATTGTTAGTAAATTTCGTAGCACGTGTAGCACGTATAGCACATATAGCGCATTATGTATAGTGGTTGTCAATCTGGTGCGAATTCGGTGGATGGGGAGCACCGCCGCTACGGCGGTGGTGTTGCGTCGGGTAATGGCTCGGGATCCCGGGGCCGTTGGGGCTCTGGGGGCCGGGCTGGCCGGTCGGAGGTCCCGTTGTGGCGCTCCGCCAAAGGGGGGGGAGGTGCTGCGCGGCAGTGGGCCGGCAGTCCTTTCTCCAAAGGCGGAGGCCGCGGTGCGCCGCCGGTGGGTCAGCCTGGAGCTGCCCTGAGTGGTGGGGGCTTCAGCACCCCACCACCCTCCCAGAGAGGAGCAGGTGTAGGTATGCCACCAGGGCTGAGCGAGTCAGTGTCGGCCTCAGGGCCAACACTGACTCCAGTCGCGTGCGTGGCTGAAGGTGTAGGTATGCCACCAGGGCTGAGCGAGTCAGTGTCGGCCTCAGGGCCAACACTGACTCCAGTCGCGTGCGTGGCTGAGCGCAGCAGGGCGCCTAGCAGCCATGCAAGCGCACCGGCGTCCCTCCCCCCACAGGGTGACGCCGGTGTCAGCCCAAGAGCTCCGCCGGGACTGGGTGAGCCTCCGTTGGCATTGGTGTCGACGGAGGCCGGGGTTGTCGCGCCCTATCCCGGGTGGTGGACAGCGCGACGCGTGGCGCCCACACCACCAGGCCTGGACGGATCGGAGTCAGCCTTCGCGCCGACTCTGACCAGGAGCGCCTACATGGCTCAGCGCGCCGAGCAGAGCTTTCATGTGGGCGCGCCAGTGCCCCTGCGTGGTGACTGGAGCAGCACCGGCAGCGAGGGGGCCCCAGGAATGGTAGGAACAAGTAGGAGCCCTCCAGGTAGCGGGGTCGGATCCATGCTCCTCGAGGCACCGACCCCGTCTGGTAGTGTCAGTGTCAGCACCTCGGTGGTGGCTACGGCAGCATCCTCGCTGCCTAAGACACCGCCGAGAGAGGCTAGGGCAGGGGCTCGTACGACGTTCGCGTCGTCACAAGCTCCCAGCAGCGGAGTCAGGCGTGCCAGGTTCGCTGTGGACGACGCCCCCAGGTCAGGCGCTTCTGGGGGGTCCGAGTCAGGCAGCGACTCGAGCGGCGTCTCTAGTGGAGAGGTGGGGCTTGGCTCTCGCTTGTCCGCTAGAGCGCGTCCCTGGTTTCCCTCACCTGCGCCCCTAGAGCAACCTCCGAAGCGTCTGGGGTCGGGGAGCCGCACAGTGCGCCTTCGACGATGCCTTAGGGAATGGCGCAGCACTTGTGCTCGCCGGGCATCTCGTCGACAGGAGGCGGCGGACAGGAATAGAGCCCGTGCCACGGTGTGCCTCCAGCACTGGAGGGCACTAGCAGTGTCCAGAGGGTTCATGGTCCGACGTGCTCAGCATGCCCTCATGGGACGGGCCCTGCTAGAGTGGCGCCAGGAGACCCGAGCGGCCAGAGCTGTGGCATTGTCCAGGGAGTTCACAGCTCAGTTCACAGCTCGGGAGGTCCTCGTAGGGCGAGCCTGGCTGGCCTGGAGCCAGAGGACCAGCGCCGCTCGCGGAGCTCGGTTCCTTCGCCAGCACCATAAAGCGCGCAGGCTTCGCCGATTCCTGGTAGCTTGGTCAGCGGCTGCCTCCCTCCTGCGGGAAAGGCGGGAGATAGTAGGGTCGGTGCGTCGCGCCTTCTCCTCTGGGTCCTCCTCGTCAAGTGACTCGGAGCCAGAACGGAGTCTGGGCTTCGAGCTAGGGGATCGGGATAGGGGGAGAGCGCCAGTGCTCAGGCACTCGTCGGAGTTGGAGCCTAGCTCCCGTCGCAGGGAGTCCGCCCCAGGGGCAGACGGTCGCTCGACCCCTGTTAGCTCAGGAGCCAGCGGCCAATGGCGTACCGTTCGCGTAGGACTCAAGTCCTTGAGTAAGGGCGGACGGACGCCGGTCTCTGCGGTGGTTTGGACGGAGCGCCTCGAGGACCCACAGGGCGAGACCTATTCCTGCCGGAAGGTCGAGCTCCACCCCGAGAGCTTGGAAGCGTCCAAAGAAAGGGCCCAGCGTATGGTGGCTCAACATCCGATGCGCATTAGCATCCGGACAGTGAGTGTGTCTAGCGAGCGGCCAGGTGAGTTGAAGGGATACGGGGTCGGTTTGGAGGACCTGAGCCGAGCTGTCCGCGCGGCCGTGCGAGGACAGACAGCGGGGACGTCTAGCGAATCCGACTCCTCCGAGCGACCTCGCGCTGCATCGCGCCCGCAGACGTTCAGGGAGCGTCACCAGCAACAGGAGGAAGCGAGGTGGAGGAACCCTTTCTCGCTCCTGGCCCTAGAGGAATCAGAGTTCGCCCTGCCCAATGCCTCGCACTCAGAGGCTGCGAGGGAGTGCGAGTCCCGAGAGCTCCTGCCCGATCCGTCCGCACCTCGCAGAAGGCGGAAGGGGAAGAAAGGACGGTCCTCCGGAACCGCTAGTTCGTCGGACGAGCGTGGGTCTAGTGGTAGCGGCTCGAGTCGGAGTTCTCGACGACGGCGCTCGCGTCGTCGCCGAGGCGCCACTGCGTCCAAGGGGTCCTCCGAGGAGGAGTCGCCTGCCCTGCTTGCTCTTCGTGCAGAGATGCAAAGCTCCGCGCTGAAGCAGAGCGAGCAGTTTGCCGCCGCTGAGCAGCGGACTCAGGAGCTGCGGGACATGATGGCCCAAGCGACTGAGTCCCTGTTGCGACTGCAAAGTGAGCAGCGTGTCTCGGAGGAGGTGCGAGCGGTGGAGGCTCGTCGCTTGGAGACCCACGCCGAGGAGGGGCGAGCTGCGGACGCACGCCGCTTTCAGGAGCTGTTGGAGCAGGAGGCCCAGCGCCAACAGCGCGCGCTGGCAGAGCAGGCTGCCCAGTTCCAGGAGGTGGTTAAGGGCATAAAGGATGCCGAGGCCCAGGAGAGCGAGGGCACCCCCGCTGCTGCCTCGCAGCTCCAGGAGAGTCAGCTTCAGTCTGTCCCAGAGGACCCGCCGTCAGCCACCACGTTGGACGTCGGAGGCCGTCCCTCGGAGTCACAAGCGGGGTCGGGCCTTCGAGTATGGGACTTCCTCCCTATTAGCATTCCGGCGATGGATGCCATCAGGGAGGAGGGGGAGGCTATGGGCCTGGCGGTGTCTTCGTGCGGACAAGCGGCCCGCAGGTACCGGTGTATCCTTGAGGCGACGGGCCAGGCGGGAGGAAAGCCTCCACAGTGCTCGACGGCCTGGGCTAAGCGTCAGGGGGTGCTCGTCACGGGTCCACTTCGTGAGGGGCAGCCCCTCAGCGTCCCTGAGCCGTGTGCGCGATGCTCCCGGTTTCCCTCGCAGAGGCAGTGGAAGTGCTCCACGGTGAACGAGACGAGCGGTAGGCGGGACCGTACAAGCCTCGTGCTGTGCGACTTCTGCACCGCCAGCACCTGGCCCGGGGCATTGCATGGGTTCCCAGAGGTTCGTCCGCCAGCAAGGCAAGGTCGCAGAGGTAATGGAGGTGACCCGAGCGATGACGGAGACAGCTCGGATGGGGAAGACGGGGGAGGCAGGAAGCCCTCTCGACCCCCGCCGACTGGGCCTCCCGGCCGCTCGGCGGACCACGATGCGCGCATGCGCAAGGAGGAGAGCTCGGCGCAACGGGACGCGTTGAAGTTGGTCAAGGAGGTGATGGACCCCTATGCTAAGGCTTTGCCGGGTTTCCAGCACACCTTTGGTCAGCTTCTCCGCCTGATGCGTCAAGTGGAAGTGCTGAGGAGGCAGCAACCGGTCTCCTACGCCATGAGCCTGATCAGGACGGTGGCCGTGGGTAAGGAGATCGGGCTGCGCGAGGGGGATCCAGTCCTCTCCGAGCATTCGTTACTCAGCGAAGTGGTGCGATACTGCTTTGACACGAATAGCACGGAGTACGTAGAGCTGAGGCCAGTTCTGCAAGCAGCAGAAGCTGAGCAGTCCCTCACCCTCGAAAAGGTCATTGTCCCTCTTGCTAAGCTGATCGTGCCGGAAAGGTCGCAGATGGTGACCCTGGGTCCCTTCTTGCACCGGGTTCGACAAGCCCAAGGGCGTTCAGCGACTCCGCGTAGCGTGCGAGAGTTTTGGGACGGACTTACGCTGGCCCACGATGTGGTGACCATGCTGTCCAACCATCAACTCACGTCACCTGTCACTCCCCAGGAAATCTTCGACATCTTCCTGTCAGGTCTCCTCCCTGACGTCATGCGTCAGGTCTTTCTGATTGCGGACCGCAGCGGCCAATCCATCCTGGCAATGGATAGGTCGTGCCCGAAGGCGCGTCAACAATTGCTCGACTGGGCAATTGAAGCCGAGCGCGAGCTACGCACGATCACAGATCGCAGAGCGCCCCAGTGCACCTGATGGCAGTCACGGACGAACTCCTCGCGTTGGCATCGGACAAGGATAAGCCCCTGACCGGCCAGCGAGTGGGTTCACCCGAATACACCGGGTGCAGGGTCTGCAAAAGTCTAGAGCACTATGCCAAAGACTGTCCCCAAGCCGGACAGAAACGGCAGGAGTGGGCTCGGGCTGTTCTGCAGGAGGCGGTTGACGCCATCAGGGAGGAGATAGGGGTCCCTGGGATAGAGGAGACGGTCAATGCGGTCTTAGGAGACTTGGATTTTGTCCAGGAGGAGCCCCGGCCCGGGGTGCCCTCCTCTCAGTAGAGGGCACAGGCCTTGTGCCTGCGGGGCCGGAGGAGAGTAGCTCGGGTCCTGGCACTTGCACTACGTCAGTGGAGCAGTTGCGCAGTAAGTGGAGATGGAGGCGCAAGCACGCGCAGAGACCTCCAGCGGCCCCGTGGCTTCTGGAGGACCTCAGCATGTTAGCAGCCACCCGAACGGAAACGCCGATCTTCCCCGAAAAGGAAGTGGTGGGAAAGCGCTTTCGTTTGGCGGCCCGTGCCCCGGCCACTACGTCAGTTCAGAGCTCCGAGGAACAAGCAGGTGGCCCTCGATTCACGCTCCGACCACACCCAGCTTATGAGCAACACCTGCCCGAGCCAGAAAAAGGGTCTAGGGATCGGTGGTGGAAATTCAGATCCCCTCGACTCTCGGATGGTGAGGCGCGTGTGCGCAAGGTGGGATGGCGTCCCCGTTCTATCTTTAGGAAGACGAGTCCAGAGGAGCCCGCAGACAATCAGGGAGTCCAGCGGGGTGACCGGCAGACCTTGTGGAGAGCAGGCCGGCGTCGCCATTTCTCTGGATCTGTGGGCGGAAAGCAGTGGGAAGTCAGGGAGGCAAGTGGTAGGAGGGCAGTCCAAACGCTGCGCAAGTGGGCCCACCGGCTCCAGGAACGGGACGGTCAGAGCTCAACGGAGCCGCCCGTGCGCCGTGGTCCTCTTTGCGAGCGGCATAAGACACAGAGTAAGGAAGGTGCGGTGTCTGGGCGGGAAAGTACCGACCAGCGCGTCGCGGCAGTTTACCAAGTAGCGACGTACCCGCCGGACCCGCCGGACGACGACCTTATCCGGCAAGCCACCGCCAGGGGACTGCTGGCCGACGCCTGTACAGTGCACCTCCCGGATGACCCGGATTCGGACACTGAGAAGGCTGGTGCTGCCCGCCTGTCCTCCCTTGCTAGTGTCACGGAGGACGGTCAGCTGAGCCCGGGGTGGTGCGAAGCCCTTGGCGCGGTCGCGGCTTCCAAAGCTCCGCCTCGAGCGTATAGCAGTCGGAGTCCTACGCCCACTCTCCTGCTCTTCTGGGCTTGGATTGGGGACCAGAGAGTCAAGTGTTTGGTGGACTCAGGGTGCTCCACCAACATCATAGCTAGCAGTACTGTCCAGCGTCTCCCAGGGATGGACCCACGGCCCCACGAGCGCGCCATGAGAGTCCGAGTAGCGGATGGCACGGTGTACGATGCCAACAATTGTGTGCGGCCCCGTCTTCAAGCGGAGACAACAAAGGGAGCATACGCGCAGCAGCTGGAACTTCGAGTGATGCCCATCAATCTCTGTGTTGATGTCATTCTCGGAGGACCATGGTTGGCATCCCTCGCCCCGGTCACCTTGGACTATAAGAATTGGGGGTCCGTTCGCTTCAGGAAAGGTAGAGAGACCGTCGTCATCTCTGGATGTTCCCCAGGAACTCCGGACGCGGCACGTCCCAAGGACACAGCCATGGCTCTGGTGTCGGGTACTCTCCTGAGCCCACGGAGGGCGCGCAAGGACCTACGGGCGCTCCGAAATATGGACGAGCAGGCCTTTGTAGTGTACTTGGGTCCGGAAGGAGTCTTTGGAGCCACGGCTTGTGACTCCGAAGGGGGGGGGAGTACTGCAGCGGAGCCGCTTGCAGAGTCAGTCAAAGCGTCGTCAGAGCAGACAGGGAGTAGGCGCGTTCACTGGAGTGACGAGGCCGTGGCGACCGCTGTGGGCGAACAGCAGAGTCCGCCCGACGAGGCCACTACCGGTACAGAACAGAAGCAGGACACCAGCAGCACAGGTCAGGAGACTGCCGCGCCGAAGGAGGATGACATAGATGAGACAGTCTCCCCAGAGGTGTGGCAGCAGTTAGAAAAGCTGCAGGAGGAGTTCGACGACGTTATCTGCACAGAGCTGCCGGCGTCAGTCCAGTCGAGGGAGTACAAGGCGAGTATTCGTCTCCGACCAGACTGGGACGGACGACCGCTGCATCGGCGAGGGTATAAGCTGTCTCAGGAAGAGTTACGACAGCTGCGTCAGCAACTGGACGAGCTCTTGGCTAAGGGGTACATTCGCCCGTCGGCTTCCCCGTGGGGCTGCCCGGTGTTGATGGTCCCCAAGCCCAGCAACCCCAAGGAACTGCGTCTTGTCATTGATTATCGCCAGATCAATGAGATCACTGTGAAGGACAAGTATCCCTTGCCCGACGTACAGAGTCTCCTGGACGATCTGCAAGGTGCTAAGGTCTTCTCCACAGCAGACGCCCTGTGGGGCTTCTGGCAGGTCCCTATGGAGGCCAACGATGTGGAAAAGACGGCCATGACGACCCACTTTGGGGCCTACGAGTGGTTAGTCATGCCTATGGGTCTGAGTAATTCGCCCAGCACCTGGCAGCGCATGATGACGCAGTACCTGGGGCACTTACCCTTCGTCCGGGTCTTTGTGGATGACATTCTTATCTTCAGTGACACCCCAGAAGCTCACGTCGAGCACCTTAGGCAGCTCCTGACGGCCTGCAAGAAGAACCAGATTTACCTAAAGAAGTCCAAGCTCAAGTTGTGTAAACGAGCTTGTCGCTTTTTGGGACATGTCGTGGATCGGGACGGTTGCCGACCACAGCAGGATAAGGTGGCTTCCGTGCGGGATTGGCCGGAGTTAGAGACGGTCACGCATGTGAGGCAGTTCTTGGGCATGTGCGGCTTTTACCGCCGCTACATCCAGAACTTTGCCGATCTTGCCTACCCTCTCACCCGGCTCACCAAGGCGACTGTGGAATGGGCATGGGGTAAGGAGGAAAAGAAAGCGTTCCAGCACCTCAAGGACGCCCTAATCTCTGCACCCACCTTAGTCCTTCCTGATCAGCGTGCTGCCGCAGACGGGTCCCGACCCTTCGTGGTACAGACAGACGCGAGTGCTGTTGCATTAGGAGGAGTCCTCATGCAGGATCAGGGCAAGGGCTTGCAGCCGATCGCGTTCGAGAGTCGGCAGTTCTCAGGAGCAGAGCAGAACTACCATCCGGGAGAAAGGGAGTTGTGTGCCATCCACCACTGCACTACGGTGACCTGGCGACACTACCTGATCTTCACGGCCTTCAAGCTTATGGGAGACCATAAGCCTCTGTACTGGTTGTTCGCTCCGGCTCGGGAACTCAGCAGGCGGCAAGCGCGTTGGTACGAGGACTTAGTGGAAGTAGGGGTGCATCGCATGGAGCATGTTCCGGGCCGTTGCCTAGTGGTGCCTGACGCGCAGTCGCGCCGACCGGACTACCAGGAGTTCTCAGCGAGGGAAGGGCTGGTAGAGAAGGGCATCGTTGATCCAGACACCGATGCTCCTTACAGTAAGCCAGCAGAGGAGTGTGTGAAGTCGATGGCAGCTCAGGATGACGACCCCACGTCGGTCCTAGACGCCGGTTTCGACTATGACTCAGAGGATGAGTCCTTTCCTCCAGTCAGTCCCCCCCAAGTGGTAGGCCAGCTGACGCAGTTGAATGGTCTTACTTGGGCAGAAACTCCGGAGCTGTGGGAGGATGCTGTGCACACGCTAGGAGTCGGAGAGCACGCCTTTGCTCATCTGGAGACGGCTGCGCCGGTCAGCACGCGAGCTGACAAGCTACGCGAGTCCCAGAGAGCGGCTGACACGGTCCCCAGTGATGAGAGCGCCTCTCCCGGACCTCCCCCTTTGAAAAGCTCCCACTACGACCATGTCGTAGATCGTCAGGATTGGAAGCTGATCAAGGAAAGGTTCGATGAGATAGTTGAGCAGTACGGCAAGTTCGACGTTGACGCATGCTGCGACTCCATGGGTGTCAACCGTCAGGTCGACACCTATTGGACGGACTGCCTAAAGGAGCAGTGGCGTGGAAAGCATGTCTGGTGTAACCCCCCATACACCAAGGATTCTGATCTCATCGAGAAAATCCTTAGGCATTTCCTCTCGGAATGGCGGGCGGACCCAGAAAATACCTCAGCCATGTTCCTTTTGCCCGACTTCGAGGCGCCCTGGCGCCGCCTTATCCACCCGAAGTACGGCATGCATCTCGTAAAGGTGTTTGACGTCAAGGATGAGAAGGGCAGGGCCACTCACTTGTTCGAGTCTCCCGATGGGGGTCGTCCGCCGATGCGTTGGCCTGTCATCTTGGTCTGGGCGCCTGCCGCCGGTCGCTCGCGGCCGAGAGCCCCGCCAGTCCAGTCCGGGAAGGCCTCGGAGCCTAGTGAGCCGCTAGTCAGGGACGGATCAGCTGCCAAGGCCTTAGCGTCTAAAGGACCGCTGAAAGCCGACCAGTTCGTCAAGGCCCTGAAAGCCGAATACGAGCGCAGCACGTACTTGCGCACCCTGCAGGAGGAGCTCCTTGCTGCGCCCCACCGACGCACCGAATCCTTCCGGATGGTGGACGACGTGATATGGAGGGTTGCGGAAGGGCGCTACCAGTTGGTCTTGTCCCAGGATTCGCCACTGCGAGAATTAGTAATGAGAGAGGCACACGAGTCACCGGCTGCAGGACACACTGGTAGGGANAAGACACTGGAGCGAGTCAGTCGCCGTTTTTGGTGGCCTCGGATGAGTAGGGACGTCACAGACTGGTGTAAGTCGTGTGTTGTGTGCCAGCAGACTAGGCCACGCAACGGCTACCCAGATGGGCAGTTAAACCCCCTTCAGGTACCGGTACGGCTTTGGCAAGTGGTCAGCATTGACTTTGTCACAGGTCTACCTCGTACAGAGAGAGGTTATGACGCCTTTGCCACCTTTACGGACAAGTTGTCCAAAATGGTGCATGTGGTGCCCATGCTGTATTCGGACAGCTCCGCTGCGCAGGTCGCACGCATGTATTTTGACCACGTGTGGCGTCTTCATGGGGCTCCCATGAAGATAGTGTGTGACCGGGACTCGCGCTTCCGGGACGAGATGCACCTAGAATTGCACCGTCTCATGGGAGTTCAAGTCGCCTCCACTACGCCGTACCACCCCCAAGGGGATGGCCAAGCGGAGCACACCAACCACACAGTGGAGCGTATGTTGCGCACCTATGTGGCCGCCAATCAGCAGGACTGGGACTTGTGGTGTACACCGGTGGAGTACGCTATCAATGACTCCCGCTCAGCAGTCACTGGCTTCACCCCTTTTGAGCTCACCTATGGTCATGCGCCGGCCTCTCAGTTGGACTTCTTCGTAGAGTCAGCCTTAGCGTCTCGGAGTGGCCGGGCGCAAGGAGGGAGGGGGGTAGCAGCTAAAAAGGGTACCGCACACGAGACAGCCCGCCAGTTTGTCAAGCAGCTGCAGCTTGCTAGGGACAAGTTGCTACTGGCACAGCAACAGCAGATAGCGCAGTACGACGCGCGACACCGCACTCGGAGCTACTCAGTCGGTGATCAGGTCTGGGTGGACGCCACCCATCTCACTCAACCGGGTGACCGTGGATTGCACAAAAAGCTGCTCAAGAAGCGTCTAGGGCCGCTAGTCGTGTTAGAGTGCTTCCATAGTGACCGNCAGATGGCTCTCCCAGTGGAGGACAGAGGCGCCCCCGCGGCGTATCGCCTGAAGCTTCCCCCGCAGTGGAAGGTCCACGACGTTTTTACAGTAGATAGGCTCTCACCTGTAGAAACTAGTGACCGCTTTGTAGAAAGGACTAATGAGGTTCCGCCGCCACCGGTTCAGGTCAGTGGTCGCAAGGAGATGCATGTCGAGAGTATTGAGCGATCCCGTGAGCGCCAGCGTCAGGGCAAACGGTGGACCGAGTACTTGGTCAAATGGACAGGGTTACCCCGCAGTGAGAATGAGTGGAAGACCAGGGAAGACCTGGAATGGGACGGAGCGGGACGGCCTGGGGTACCTAACCGGGCGTTGATCGAATTTGAGAAAGTAGAAGCCAAGAGGCGTCAAAGGGAAAAGGGTCGTGTTGAACGGAGTCGTCCAGAAAGCTTGGGCGTCGCCTGGGTTACAGAACCCCAGGAACTCGTCACGGACAGTGCATTTCCATGGGTCCCTGATGAACGTCCTGATGAGGAAGTTGGTGTCTTCGCGCAAGTGTCAGCCACGCAGTTCACCCCGAGAGATAGCGCTGCGCAAGGGGCCGCCCAGTTGAAAGTTGAGTCAAAACGCCCGGTTCGGCTATTGGTGCTGTTCTGTGGTACGGGGTCTGTGGAAACACAATTCGTAAAGCAATTTCCTGAGTGTGAGGTGACTGCGGTGGATATTCAGCCTAAGTGGCACCCCACTCACACGGCGGACATTCTTAAGTGGGATTATAGAATCTATAGACCAAGGCATTTTGATGTGATATGGGCTAGCCCTCCGTGCACAGAATATAGCCAAGCAAAGACTATTGGGCAAAGGGATTTACGGTTAGCAGACCGGCGGGTTCGTAGGACATTGGAGATCATTAACTACCTGCAACCTGACTTCTATTTCCTGGAGAATCCTAGTAGTAGAGCTCCCTATGGATTGCATTCTCGCCCGTGCATGAAGGGTCTGCCCCCTCCACACCTCACGATGTATTGCCGCTATGGGACCCCCTATAAGAAGCCTACTCACATCTGGACTAATGCACCCCTGTCGGAGCCGTTGCGTCAGTGCAACGTAGACTCTCCGTGTGAGCATAAAAGGAAGCACGGACGTCATGCAGAGGTAGCTCAGGGAGGTTCTACTTACCTAGCCTCAGGGGAGATCATACCTGGGAAAGGCTCTCGTGAGAACTTGTACGGCATACCAGCCCCCTTGTTAGAACATCTGTTCCGGGGCCTGCCATTGCATTTCAGTAGCGTTGTATGCCTTTTAATGGCTGACCTCTTGCTCCGTGATCTGCCAGAGGAGTTTGACTCTGATGAACACCCGGATTTGAACCCAGTAGCATTACCGGGAGCAAAAGTTTTGCCGACTGACAATGACGGAGGTTGGGATTCCGAGGTTAGCTGCTTGAGCGATTGAATGCAGGCGCGCAGGAAAAACACCATCCCCAAAAGGTGCGTAATTGTATGTATCCTGTAGTATCGGTGGTGTGGGGCGATCCCAGCCTACGCTGGTGGGCGGGGACAACCCCCGGACGGGAACTCCCGTTGCCGTAACTGGCCCACACGCTTTCGCGCCACGGTACGAAAATGTGTTTTGTCTTGCACCTTGTCGTCACGCGCTTCTCCGAACTGGGTGTCAGAGCCACAGCTTCGTTGAAGTTTGCAGTGGCAATCTTGTGCCTTGGAGTGTATGTATATGTGAAGCCAAGGCAGCAGGCGGAAGCCTGTATAATCCATTCAAAACCGGGGAGGCGGTCGAGGTTTGAAACCTTTCCTCTGGGCTGAGTGTCCCGAGGACCACTTGAGGTTGACAGCCCTCTAATACTGTCTAAGGCTAGCAGTCCTGTGAACTGTACCGAGGAGGCGGTAAAGGTTTGAAACCTTTCCTCCGGGCTTGGTGTCCCGAGGACCACCAAGGGCTGGCAGTCCCATACTGTCAGGGTGGTTACCTTATAACCATGCCATGCGGCGGATTCCTTGTTAGCGAGGACGTAACCTGCCCTAAGGGGGGGGGAGTTGTGCTAGGAGGCACAAGTAAAAGAATAAAGCAAAAAGAAATACGATAAAAAGAATAAAGCAAAAAGAAATACGATAAAAAGAATAAATAGAGATATAGCAGAAAATGGCTAAGTATTAGAGCCAAACTTGAGCTGATGACAGATGTTGTACTGTACAGGTACTAGTAGTAGTAGCTGATGACAGATGTTGTACTGTACAGGTACTAGTAGTAGTAGTCAGCTACTAGGACACATGTGAGAGCCAGCAAGCTCCAAGTAATGAGGCCTGTCCGGAGGAAGGCCGAATTTCTGCTAACTGACTTCTGGAACATTCTTCTGAAATAATATTGTATACTGTGTCTCCTGCATATATTTGAATGTATTCTTGCATAATATATGTAGTGAATGTTTGTATTTCCATATAAATAGCAACTAGGTTGAAGTGAATGTTTAGCACTACCAAGTTTGAGCTATAGGAAATATATACCCGGCCCCAACTCACACAAAATGGTATCAGCGATTGGTGTACGTCCACGGCGTGGAGCGCTTGGCGCGCGATGGGATTGATGATTTGTTCGTTTTTCCCGTTGTTAGATTGATTTTCGTGTGCCCTCTTGGTTGATGGTTTGCTCGCGATGTTGCTCTTTTCGTTTTCGTAGTTGTGCCATGTCTGTGTTCTCGTTTCGCTTGGATCGCGTTGGTGCGTTTGGGCAGGTGGATCTCGGCGTGGGAGCTGCGAGATTTGTCTTCGTGCCCCTCGTCGGTTTCTAGTGCGTGGCCCTTTCCCTTTG
>JGI26079J46598_1000768_pt1 | contig 13329 bp, 12 predicted proteins | sample SaaInl59LU_5_DNA_FD_46598 | JGI IMG/M metagenome (IMG submission 46598) | reverse complement strand
AACGAAGTGGGCGAAGTGCAATGGACGAAAAAATTGGACCACCCGGTCATAGGTCCAATTGAGCAAGTGGATTTATTCAAAAATGCCAAATACCAATTGGTCTTTACCACTTCCAACCAACTCCATTGTATTGACCTACTGGGAAGAAATGTGGAAGCCTTCCCTATCGAACTCCCATCGACTACTACGTTAGGCCTTACGGTAGTGGATTACGATAAGAATAGAAACTACAGGTTCCTTGTTCCTTGTGGTGATCGGTTGTACAACTTTACTAGTGATGGTAAACGGGTGGAGGGCTGGAAAACCGACGCATCCAATGGAACCCTCACGCAACGACCATTCTTATACCAACGTGGCGGAAAAGACTATATCATTACCTCGACCCTTGAACAGGCGTTCATTTTGAACAGACGCGGAGAAAGCAGAATTAAAACCAATGCACTTCCCGCCACTGCAAATCCTTGGGCACTTTCACCAAGTGATTTACCTAGTATTCTTCGCGCGGGTGATGACGGAGAGCTTCAAGAGCAAAGATGGGACGGTGCGGTCGAGATTCTAGAACACGACGTAAAAGATTTGATTGGCCTAGAACAACAGAGCTATGGACGAATTTATTGGTCGAACGAATCCGTTACCGTACAAAGTGGAAGCAACCGCTACAACTTGGCTATTGATAACAGACGTATATCGTCCGTAGAGACCTACCCGGGTGGAACAGGCGTAGTCTACTGTGACGACAACACCATTCATGTTACCCTTCTCAACGAACCCATATCAAGCGTCACGCAGTTCGACGGGACCTACGCCAAAGCAGGTCGTTTGACTACTACAGGTCCACCTGTTTTAGTCATCGCACAGGGCAACGCCGTTATTGCGTATCAGCTGTAATTATTTCTGACGGAAGAATATTTCGATCGGGGCACCATGGAAATCAAATTCCTTACGCATCTTGTTTTCTAAGAAGCGTTTGTACGGCTCTTTTACGTATTGCGGTAGGTTTGCGAAAAAGGCAAACTGAGGCGTTCGTGTAGGCAACTGCGTACAAAATTTGATTTTGACATATTTCCCTTTGACTGCTGGTGGTGGAAAGCCTTTGATAATTTCCAACATGGTATCGTTCAGCTTACTGGTCGAAATCTTTTGCTTTCTACGTTCGTACACTTTTACTCCTTCTTCGAAGGCCTTAAGTACGCGCTGCTTCGAAATGGCGCTTGTAAAGATGATAGGGAAATCTGTAAACGGTTCTAATTTCTTGCGGATATGGGCCTCAGCATCGCGAATGGTATTGGTGGATTTTTCAACCAAATCCCATTTATTAACGACTACAACCAAGCCCTTTTTATTCTTTTCTACCAAGGAAACGATAGAGAGGTCTTGCGCTTCAAATCCTCGTGTCGCATCGACAATCATCATGCAAACGTCTGCATGTTCGATCGCGCGAATAGAGCGCATGTTAGAATAAAACTCTAAATTTTCATGGACCTTGCCCTTCTTTCGAAGACCGGCGGTATCAAGCAGCATGAAATCAAAGCCAAATTTATTAAAACGAGTATTTACAGTATCTCTCGTAGTTCCCGCGACTTCAGTAACGATATTACGTTCTTCATCGAACAGTGCATTTACAATGGAGGACTTACCAGCATTTGGTCGTCCTATAATGGCCATTTTTGGCAAATCATCGTAGTCGTCCACTGGATTCTCATCCATGTAAGAAACCAATTCATCAAGTAAATCACCTGTTCCACTTCCGTTTACTGCGCTGATCGTGTGGTACTTTTCAATACCTAAACCGTAGAATTCCGTAGCCTCTAACTCAAGCATGCTATTATCTACCTTGTTTACACAGTACACAACCGGCTTTTCAGTCTTGCGAAGTAATTCGGAAATGATCTTATCGAATTCTGTTAAACCCGCTTGAAGGTCCAATACGAAAAGCACAACCGAAGCCTCTTCTAGCGCCAACTCGACCTGACGGCGAATCTCCGCTTCGAAAACATCTTCCGAACCGTCAATATAACCGCCGGTATCAATGACAGAAAATTCTTTTCCGTTCCAGTCACTCTTGCCGTAGTGGCGATCGCGAGTCACACCTGCAACGCTATCAACAATAGCGTCACGGCGTTGTATGAGACGATTAAATAATGTGCTTTTCCCAACATTTGGGCGTCCCACAATGGCAACGATGTTACTCATAATTAATTCTTATATCCAAAACGCTTCAACTGTAGATCATTGTCGCGCCAATTCTTCTTGACTTTTACAAAGGTTTCCACGTGTACTTTTTTCGCGAAAAACGCTTCTAATTGTTTCCGAGCACCTATTCCCACTGCTTTTAGCCGACTCCCTTTGTGGCCTATTAGTATGCCTTTTTGAGAATCGCGTGCAACATAAATGATGCATCGCATGCGAATAATATCTTCTTCCTCCTTGAATTCCTCAACATCAACTTCGACGCTGTAAGGAATCTCTTTTTTGTAATTCAGCAGGATCTGTTCTCTTATGATCTCACTAACAAAGAAACGTTCTGTTTTGTCCGTTAACGCATCTTTATCAAAGTACGGTGGACTTACGGGAACCAATTCTTTCAATCGACTCAATAAATAGTCCGTATTCGCCCCTTCGAGGGCACTGATAGGAATGATCTCCGCATTAGGCAAACTGGTCTGCCAGTAGCCTACCTCTTCCTCTAAGGCCTCCTGTGTGGTTGTATCGATCTTATTGACAATCAAAAGCACTGGAACTGTTGTAGTCGCCAGTTTTTGAAAAAAGCCTTCATCCTTCAGTGCGCGATCGCCAGGTTCCACCAAATACAAGAAGACATCAGCATCTTCAAAAGCATCTGACACAAACTTCATCATGTGCTCTTGCATTTTGTAAGCTGGCTGAATAACCCCTGGCGTATCTGAAAAGACAATCTGGTATTCCGGTTCGTTTAAGATACCAAAAATGCGGTGACGAGTCGTTTGTGCCTTTGGCGTGATGATGCTCAATCGCTCACCGACCATAGCGTTCATCAGTGTACTCTTCCCTACATTGGGATTACCGATGATATTGACAAAACCGCTTTTGTGTTCCATGCGGCAAAGATGCAACTAAATCGTGCAGTTACGAGCACAATTGGCCTTCTTAAAACTTCAGCTGCTCATCTTTATCCCATAGACCCCATGATGCGCCAACATCGCCCTCCTTCTCTATCTTCCAACTTTCATCGAATGAAGAGAAATAGAACATAGGAATATCTTCAGCAGACGACCAGCGCTGTGCACTAATGAAGTACTTCAGACTGTTTTCAAACGAGGCATGAGCGCCACCTATACTCTGACCGCTGCTAGGCCAGCCGGTTTCAGTGATGAACACAGGCTTGCCTTTACCGGCAATCTTGGCTTCCATGTACATTTGTTTCATGTACATCAAAGAATAGTCTAAGGCACAACCTTCCCAATAGGGGTAACAATTCGCAAGGATTACATCACAAACATCCGCAACTTCGGGATGATCGGTAAACTCGTAATAGGCATCTACATAACCAACCGGCACACCAGAAACCTCAGCCTTGACACGCTCAATATAGTTCACCAATGCATTTACTTCAAGGTCTTCGCGGTACAATACTTCGTTACCTACCGCTGCAACATCCACTGCACCCTGTCGACACAAATTGATGAGGCCTGCAATCTCGGCTTCGTTCTTCTCGAGATCGTCCCCCAGCCACGCACCAACTAGGGTTTTTATACCTAATTCATGTGCAATCTGCGCAATCAATTCGTTGCCTTCGGTACAAGAAAACGTACGCACCCAAGAAATGTGGGGCTTTAGAATACTCAATTTTCTACGAACCTGTGCCTCTGTGAGCTGATCACCAGGTTGTTGCCCTTCGTCATAAGCACTAAAACAGATACCATGAATTCCGGCATCTAATAAACTACGGCTAATATTTTTTAGCTCATTTAATGGATGTTCAACAGCCGTAATGCCGGCCAATGACATAAATTTTTCCTTTCTAAACGACATGTTTGTGTCTTTAAAAATTTAGTTAGCTGGTTGATTTCGTTGGTCCAATTTCGCGCGGACCTCTCTCGCGTATTTCTCATCTACATTGTACTTCCACATGACCGCGATAGCGATGAGCGTACATAGAATTGGTAAGCCCGAAAAGACCATTCTTAATTGGTCTACCGCACCTTCTGGCTGCGCTACTGCGCCGCTTTGATACTTTACTAANGTCAATATCAAGCCACTTAAAGCGCCTGCAAAGGCGAATCCAAGCTTGACCATCCACCAATAGATTGCTCCAAAAACACCTTCTCGGCGTTTACCCGTTTTCAGCTCATCGATATCCAAAACGTCGGACGTCATAGACATCATAATGGTAAACAAGCCACCGATACCGAATGAATGGAATGGTAAGGCAAATAAGAAGAGGTACGGTTTGCCTGGAACCATAAGGAACCACAACATAACATAGCCGACAATGGAAATACTCTGCGAAATGATAAAGGCACGCTTCTTACCCAGTGATTTTGACATGCGTGCGACAANAGGAATTACCAAAAACGTAGTCACCAATGCACCTACGCTACCAAAAAGTGTAGGCCAAACCCCCACAGCGGATGCATCATCATTGAAAAGGTGACTCTTGATGATGAAGAAAGTAAAACTCGCGATAGTATTAAAACCATTGAAGATTAAAAACGTCGTGATGCATAGTTTTCGGAATGACGGTAGCGCAAACGCTTCAACGAAGCTGCGTCGGATACTACCCAAGCTACGAATGATATTTCCAAGACTCAGCGACTCGTAATCTGTCCGGTCTAAAGTAGATTCACCTTTGATGAAAATTGCGGGCACCATTGCACAAATGGTAAAGACTATACCTACCCATACCGCTAAGGTTCGTGTAGCAACATCTCCTGATGGGAACCATTCAGGGTCGTACATAATGACCCAAAACCAAGGCGCAATGACCCATGCCCATTGACCGATCCATTGCGAGATGGCCATAACCGTAGTACGCTCATGAAAGTCGTTACTCATCTCATAGCCCATACTCACGTAGGGCACGCCAAAAATGGTAAGGCCTAAATAGAATACAAACGACCAAAGCATGAAATACGTGAAGTTGTAGGACAACGTATTTTCACGGTAGACTTGCCACAATAAGATGAAGGATACCCCCATTAACAGGGCACCTATGAATACGTATTTTCTTCGTCGTCCCCAGCGTGAACGCGTATTATCTGAAATGAATCCCATGATGGGATCTAAAATGGCATCAAAGGCACGAGGCGCGAAAAAGATTACACCCCACATCCATCCAGGAAAACCTAAATCTTGGACCAATACAACCATAAAAATACTCATGGCCGCTGGAAACATCTGATTCGCCAACATACCCACACCAAACGCGATCTTTTGGCCCATTGGGACTTTTGTTGCTCCTACTTCACTCATATCATATGTCTTTAGGTTCTATTACTATGGTTTGAAGGGCTTGCGCATCAATGGCAATCATTCTTGCTGTTCCGTCAATATTCAAATCAAAACTTCGTGGCAATTCACCTTCATTAAATACAACCACAACGATGGATCCATTTTCATTTTCAGCGGCCGTTACCATAAGGTCACCGTCGGTGTGGCTTACCTCCAGCACTTGCGCTCCTGGACGGATGTGCTTACTGAAATGTTTCATAACGTAGTACAGCGGCGTGTAATAGACCTCATCCTTCTCGGGATCGACGATAATAGGTGCAATACACCAGTTTTTCGCCCAATTGGGTCCACCCTGCGTATCCAATACCATGTTCCAATCTACCCAGCCTTGAACCCAGTGGTTTAGACAACCAATGATATCTCGTGCGTAACGATTCACCGGTGCGTATTTCGGATGCAGGTAGCGATTTTCTTCTTCACGCCAGTAATACCCCCAATCTGTCGCCTCCTTTTGCCAATACCACGCATCATCGCGCCAGACCGGGACTTGGTTATCTACACATGCCTCCGTTTGAAGCAAGATCTTTTCAGGTGCGGCATTTCGTGCATACTCCAACATATCTGGAAAATAATCGTAGGTGCTCTCGTACCAATGTACAGCCAGGCCATCATAATAGCGCTTCGTTGTATCGTCACGGTACATGACATCTGCCCATTCCGGTACACCCTGGCGGTTCTGATCGTACCCCATGATGATGAGATCGCCCTTACCATCGGCCTCCAAATGCGGACCCAAATGATTCACGACGAAATCGGTCATTTCCTCAGGCGAGTAATGCATACTCTCCCAATTATTACCGTTACCGTGCGGCTCATTTTCCACAGTGAAACCCCAAATATCAACCCCTTCTGCGCGAAACGCATCGACGTACTTACTGAAAAACAAGGCCCACGTATCGTAATACTCTTTTTTGAGTTTACCGCCTACGTAGTTATTGTTGTCCTTCATCCACGGTGCTGCTGACCATGGGGAACCGAATATTTTAAACCCTTCTTTTGAAACCCCTTGTGCATCTTTAATCATTGGAAGGATATCTGCACGATCCGGATCGATGGTGAAGTGCTCAAGCAACGTATCACCTTCAACGGGTGTGTAGGAGTAGTTCGTAACCGAAAAATCACAGAATTCATGTGTGTGCGCGTCAATGAATACGCTGCTCCGTCGTCCCCGAAATACGCTTCAATAATTTCTGACCGATTTTCTGGGCTCAATAAATTGATGTTATGAGCCGTGGCCTCCGTAAAAGCACCGCCAAAACCAATAATGGTCTGTTTTCTATTTTTTGTATCGATTGAAACGATTGAGTGCTGTTCGGATTTCTGAAAATCCTTCTTTTCAGCGTATAAACTACCACTAGCTGAGGTTTCAAAAACATTCATTTGCGATGTGCTATTAGAGGAACAACTGGTTATAACCAAAACGGAAAGGATGAACCAAAGTGATTTTTTCATTCGTCGTTAGTATTTGTGAAACGCTGTTTAATCGCGTCAAAAACTTCTTTTTTCTCTCTGTTGATATCGACAATACCCCAATATTCTTCATTCGGAGCGCCGTCGTAAGGTACCCCGGAACTGTTGGGTGCCCAGCCACCAATATCCTGTGTTTCTGGATTACCAGCCTTCCACCAACCATCCGTGAACGAAAAGAGGGTAATGCCCATACATTCATGCTCGTGGGCCAAAATTTCATCTAGAATGTGAGCTACCGCAGCAGCCTGAGCGCTTTCATTTGTGCCCTCTACAAAAGTATCCGTGGCAACAGTCATGTAGCTGTCTGCCCCAACTTCTGAGAAATAGAATGGTTTATCACTGATTGCAGCCCAATCGGTAAAAAATGATCCTGGTACATCCCAACGTACACGTTGAAACCCCACATATCAAGATTGCGACCTTTGTACAACGCAACGGAATCCGGAATTTCTCCATGCGCAGTAGTTACTGGATGAAAGGTATCAATAGCGTGTATGGCATCCACTGCTTGTTCTAAGGCATCGTACCAGTTATTCAAATCGTCGTTAAACCACTCAGGATGGTAGTTATATTCATTCCCTAATTCCCAGAGGTAAATGGCTGGATGTGCTTTGAATTGGGCAACATAGTCAATGTAATTGCCTGATATTAAATCAAAAACACTGTCCTGGTTGTAACCAAAACTGGTGATGACACGCATATCTGCAGCGGCTATTTTATCAAGAACCCATTCCTCGGAATGGGAACATATACTCGAATGGTGGTAATCCCTGCCTCTTTCATCAGGGCGAGATCCTCGTCCAACATTTCCCAGCTGCGCAAGGTATCGCCAACGGACACCGGATGGTAACAGATGGCCTTAAAGTAAGTCGACGCATTTTCAATATTTTCATCTGCGTGCTCTTCTGCTTGTTTTGTTGAACAAGCTGCAAGTACCGTGAGTCCCAAGAGTGCGGTAAAGAACTTCATCATTATCTTCTTCTTTTAGGCGCGCTTACCGTTTGAAGCATTGCTGTTGTATCTCCTTCAAAGGTTTTAGTAATCGGATTGCCTCCTCTTAATAAACCCTCGAAATCTCCATTATCTACGGACTCCCACAAAGCGAATTTCGCCTTTCCATCCAGCGTAATTAGTCCAAAGTGGTTCTCTGATCCATCCGTGTGGTTTGGATCTTTCCATTGCTCGTCAAATGCTTCAAAATAGAAACAGCTTATTCCTTCCGCATCCGTCCATTCACGCATAGCTTGATGGTATAACGCCTGTTTGTATTCATCTGCAGCAAAGGAGCCGTTGTTACCATAGAAACCTACACTCACTGAAGACCAACCCGTCTCACCAATATGTATGGGTTTTTCCGGATCAATTCCATGTACATAAGACTTCACACTTTCGTATTGACCTTGTGCATAAAACGCCGCACGTTGCATGGCTGAAAGCACTCGGTCATGATCAGAATACCCCTCTTCATCTGAGGCTGGACTCTCCCAATAAGCGCTGTTGTAGTGTGTGTCGTGAAAAGGATAGGTATGTGCACTAACGTAATCTACTGCTTTAACGAGAGCCTCAAGTTCAGGCAGATGATAGTCCGACTCTCCTCCGCCCCAAGAGGCAAAATTATCAGAAGACGTAATCCACAAATCCGGTGCTAATTTTCCGACTTTCTTTAGCTCCTGTAAGTAATTTACATATTTCAGAATCACCGATGGATGAACAAAATAGCTCGAAGCCCAATGTACCATCGCCTCATTACCTACTGCAATTACCTTTACGATATCTGGGTATTCCGTAGCATAACGTACTGCTTTCTGAATCTCACTTTCATTGTTTTTTGGGTCTTCGATGGAATGATCTGGATGGTCGGTCCAAGCATTCAAACAATCGATCCATACGCCCAACATAACGTACATTTCGAATGTAGGGTCCTCATTTTTCAATTCACGAATGGCTTTTAGCACGTTCGGTGCATGAGCCAATTGCAGATTATACGTGCGTAAAATCTTAATGCCCATAGCAGACATGATCTTCAAATCTTCTTTCAACTGCGGAATGGTAGGTTGCTTCGCGCGTTCCTTACCGCGGTAACCTCCAAAAGAGATGGCTCTATATTCAGGGTTACCTAAAATTTCAGCGGCGGCTTTTGATTTTGTCATAGGTGTATCTTTGGATGAACAAGAAAACAAGCTTGCTGCCAAGAGTACTAATGTGGCTACATTTCTCAGTCCTCGTATCATCTTAATTCTTATTTAACTACGCTTACTTCTAAACGAACTACTTTACCGGTGCGTTGGAACAATTCCCTCGTCCATTCGATACCCAGTGTGGTTCCTGGGATAGTACTCGTCGAAGCTTCCGTAACCACGGTTATGCTCGAAGATTCACCCAAACGGTAAACCACCGGTACTTGGCAATAGGTGAATGCTAGTGTGCCTTCTTCTAAGGCAATACTCGCTTTCTGATTATCTAATGTGATGTAGTTGAATGTTTTTGACGCCGTTAAAAACTCTTCTTTGCGCAGTATTTTGGGTACAAAGGATAATTGGCCATCCGAGACATGAACGCCCAATTCGCCAAAGCGACTAATTAAATCCTCTTTGACTTGACCTGTCATTCCTGGTTGTTGCGCACCTTTTCCTCCTGGCGTATGAGAATAGGGATCTGTTGGGAAGGCTCCATATAGTTCAGGCGATTTGTGTGCGCCGATACCTGCTAAAATCTCAAAGTAATGGTCGAACATTCTCCCTACCAGGGTCGGATCATCTCCGTTTAGCGCAGCGTTCGTGTTTTCAAAAGCAGCTAGAAGTAGCTTTGAGACCATGTGCCAGTAAATAGACCCCAGTCCCTCATATCCAAAGAACGTTCCGGAACGACCGGTAAATGATTTATGATCGAATACTTCTTCAAAAACAGTTGCTAGCAAGGTACGGTCCTTCGCAACCAGGGCCGCATAGTTGGCTGGCAATGCGTCCAAGGCTGCATGCAAACTGTTTACATTATTGAACATCCCGTTAAAGTGGTAAAGTCCATTGCGGTCTCTCAGTACTACCGTTTTGTTTCCGTCAGCTACCAAAACATTTACAAGCTCTGAGGCTTCTGCACGCGCTGCTGGAATGCAGTTCTTGTCGACAAATCGGGGCAATTCTTTGTTTGGATACAGAATATAGCTGTATTGATCTTTGCGGAACAGCGCGCTAGCCTTCAACGCATCTAAAACCTCGGTACCTTCATGAGCGCTCAAATATTTTGAACTCAATACAGCAACTTGACCTTCCAACATTTCTGGTAAATAGCTAATCTTCACCCCGGTTTCAGTCACCGTCATTAGATTATACGCATGGTACAAACCATCTGTGCGCTTATTTGCATCTATCGAATGCTCCATGTAGGCTGTTGCCATTCGGGCAAACGAACGAACGTCTGCAATAGAAACCGCCGTATAGCTCCCTGAAAATCCAGCTTCGTAAATACGTTTTCTATAGTCACTTGCTGGCTCACCTAATCCGTCAAGTACAAGCTTGCGATCGGCATCGGAAATAGAACCGTTTAATAAATTTTGATGGGCTTCGAGCGTTGTCTTCACACGGGTAAAGAAGGTGGCCAATTCGGAAGAAATCTTCACTTCTCCACTTGCCTCTGCGAGCAATTGATCCATAAAACTTAAGAACCGACGCAAATAGTATAGCGTAACCATACTTACACCATTACCTACTAAGGCATTATTGGCATCGTTCCATTCAGGACGCTGCGTATTCATCCAAATTCCCCCTTCCGGGATGAAGTTTGAAACCTTCGCAAGCACTGTGGCTAGGATTTTCTCGATGAAATTCACCTTGTGGATAGCTTGTCCTGCGTTTATCAGTAACGCACCGTCGATACCCAGGCTTTTGCGCTTTGCTTGAATGGCCTCTTCCGCTTCGTGGTCAAAGTCAATGGTATTCTTAGGATCTTTTAAAAGGTCCGAGTACTCCTTGATGCGGTAAGGAACATTCGCATAAACAAAATGATCTTGAGTGAAGTATTCCTTTAACGTACCTGGATAATAGTCTTCAATGAATTCAAGGAACTTGAGTAAATAGATGATCTGATGGTCACCCCAATAACCAATATAAGACCAAGGGTTATCCGGCTCGATGGTTTCCCAATCAAAACCGTCTTTAATGACGCGGTAAGGATTGTATCCATCAAATGTGGTAGCATTCAAGAACTTATGAATCATTCCCTCCATGAACTCCGGATAAGAATGCGCTAATGCCTCCCAATTCTGAAAAATATCGCGCCAGTTTCCCTGGTAATCTAAAATCTTCGACCCATCAACTTCATTGCGGGTATTGATTGAAAATTTATTCCAAGGTCGAGATGGATCTCCATGGCGACGACTGAATTTTAACGGCAAGTATTCGTAACTCAAGCGCTTAAAATCGGCGTCTGTTGCTTCAGTAGCAAGAGCCTTTAACGTTTGAAGCGTAAAGGTTTCTTTAAGTCCTACTAAGGTTGACTCTACCCTCTTGTAGACCTCAATATTTGCTTTGTGTATGTAGTTGGTGAAATCCGCTTTTTCAATGGTGTAATTGTCATCAAATATCCCACCGCGCATAATGTTGAACATGGTGTTCGCGAAGTGACGGATGTTTAACAATCGATCATTCGTCAGCTGCAAGCCGTCTGAAGCCGCCACCAATTCCACGAGATGTGCTGAACCTTCTTCCACATCGGCCGCGACTTCCGCATGTAAAGACTCAGGATTTTCAAGTGCCGCCATCAGATTGGCTACTTCTACAGGTCCTTTATTGACGTCTGCTAAAATGCTCCAGTGCTCCGCAGCACCGGCTGGAAGTTCAACCGTATCACAAAGCATGTAAGCGCCACGCTCTGCCTTAATGTCTACTTCTTGTTTCGGCATTTCGCCGTTTCTAAAAGCATTCAGTTGCTTTGAAGAAAGCAACCTAATCGCATTAGGTCTACCGAGCGACCATGCCACGTTCGATCGCAAAGCCTCACTTGGCTCAGCTTTATCAACGATGATTGCACTTAACGAAAAGAGGCCTAAACCGACCGATTTTTCCAATTCGCACTTTTTATAAGCGTCTACCAGGTTACTGCTCGCACCTTGCAGCGCATCCTCAACCCCATAAGGAAGTAGGTTTTGTATCCCGTCAATGAATTGGACAGTTACACCAACGCTACCGTGATTGATTAAAGCCGATTTGCGCACAAAGCCAAACTTGTCGCTTGAATTCCATTCATAAGTGAAGGTTAAACCGAGGTCGTGATTCACTTCCTCGAACTTCACTTTATTTCCGAATGAATTCTTGTACAGGTTGCGGCTGAGCTTGTAGACACCCTCATATTTTGACGAGAACGGCTCCCAAAGACTCGTCTTACCCGACTGCGTGATTAAGCAAAGGGTCTTTGAGCCAGTCGTCTCTGAGGATTCTGTGATTTTATCATCGGTATAATAGGGAAACAATGCAAAGTTACTGTTCTTCCTACCCGCCGTTANGCCNCCGGTACTCGATAAAAACATCCAATGGTTCGAATGGCTAACGATGCTCATAAAGAAGGGCCGCATGGCGTCGTAATTTGCTATTTTATAGAAGGTCTCGGCACCAATTTTTACCTCTGTTCCGCTAACTTCCTCGAANGAGGCTGCCCGTTTTTGAGCGCCCAAGTAAATTTCTTTGTGTGTCTTCATTCTAAAATTCCCGTTTCGCAGGACTTTTGTGTTTTAATAGGTCAGAAATACATTTTATCATCGTTTCAAGCCGTTTGCTCCCGTCAAACGAAGGGTTTGGTTTAAAATAACAGAATGGATATATCCTATTCCATCACCAAAATCGGCTGAAACGGCTGTAAATACAAGGCTTTAAGGGCACTCGATTTATTCGCTTACAATAATAACAACTACAATGAAGAGATTAGCCGGACAATTACAGGACAAAGCCATAAAACAAGGACTTAAGGGTCTTTATTCACCTTTTAAGGAACAAGACATCTGTGAAGAATTTAACTTTATCTTTCTTGCAAAATAATTCATCCATGCGCGCGAGCCTATTCCTTACCGTTCTCCTTTCAGTCTGCATCACTCCGATCACTTATGGGCAATGCGGTCAAAACTACGATCGCGAAGTACGTCGGATTGTGAAGGCATCCGAGAAGTTGCCTCACGAAAAAACAAGGATTGTTTTTGCCGGAAGCTCCACCTTTCGACTCTGGGACAACATGGCTGAGAGTTTCCCAGAATACGAAGTGGTCAATGCCGGCATCGGAGGCTCATGCTTCGATGATCTTTACCGTTATAAAGACGGGCTCATTTCGGGCACCAAGCCAGATATCCTCGTTATCTATGAAGGGGACAATGATATCGTGCATGTA
>JGI26079J46598_1000766_pt1 | contig 13334 bp, 9 predicted proteins | sample SaaInl59LU_5_DNA_FD_46598 | JGI IMG/M metagenome (IMG submission 46598) | reverse complement strand
CGACGCCGGGGGACGCCAGCGCGGCGCAAATGCGCGCTTTGGCGGACATCGCGCGCGATTTCGGCCATGATGAACTGCGCATTTCTCACGAGCAAAACGTGATTTTGCCCCATGTGCATCGCGCGGATCTCCCCCAAGTCTATCACGCGCTGCGTCAGGCGGATTTGGCGACCGCCAATATTGGGTTGATCTCGGATATCATCGCCTGCCCCGGCATGGATTACTGCGCCTTGGCGACCGCGCGCTCCATTCCAGTGGCCCAGCAGATCGCAACCCGCTTTCACGCGCTAAAGCTGGAACATGACATAGGACCGTTGAAACTCAAGATCTCAGGCTGCATCAATGCTTGCGGCCATCACCATGTCGGGCACATCGGNATTTTGGGCCTCGAGAAAGCCGGTGTTGANAGCTATCAAATCACTCTTGGCGGCGATGCGGGTGCTGACGCTGAAATTGGCACCCGTGCGGGCCCCGGTTTCGGCGCCGATGAGATNGTCCCGGCAATTGAGCGCTTGCTGCTGGGGTATCTACAGCTGCGCATAGATCGGAGTGAAAGCTTTCTGGCAGCCTATCGCCGGCTCGGATTGGCGCCCTTCAAAGCCATTCTCTACCCGCAAGCAAGAAAGGCAGCATGAGCCATGCCCTACCTCAATGACATGCCCCTAGAGGCCCGGCTCGCTATGCTCAACCGCCGCGATGCAGACAGGCAGCCCCAAGATATTTTTAAGCCTGCGCTTGCCCTTTTGGCTCAAAGAATTGCTTTGGTAAGCTCCTTTGGCGCCGAGTCAGCGGTGTTGCTTCATATGGCGGCGCAAATCGCGTCCAAACCCTCCCTTCGCGCGGGCCATTGGCCTGGGCAATCCAAAACCGAATAATGCATGAGGATCCCATGACTGTTATCGTGAATGACCATGGCTTTGCGCCCGAAGATACCCGCACAATCGCGGCGGATTTACCATCAGACTTTGACCCGAAGGGAATCACGGCTGAGCTGCTAAAGCAACGCTCCATTCGCATCACCTTAGACAGCTTCGCCGATGGGCGCGGCTTTACCCTGGCTGCACGGTTTCGGCAAAACGGCTATCGCGGGCACCTCAGGCTCGCGGGCCATGTGCTGGCCGATCAATACACTATGGCGCGGCGTTCTGGGTTTGATGATGTCGAAATTCCGCAAGACTTGGCCGCGCGGCAGCCAGAATCCCAATGGCTGGCCCGCGCCGACTGGCGCGCCCATGATTACCAATCACGCCTGCGCCGCCCTACGGGCGCATCGCAACATAATGTCGAAAAGCCGCAATTGAACTTCTGCCTTTGAAAGACTAGACCAACAAGGATCCTAAATGACCGAGCAAAGCACCGTGACACTGACGACAGCAACACCCGTGACCCTGCCTGACGCCCAAACCGTCACAGAGGTTGAACATTACACCGACAGCCTGTTTCGCTTCCGCGTCACCCGGCCAGCCTCATTGCGGTTCCGCTCTGGTGAGTTCGTGATGATTGGTTTGATGAGCGACCCTGATCCTGTGACGGGCAAGCAAAAGCCGCTGCTGCGCGCCTATTCCATTGCCTCACCGGCCTGGGATGACACTTTGCAATTCTATTCCATCAAGGTCAAAGACGGTCCGCTAACCCGCAAGTTGCAGCACATCAAACCAGGCGATCAAGTGATCTTGCGGCCCAAACCGGTCGGCACATTGGTGCATGACGCCCTCACCCCGGCCAAACGCATCTGGTTCTTTTCGACCGGCACCGGAATCGCCCCCTTTGCCTCGCTCCTGCGCGAGCCGGAAACCTATGAGCGTTTTGAACAGGTGATTTTAACCCACAGCTGCCGAGATCTGGCGGAGCTCAAATTCGGGCAAGAGCTGGTTGAGGAGACGAAAAACGATATTTTGGTCGGCGAAGAGGCACAATCCAAGCTGATCTATTACCCCACCACCACGCGCGAGCCCTCTGCCAAGATGGGCCGTATCACCACCTTGTTGGAAGATGGCACTCTCTTCGCTGATCTGAGAATAGCAGATTTCAACGCGGAAAATGACCGCGCGATGGTCTGCGGCTCCATGGGGTTGAACACGGATATGAAACGCATTCTTGAGGCCTATGGCCTTCGCGAGGGGGCCAATTCCGATCCGGGCGACTATGTGATCGAGAAAGCCTTCGTCGGATAGGCACTCGCCCACCCATGAAGATACGCCTTGAAACTATGTGGCCACGCGGCTAGATAGGCGACGTTAATTTATCCACAAAAGGACGATAGCTATAGCCCGCAGACCTCACAACGCGCCTCCCCAGCGCGAAACCGGCCCTCGCATCAACGAACGCATTCGTGGGAGCGAACTTCGCTTGATTGACGAAAATGGCGAAAACATTGGCGTGGTCACGCCAGAACGCGCTTTAATCATGGCAGAAGACGCCGGATTGGACTTGGTGGAAATTTCACCAAATGCCAATCCACCTGTTTGCAAGATTATGGATTTTGGGAAATTCAAATATGAATCCCAAAAGAAAGAAGCCGAAGCGCGCAAGAAACAAAAGATCATTGAAATTAAAGAGGTCAAGTTCCGACCGAACACAGATAAGCATGACTATGAAGTCAAAATGCGCAATGTGTTTAAGTTTTTGGAAAATGGCGACAAGGTTAAAATAACCCTGCGCTTTAAGGGCCGCGAGATGGCACACCAAGAATTGGGTCGCGATTTGTTGCTGCGCGTTGCTGAAGATACCAAAGAAATCGGCCGGGTTGAAAATATGCCAAAAATGGAAGGTCGCCAGATGATCATGCTGGTTGGCCCCCTGCCAAAATAGTCTCAAACACTTAGAGCATTGAAAACCCGGAGCGCAGGCTTCGGGTTTTTTTGTGTCTACCATTTGCCGCAGGTCCTTTGCCTCATGAGGGGTTGTACTCCCGCGGCCGTTGGATCAAATTTGCGCAAACCTATTAGGAGCATTCACCATGGCGGACCTCAAACCACAATTGGCAGATTTTAATTGGCCCGACCCGTTTTTACTGGACACTCAGCTGACCGAAGATGATCGCATGTTGCGCGATGCGGCGGCACAGTTTGCCCAAAATGAGTTGCAACCTTTGATTATTGATGCCTACCGCGAGGCTACAGTCAATCCTGGCCTATTCCCCAAAATGGGCGAAGCCGGGCTGCTCGGGGCCACTATTCCTGAGGAATACGGCGGCCTTGGCGCCTCATATACGGCCTATGGTTTGATCGCGCGGGAGGTCGAACGGGTCGACAGCGGCTATCGCTCGATGATGTCCGTGCAATCCTCTTTGGTCATCTACCCCATCCACGCCTACGGCAGTGAGGCGCAACGGCAAAAGTTCCTGCCTGGGCTATGCTCTGGCGCTTTGATCGGCTGCTTTGGTTTGACCGAGCCGGATGCTGGATCAGATCCCGCCGGGATGAAAACCCGCGCTGAGAAAACCGCAACGGGATATAAGCTGACCGGATCCAAGATGTGGATTTCCAATGCGCCGATTGCGGATGTCTTTGTGGTTTGGGCCAAATCAGAAGAACATGGTGGAAAAATCCGCGGGTTCATATTGGAAAAAGGTATGAGCGGGTTATCGGCGCCAAAAATTGGCGGCAAGCTCTCCCTGCGCGCCTCGGTCACTGGGGAAATCGTTATGGATGGTGTCGAGGTGGGCGAAGACGCGCTTTTGCCGAATGTGGAAGGGCTCAAAGGACCCTTTGGCTGTCTCAACCGAGCCCGCTATGGCATTGCCTGGGGTGTTATGGGCGCAGCAGAGTTTTGTTGGCACGCCGCATTGCAATATGGTCTGGACAGAAAGCAATTCAACAAGCCTCTGGCGCAAACCCAACTGTTCCAGAAAAAGCTGGCCGATATGCAAACCGAAATTTCTCTGGGTCTGCAATCGGCCTTCCGATTGGGTCAGATGATGGACGACGGCACGGCCAGCCCAGAGCTCATCAGCCTGATGAAACGCAACAATTGCGGCAAAGCTTTGGACATCGCCCGGATTAGCCGAGACATGCATGGGGGCAATGGCATTGCTGAGGGTTTCCAGATTATGCGCCATGCGGCCAATCTTGAAACGGTCAACACATATGAGGGGACGCATGACGTGCATGCTTTGATCCTTGGGCGGGCGCAAACGGGCTTGCAGGCCTTCTTTTAGCCATCAANGCGCTGCGCCACCCCGTTGATTTGGCGCATAAACCGGGTTTGACCTCCCTTTTGTGATCACAGATTTTTTTTCTGTGATCACAAATGTACGAAAAACAGCTTTTCTGAAAAAATTTACTATATCGCCACGACTTATGTGTTTTACATGCGGTAAGGAATAAATTGCAGGATCAGCTCTATGAATATTCATGAATATCAAGCCAAAGCCCTTTTGCGCAGCTACGGCGCACCCGTCAGCGACGGGCGCATAGTCCTCAGCGCCGATGCCGCCAAAGCGGCAGCGTCCGAAATGGATGGGCCCTTGTGGGTTGTGAAAGCTCAAATCCACGCTGGTGGGCGCGGAAAAGGCAGCTTTATCGAAGCTGACGCCGGCGCTGCCGGTGGTGTGCGCCTTGCGCGGTCGGTCGATGAAGCGGAAAAAGAAGCCAAAGCCATGCTGGGCCGGACACTTGTGACCAAGCAAACTGGCCCTGCGGGGAAATTGGTCAACCGAATTTATATCGAAGATGGCTCCGGCATTGAAAAAGAATTTTATCTCGCGATCCTAGTGGACCGTCAGACAAGCCGCATCTCCTTTGTGGCCTCCACCGAGGGCGGGATGGACATTGAAGAGGTGGCCGAGGCGACACCGGAAAAAATTCTCTCCTTCTCCGTTGATCCCGCCACTGGATATCAAGGCTTTCATGGCCGCCGCATCGCCTTTTCTCTGGGCCTCAAGGGCGCGCAGATCAAGCAATGCGTTAAACTCATGGGCCAGCTCTACAAAGCCTTTGTCGAAAAAGACATGGAGATGCTGGAAATCAACCCTTTGATCATCACCGACGGTGGGGATTTGAAGGTCTTGGATGCTAAAATTGGCTTCGATGGCAATGCGGTGTACCGCCATGCAGATATCGCTGAGCTGCGCGACACCACCGAGGAGGATGCCCGTGAACTGGAAGCGTCGAAATATGACCTGAACTATATCGCCTTGGATGGCGAAATCGGTTGCATGGTCAACGGTGCGGGTCTGGCCATGGCCACGATGGACATTATCAAACTCTATGGTGCTGAACCGGCGAACTTCTTGGATGTCGGTGGCGGCGCCACAAAGGAAAAAGTGACCGAAGCCTTCAAGATCATCACCTCCGATCCGCAGGTCAAAGGTATTTTGGTCAATATCTTCGGCGGGATCATGCGCTGTGACGTGATCGCTGATGGGGTGGTCTCTGCGGTGAAAGAAGTGGGGCTTTCCGTGCCGTTGGTCGTTCGTTTGGAAGGCACCAATGTCGATGAAGGCAAGCGGATCATCACCGAAAGTGGCCTCAATGTTATCGCAGCCGACAATCTTCGCGATGGCGCCGAGAAAATCGTTGCTGCTGTAAAGGCGCTGTAACGCGGCCCTGCGACCGCTGAATTGGAATTTTGCAGCCGGCCCAAGGTGCCGCTGCCAACATACGAACGAGGAGCGCCGAATGGCCGTACTTATCGACGAAAACACCAAAGTCATCTGCCAGGGATTCACCGGCAGCCAGGGCACATTTCACTCAGAACAAGCCATTGCCTATGGCACGAAAATGGTCGGTGGGGTCACCCCCGGCAAGGGCGGGCAAACCCATTTAAATCTGCCGGTTTTTAACTCTGTGCATGAGGCCAAATCGGTCACTGAAGCCAATGCCTCTGTCATCTATGTCCCGCCCCCCTTTGCCGCCGACTCCATTCTCGAAGCAATTGACGCGCAAATGGAAGTCATCGTCTGCATCACAGAAGGCATTCCGGTCTTGGACATGATGCGCGTCAAGCGGGCGCTTGAAGGCTCCTCAAGCCGGTTAATCGGACCCAACTGCCCTGGGGTGATCACACCCGACGCCTGCAAAATCGGCATTATGCCCGGCCATATTCACCGCCGCGGCTCTGTCGGCGTGGTCTCCCGCTCAGGCACTTTGACCTATGAAGCTGTGAAGCAAACCACGGATGTCGGTTTGGGCCAATCCACCTGCGTCGGCATCGGCGGCGATCCCATCAAAGGCACAGAGCATATCGATGTGCTCGAGTGGTTCCTCGCAGATGACGAAACCCAATCCATCATCATGATCGGCGAAATTGGCGGCTCAGCTGAAGAGGAAGCCGCACAATTCCTGGCTGATGAAAAGAAAAAAGGCCGCTGGAAACCCGTCGCAGGCTTCATTGCTGGCCGTACAGCTCCCGCAGGCCGCAGAATGGGCCACGCGGGCGCGATTGTCGCCGGCGGCAAAGGCGGCGCAGAAGATAAGATCGAAGCCATGAAAATGGCAGGTATTGTCGTCGCAGAGAGCCCCGCCAGCCTTGGCGAAGCTGTTTTGGCCGCGATCGACGCGTAATATGGGAGCGGCGGGTATGACGCTTAAACTCAAACTTGATGTTAGACGATCACGCCCCGCGCTTGAGCTCACCAAAGGCGGCAAGGAAAGGCCCAGGGCCCTCCTTGCCGTGACACGTTCAAACCCTCTTTTTGTTCCTTACCAAGGTGTCATCCTATGACCGATCAGTCTGCAAACGATCAATTCCATGCCTCAAGCTTCATGCAGGGCCATAACGCGGAATATCTCGAGCAAATGCACGCCCGCTACAGCGCCGATCCGGTGTCAGTTGACGCGCAATGGGCTGATTTCTTTGCGGCAATGGGCGATGAAGACAGGGATGTGCGCGCCAAAGCCTCAGGCCCCTCTTGGGCACGCAGCGATTGGCCGCCCATGCCAATGGATGATCTCACATCCGCCTTTACCGGCGAATACCCAGCGGCAGCCGAGGCGCGCGATGCGGGCAAGAAAATCAGCAATAAGGCCGCTGAAACGGGCGTGTCATTAAATGAGGAGCAACTCAAACGCGCAGTGCTCGACGGTCTGCGCGCCCTGATGCTGATCCGTGCCTACCGTATTCGCGGCCATTTGGCGGCGGATTTGGATCCTTTGGGCATGCGCGAAGATGACCCCCGCCCCGAATTGGATCCAGCCAGCTATGGTTTCACCGAGGCCGATATGGACCGGCCGATCTTTCTCGATAATGTTTTGGGGCTGCAATTCGCCTCCATGCGCGAGATTTTGGAAATTGTTCGCCGCACCTATTGTGGCACTTTCGCCCTGCAATATATGCATATTTCTGACCCCGAAGAATCCTCCTGGCTCAAAGAGCGCATTGAAGGTTACGGCAAAGAAATCAGCTTCACCCGCGAGGGTCGCAAGGCGATTCTCAACAAATTGGTGGAGGCGGAGGGCTTCGAAAAATTCCTCCATGTCAAATACATGGGCACCAAACGCTTTGGGCTTGATGGCGGCGAAAGCCTCATTCCAGCGATGGAGCAAATCATCAAACGTGGCGGCGCCCTTGGCGTAAGAGACATCATCATTGGCATGCCCCACCGGGGCCGCCTGTCGGTGCTGGCCAATGTAATGGCCAAACCCTACCGGGCGATCTTTAACGAATTCCAAGGCGGCTCGTTCAAGCCTGAGGATGTGGATGGATCGGGCGATGTGAAATACCACCTCGGCGCCTCCTCCGATCGTGAATTTGATGGCAATTCCGTGCATTTGTCGCTCACCGCCAACCCCAGCCACCTTGAGGCCGTCAATCCGGTGGTCTTGGGCAAAGCGCGTGCGAAACAAGATCAAAATCACGACACAGAGCGTACCAGCGTTCTGCCGATCCTGCTGCATGGGGATGCCGCCTTTGCCGGTCAGGGTGTTGTGGCCGAAGGGTTTGGACTGTCGGGCCTGAAAGGGCATAAAACCGGCGGCACCATGCACATCGTGGTGAACAACCAAATCGGGTTCACCACCGCGCCGCATTTCAGCCGCTCCTCTCCCTATCCCACTGACATTGCTCTGATGGTCGAAGCCCCTATTTTCCACGTCAATGGCGATGATCCAGAGGCCGTGGTCCATGCCGCCCGCGTCGCCACGGAATTCCGTCAAAAATTCAAAAAAGACGTGGTTGTCGATATTATTTGCTATCGCCGCTTTGGTCATAACGAAGGCGATGAGCCGATGTTTACCAATCCGCTGATGTACAAAAAGATCAAAACGCAGAAAACCACCCTCACCCTCTACACAGAGCGGCTGGTGCGTGATGGCTTGATCCCAGAGGGCGAAATCGAAGATATGAAGGCCAGCTTTCAATCATTTTTGAATGCGGAATTTGAAGCGGGTAAGGACTATAAGCCCAATAAGGCCGATTGGCTCGATGGGCGCTGGTCGAAAATGAATCGCCACGGTGAAGAATACCAACGCGGCGCCACAGCCATGTCCGAAGAGACTTTTGACGACGTGTCCCGCACTCTTTGCCAGGTGCCCGAAGGCTTTCCAATCCATAAAACCGTGCAGCGTATGCTGGATGCCAAATCCAAAGCGCTGAGCAGCGGCGAAGGGATCGATTGGGCCACAGGCGAGGCTTTGGCCTTTGGCTCCTTGCTGACAGAGGGCCATCCAGTGCGGCTCGCCGGGCAAGACAGTACACGCGGCACCTTTAGCCACCGCCATTCTGGCCTGGTCAATCAGGATACCGAGGAGCGCTATTACCCGCTCAACAATATCCGTGAAGGACAGGGCCAGTATGAGGTCATCGATTCGATGCTTTCCGAATATGCGGTCTTGGGCTTTGAATATGGTTACAGCTTGGCCGAGCCCAATGCTTTGGTCATGTGGGAAGCGCAATTTGGCGATTTTGCCAATGGCGCGCAGATCATGTTTGATCAATTCATCTCCAGCGGGGAAAGCAAGTGGCTGCGCATGTCCGGTCTCACGATGCTGCTGCCCCATGGGTTTGAAGGCCAAGGCCCAGAGCACAGCTCCGCCCGCCTAGAGCGCTTTTTGCAAATGTGCGGCCATGACAATTGGATCGTCGCCAATTGCACCACCCCGGCCAATTATTTCCATATCTTGCGCCGCCAAATTCACCGCACCTTCCGAAAACCCTTGGTTCTCATGACGCCAAAATCTCTGTTGCGTCACAAGATGGCAGTGTCAAAGCGCGCAGAATTCACCACCGGATCCAGCTTTCACCGGGTGCTGTGGGATGATGCACAATATGGCAATTCCGAGACAAAGTTGGTTGCGGATAAAAAGATCAAACGTGTGGTGATCTGTTCTGGCAAAGTCTATTACGATCTGCTCGAAGAACGCGACGCGCGTGGCATAGAGGATATCTATCTGCTGCGGGTCGAGCAATTCTACCCTTTCCCCGCNATCTCAATGGTCAACGAATTGGAACGCTTNAAACAGGCAGAAATCGTCTGGTGCCAGGAAGAGCCGAAAAACCAGGGTGCCTGGACCTTTATTGAGCCAAATATTGAATGGGTCCTCACGCGCATTGGTGCCAAATACAGCCGCCCGGCCTATGTCGGACGGGCCACCTCGGCCTCCCCTGCAACCGGGCTTGCCTCTATACACAAATCACAACAAGCCGCGCTCGTCGATGAAGCGCTTACGTTGAAAGGATAAAATCATGGCCACCGAAGTTCGTGTTCCCACTTTGGGCGAATCTGTGACCGAGGCCACTGTCGCGACCTGGTTCAAAAAACCTGGCGATCAAGTTGCCGTGGACGATATGCTCTGTGAGCTGGAAACTGACAAGGTCACCGTTGAAGTGCCCAGCCCCGTGGCTGGCACATTGGCGGAAATCGTTGCCGCGGAAGGCGCCACCGTCAGCACCGAAGCGCTATTGGCACAAATCAACGAGGGTGCCGCAGCCTCTGGACCCGCCGCAGCCACGGCCACGGCGACAGCCGCCAAGAGTGCACCTGCGCCGGCGGCGCAAACCGTCGCAGTGATGGTACCGGTCTTGGGCGAATCTGTCACGGAGGCCACAGTCTCGACCTGGTACAAACAGCCAGGCGATACGGTGGCGCAGGATGAAATGCTCTGTGAATTGGAAACCGATAAGGTGAGTGTGGAAGTGCCCGCACCGGCCGCCGGTGTTTTGGGGCAAATCCTTGCCGCCGAAGGCAGCACCGTGCAAGCGGGCGGACAATTGGCTGTGATTGGCGGGGACATCTCCAGCAATCCAGCCCCAGTTGAGGCCGCCGCCACCGCCGCTGCAAAAAGCCATGATGTCGAAGATGCCCCGTCAGCGAAAAAGCTCATGTCCGAGGCCGGCCTCAACCGAAATGATGTGACCGCAACAGGCAAAGATAACCGTGTGATGAAACAAGACGTTCAAAAAGCCCTCGCCGCAGCCGCGCCCCAGGCCGCTCCGATCCCGCCAGCCACGCCCATTCGTGCGGCGGTTCCTGCAGATGATGCCGCGCGCGAAGAGCGCGTGAAGATGACACGCCTGCGCCAAACCATTGCGCGGCGTCTCAAGGACAGCCAGAACACAGCGGCCATGTTGACCACATACAATGAAGTCGACATGACAGAGGTCATGGCCCTGCGTAGTGAATATAAAGATTTGTTTTTAAAGAAACATGGCGTGAAACTGGGCTTTATGTCTTTTTTCACAGTGGCCTGCTGCCATGCGCTGCGCGAGGTGCCAGAGGTCAACTCGGAAATTGATGGCACAGATATCGTNTATAANANTTTCGTCCACATGGGCATCGCNGCGGGCACGCCAACCGGATTGGTGGTTCCGGTGATCCGTGATGCGGATTCCTTGTCNTTTGCCGAGATCGAAAAAGCCATTGCAGAAAAAGGCGCCCGCGCGCGTGATGGTAAATTGTCCATGGCGGAAATGCAGGGCGGCACCTTCACCATCTCCAACGGTGGTGTCTACGGCTCGCTGATGTCTTCGCCTATTCTCAACCCACCGCAATCGGGCATATTGGGCATGCATAAGATCCAAGACCGTCCGATGGCGATCAACGGTGAGGTGGTTATTCGCCCCATGATGTATCTGGCTTTGAGCTATGATCACCGGGTCGTGGACGGCAAGGGCGCCGTCACCTTCCTCGTGCGCGTCAAAGAAGCCTTAGAAGACCCGCGCCGCCTGTTGATGGATCTCTAATCCGGCAGAGATCCAACGTCACCGGCGGTGGCCATAGTGTTCATTTTGGACATTTGTCCGTTATGATCTTTGCCCGGCCTCACTTAGGTTGAGGTTGGGACAGAAATACAACCATGGGCTCCCGGGCCCGCCCTTAAAATAAAGGACCTTTCTTATGGCTTCTTATGATGTAATTGTGATTGGCTCCGGCCCCGGTGGCTATGTCAGCGCTATTCGCTGCGCCCAGCTCGGTCTCAAAACCGCCTGTGTCGAGGGGCGTGACACGCTTGGGGGGACCTGCCTGAATGTCGGCTGTATCCCCTCCAAAGCCCTGCTACATGCCAGCCACCAATTGCATGAAGCGCAACATAATTTTGCCAAAATGGGTTTGATTGCCGAAGATCCCAAGGTCGATTGGGCGAAGATGCAGGGGTATAAAACCGAGGTGATTGACGGCAATACCAAGGGCATTGAGTTTCTATTCAAGAAAAACAAAATTGACTGGCTGAAAGGCTGGGGCAGCATTCCTGCGGCCGGTCAGGTCAAAGTTGGTAATGACATCCATCAGGCCAAACACATCATCATCGCTTCTGGCTCTGAACCCTCCAGCCTGCCCGGAATTGAAATTGATGAGAAAACCGTTGTGACATCAACAGGTGCCCTGGCGTTGGACAAAATTCCGAGCAAAATGGTGGTGATCGGCGCTGGTGTTATTGGATTGGAATTGGGATCTGTCTATGCGCGCCTGGGCACCGAGGTTGAGGTGATAGAATTTCTGGACGACATCACCCCCGGTATGGACGGTGAGGTGCAAAAAACCTTCCTCAGGATTCTCAAGAAACAAGGCCTCAAGTTCACCATGGGCGCAGCCGTGCAATCCGTTGCAGTGAAAAAAGGCAAAGCCACTGTGAGCTATGTCAAACGCAAAAAAGACACCACGCATGAGCTGGAGGCGGATGTGGTGCTTGTCGCCACGGGCCGGCGACCCTACGTCGACGGCCTCGGATTGGACGCGCTTGGCGTCACCCTCACCGCGCGCGGTCAAATCCAAACCGATGCCCATTATGCAACCTCTGTTCCCGGCATTTATGCCATTGGCGACGCCATCACTGGCCCCATGCTGGCCCATAAGGCCGAAGATGAAGGCATGGCCGTGGCGGAAATCTTGGCAGGGCAAGCAGGCCATGTGAACTATGATGTAATCCCCGGTGTGATCTACACGCATCCAGAGGTCGCCACCGTTGGCCAAACCGAAGAGCAACTGAAAGAGGCAGGCCGAGCTTACAAGGCCGGCAAGTTTTCCTTCATGGGCAATGGCCGCGCAAAAGCGAATTTTGCGGCTGATGGCTTTGTGAAAATCCTAGCAGACGCAACAACCGATCGCATTCTTGGCGCGCATATCATCGGCCCATGGCGGGAGATCTGATCCATGAGGTCTGCGTGGCAATGGAATTTGGCGCCGCCGCTGAAGATTTGGCGCGTACCTGCCACGCCCATCCCACCTATTCCGAAGCCGTGCGCGAGGCGGCTTTGGCCTGTGGCGATGGGGCAATTCACAGCTAAGCCAGGCCGCCGCCGTCACGCAATCTATCGTATTTTCAGGCCTGCGCCCATGGGTGCAGGTCTTAACGAAGACCTATGCATAACCCCCTTGCAATATGAAATGAGGGCAGCGGGCACAGTGTTTTAGCTTGGCAGTTGAGTTATGCAGAGGTCTCAGCGCGCCAACATGCGCAGCCCCTGGGTGACATCCGCCCGCACAGCCACCCGAAGGCCCGGTTCATCGCCAGCTTTCAAAGCCGCAAGAATCAGGCGGTGATGCATTGGCGGATCCTTTCGTTGTAACCGGCCATAGAGCGCCCGCATCGTTGGGCCCATTTGCAGCCACACTGTCTCGACCGTTGCCAGCATCGCCGGAGCCTGGGCCCGCAAGTAGAGCGTGCGGTGAAACTCGAGATTTGTTCGTATGTAAGTGACAGCATCCGCCTTCGCCACAGCCACAGAAATGGCATTATTTATCGTTTGTAACCGCTCAACCAGCGCCATATGCGCCCGCGGCAAGGCCCGTGTGGCCAATTCCACCTCGATCAACGCCCGCAGAGCAGCAAGCTCCTCAATCCGGTCATTGGTCAAAGCCGGGGTTTGGAACCGCCCGCTCACAGAAATGCTCAGAGCCCCCTCTGCCGCCAGCCGCTTCAACGCCTCGCGCACCGGGGTCACAGAGACTCCGAATT
>JGI26079J46598_1000764_pt1 | contig 13342 bp, 3 predicted proteins | sample SaaInl59LU_5_DNA_FD_46598 | JGI IMG/M metagenome (IMG submission 46598) | reverse complement strand
GTGAGGGCACGCAGACAGGGGCTGCGACTTGACGGGATGTACAGGTGGGGGCTGTGTGATCAGGGATGAGCCCTTGTCTGTGATGGGGGCCGCCGGGGGAGACGCCTTGCCTAAGGCGGTGTCTCTGACTGGGCAGGGCTGTGGGGTAGTGGCAGAGCCTGCTTTCCCAGTTGGGGCCGGAGACATAGATGGTTTCTGAGCCCTGCGGACAAGAGAGGGCTGCGAAGTTGGGGTTGAGCCTGCTTCTCTTGACGGGGGTTTCGGGTGCGATGAGGGCAGAACCGAAGGCTGGCCCTTCACCCTCGGGGGAGGTGGAACTGCGGGGGCAGTCTTACTGCGGGTGCGGCTGGCTACACCTTCATCTCCGTCTGGGGCGTCAAATTTAGAAGAAGGGGCATCATGTGTCACCTGTGTAAAAGGAGGGAGCCTCATCTTAAGGGCAAGGGTGGCCTGCTGTGCCGCATCTTCCACTGCTGCCTCTGCTGCCTCCAACGCCTCCTCGGCTTCCACCAGGGTGTCCACTGCTGCCAGCCAGGAGTCTATCTCCTGAGCCCAAGACGGTCGCGAACGCGGTGGCACAATCTCGAAAAACTCCTCCGTGTCTAGAGCAGATAGGGGGTTTGTAGGGAGATCAGACACCGGGTCCAACACACCCGCTTCCCTTAGACCCTCACGCACGTCCTTGTCTTTGAAGTCGGGTCTTCGTGACAGTGCATCTGGTACCAGTAACAGCGCGCCCTTGATGTACTCCATCCGCGGTACCCCCACCTCTACCAGATCCATGTACCATCTGGCTTGCCTTCTACTCAGCTCTCGCCCTGGCTCCATCAACCATTCGAGGGGCCTGTGATCACCTTGAAGGCGGAAGTTGGTGAAGATGAGATAATGCCTCCAAGTAACCGTGGTGCAGTGGTGCAAAGCCCCCAACTCCCTCTCGCCAGTGGAGTAGTTCTGCTCTGCCGCGCTGAACTGCCTGCTCTCATAAGCAATCACCCTGAGTCCCAAACCATCCCCATTATCCTGCATGAGAACTCCTCCCAAGGCAATGCCACTAGCATCTGTCTGCACCACAAAGGGTGCCGTGCCGTCCGCCGCACCCTGGGTGTTAGGAAGAGCAAGCACTGGGGCCGCGGTAAGGGCCTTCTTCAGTTCCTCAAATGCCCACTGTTGCTGCGGTCCCCATTCCCATGGGACATCTGACTTGGTCAAGCGGGTGAGTGGCTGGGCTATCTCCGAAAAGCAGTGAATGAACCTCCGGTAGTATCCAGCCAAGCCCAAGAACTGCCTCACATGTGTCACTGATTCCAGGTCTGGCCAGTCGCGAACTGCAGCAACCTTATCATGCTGAGGGCTGCACCCTTCCGCGGACAGCGTGTGACCAAGAAAGCGTAAACTCTTCTTCAGCAGCTGGCACTTGGACCGCTTCAAAAACACTCCCTTCTCCCGACACGTCAAAAGCAGGGTCTTCACATTCTCGTAGTGTTCCTCGATGGTGGAGCTGAAACAAACGATATCGTCAATGAAGATGCGGACGAAGGGGAGATGACCCAGTGCCCGCTGCATGCGCCGCTGATACTGGGAGGGGGAATTCTGCAAACCCTGCGGCATCACCATCCACTCATAGGATCCCATCTGCGTGGTGAAAGCAGTCTTCTCAATGTCCTTGGGTGCCATAGGAACCTGCCAGAACCCATCCACTGCGTCGAAGGAGGAGAAATACTTAGCCCCGCGCATCTCGTCGAACATGATCTGAATATCCGGTAGGGGGTATTTATCTTTCACCGTTTGCTTATTCAGCTGGCGGTAATCGATAACCAGTCGCAACTCCTTAGAGTTGCCTGGCTTCGGGACCATCAAGCAGGGGGCTGCATAGGGACTGGAGGAGGGCCTGATATACCCTTTTGCCAAAAGGACTTCCAGGCGTTCGCGGAGTTGACGATTCTCTTCCGCAGACTTCTTGTAGGCTCGCTGGCAAGGGGGACCCTTCTGGCTGGCCTCTGGGTCCAAGTTGATCACAGCCTCGTCCTGCGGGTCAAATCGGAGATTCTGCTGCCCAGGTAGCTGATTATCCGCGGGCATCTCCTTCTCATATTCAGGGCCCAGAAATGACTGAAACTTGAGCTGCCACTCAGGGCTCGCTTCTGCGTCCTGATTGTCGCCTGGCGTACTGTGATCAGGGTCTACTGCAGTGGCGGCGAAGGCTGACTCCTCGCTGTTCGGATCGTCACGGTGGGCCATTACCAGCCACTGAGGCTGAAGGTTGGGATCATCATCCCCATTCAGTCTGCGTGTCTCTGCGTAAACCAGATGCTTCTTCAATTGCGCCGCCGTGAGAAACACCTCATCCACAAGCCCCGCACAAGTTCCACGCTGCTTAGGGCTACTGGAGACTCCCGGGCTGCAGCCAGAAATGACCACCCGCTGGCCGATCTTACCGTTGCGGGACCTCCTATTGAATCCAATTGATCCATTGCCCGCGTAGTCCAGAGTCACGGGGGAGAGGCTTCGCAGCCATTTACCTCCCAGCACCACATCCACCTGAATACCCAACGGCAGCACCCGCAAGGCCAACGCGTTCTCGGTGTAAGTGCCTGTGGTGGTGTTCGCGGAGAATTTGGCGTAGGCTGTGGATCCTGTGGTCTTCACCGACCCATCTGCCAGGGTGACCCGCATCTGTGCCCCTGCTCGTTGAACAAGCCCGCACCGCTCTGCACACTTCTCTGAAACAAAATTATCTGAGGCACCAGAATCCACCAAAACCTTCACCAGATGCCCCTTTAAATGTGCAAAGAAGACCAACAATAAGGGACCGTCCTCATCCCGCACCGCTGCTAGCGTACTCTGCTCCCACTGTACCCCCCCATCCGATCTGATCCTTTCACACTTGACCTGCTTCAGTGAGGCATCATCTGCATCTGGAAGTTCTTGATGCCAGTCGTCCGTGTCAGGTTCGATGGGATGACTGTCGAGAGGGTCCTCGACAACTGAGGCAATGATGCCATCGGGCGGGGTGATTGCACCAGGTGTGGAAGGGGAGGATGCCTCTGAGGGGCTCACATGAGTGGTAGCGGCTGTGGAAGGGCTAACGTGGGTGGTGCCGCTGGTGGTGGAACTCACATGGGTAGTACCACAGGTGGTAGGGCTCACATGGGAACTATCACCGGAAGGGTAGTCACCCGAACTGACCAGCGAATCTTCAAACTCAGGGACAGCGGACCCTCCAGTGTCTGTTGGATCGCTTGCTTTCGCCATCTGCTGAGTGAAACAGAGAGACGGTGAAGGGCCAGGGCTTCCTCGTGCCTCGTTATCAAGGGGGACCGAAGCGTTGGCGTTACCTTCTGACGCGAGCGAAGTTGGGTCCTCAGTGGCACCGTGGGGGATAGATGGGGGAGATCGCGTGGAGGTATAAGGATTGTCCACAAAGAGGTCACCTCTGATCTCCTGAGGGCTCACTGCAGCCATGCGTTCGCGGTATCGGTGAACTCGATATAAGCTGCACCAGGCGTCAGGTACGCCAGGTCCCACATCTCCACCAGTGCCAGGTAAGGTGCCCACCTCGGTGTCCGCGACGAACAAATGCCCCGCGGGCCCCCTGCGAATCTTCACTCGCTGTATTCCCAACTGTTCCCATGATCTCGACCCGGGACTGGAGCCAACAGTAGCAGTCCTCCGGGCTTCCCTTTGTTCCTTGGGGGCCAACTCTCCCCAAGCTGCGCACAGGAGTTCAGCTGAGGGCCCCACAGAGGAGGGAGTCTGATGCTGGGAGAGAGACCTGTTAGTCAGACTCTGATACTCCTGTCGATTGAGGTGCCACAAGGCAATCCGATGGTGCCCCAGCTCGCGATCCGAGGCCTCTGATTTGCGACGGCCGATGAGGCTCTGAAGTTCGCGAGCCCTATGGACTAGCCGCTGGGCAGCTCTGGCGGAGGCACGACCGCTGTTGCTGCGGGCATGCATCTTAGCCACCACCTGTTGTGCAGCTTCTGGGGACCTTCGCAGGGCAGATCGTACCCGTCTGAGTGCCACTTCTATAGGTAAAGTGGATTTATCTCTCCTCCAGTGCCAGGAATCTAGGCGTGACTTCTGCTCGGCCAGGTTGTTCTCGTACAGGGGCTCCTGGAGGGAGATGGGTGCGGGGTAAACCCGATGATTGGGAGTTGGGCCAGAGGAATTGATCCTGCGCGGNGGTCGCACACCTCGGCGACCTGCCAGTCTTATCCGGGTGTAGGGATCAGTCCAGGTGGGGGATGTGTCAATGTATCCCTCTTCCTCATCATGGAGGGGATGACTCGCCAAGTCCTCCGAGGAAGGGTGCCCTGCGCGCCGGCGGGTTCTCCCTTTCCTAAAGCAAAGGTGGCGGGGATGTGGTCGGTTCCCCCATGGGTCTCCACGCACTCGGGGAGGTGTCTCTGATTCCTGTGGTTCCTCGGCGTGATTGGGGGGTGAGTTATGGGAGTTTGCCAGGGACAGGGTGTACTCTTGGCAATAGGGGCCCTCTTCAGCAATAACGCCGAGGGGCGGTGACCTCTTATCCCTCAGGGATAGGGTCTGCTGGCGTACAACGGCCAGTCACTGATCAGCGTCCGGTGGCGCAGAGGTAGGAGTAACCTCATTATCCGGCACTAACTCCATGCCAGATAGGGCAGCCAAAGTATGGAATCCCCCCACATCACACTCTGCCAAAGCCAACACCTCCTCTGCAAACTCCTCAGGCACCCCNGCGATCTCACGATCGTCCTCCTGCTCGATAGCCCAAACCACCGCCTGCACNTGTTGTGGTTGCTTAGCCAACCTGGGAGGTGCATTCGCCTTCCATTCCCGGAGCTTGACCTCATCAGTGCAGTTACGCACTATGTGATCCGCTGAACCGCACGCAAAGCAGCGGCGGACACTCACTGAACTGGCTGGAGGAGGAAGTCCCGGGGGAGGGGGAAGGGCGACTGCGGCTGAGATGGCTGGGGTCGATGGGGAATTCTCCAGCATGGCGAGGGCAGGGCGAGTTCTACCGGGGGAGGTACGGCGAAAGAAGGAGGTGCGACCTGCGCTGGGGGCGAAATGTACTGCGCGCGAGGATGGAGGGGTAGGTCTCGACGATGCTGCTTCGGCTTCCAGGTCAGCCTCAACCTCCTCAGCAATCTCGCGGATCTTCAGCAGGGCATCGTGTGTCCCAGTGATGCCCTCAGCACGCGCCTTGGACTCCCACTCCCCAGGCTTAGCGATATCCAAGTTAATTCCACGCAGCCTACGGGTTACCTTGGTGATGTTCTTCAACCCGGAGCGATAGGTGGACATCATGTCTTGGTTGTTCATTGCCACACAGTTAGGCACCCTGCCCGCCAAGAAGTTAACCGAAGCCATCCGCGCCTCCAACCTGGAGAAGAACTCCGAGGCAGACTCGTGAGAGTCCTGTTTCAAGGACTTAGTGCGGTCGTGTACGTTCTCTAGGAACCGCTGCTTCAGACTGCAGATGGCCAGGTCACTGAAGAAGGTCTCCAGGTCAGTGTACCTATGTATCCAGCCTTGAGATACCCCGTGTCCACCTCCAGCGCGCTCCAGATATTTCTTCTGTTGTGATCCCAGTGTGTGCTCTTTCAAATCCCACAAGAGCCTGGCCGGGCTGTATTGATACTCTGATACGCTGGGGGTGCAACTGGGGGTGCTCATGGCCTCCACCACGATGGCCTCCTGCGTCAATACCCTCACTGAGTCTGCGTACTGCTCTAGCTGGGTGAGGAGTGCATCCTTGTCTGCTATTCCCCGATCAGAGTCTGGAAAATGGGGGATGGCCTTCACCAGCTTCAGGACCATCGACTTAGTCTTGTGTTCCTCCCTGATCTCATNTGCTGACGCCCTAGCGTGGGAGACAGCGCTGACCGGGATTAGCCCAGGGGGATACCGCCCTCCAGGGATGGATGATGATCCGCCNGGGGCCGATGCTGGTGGCGGGAAGGACCCTCCTGGAACAAAGGGNGGTGCTGCACTGGATAGGGACGAGTTGACGATGGGTGCAGTCACTTCAGGGGAAGAAGGTCGAGGGAAGACCGTCGCTGTCCTCGGCAGCCTGGGAGATGGTGCTGGCAAAAGCCCCTGATTGCCCGGGGCAGCTGGGACAGATGGGGCTGGGCCCGGAGATGCAGGAAACTGAGGAATGGTAGGTCCCGCCCGAGGGGTGTGCTGGAGTGGGTCTGGAACGGGGGTGGCTGGACCACCCGGTGGTCTGGGAATATCCCTGTACCATTGGGCGTTACTGACTTCAGACCATGCGGTAAGGGCATCGGAGTCGAAACCCCTCAGCTCACTTTCCCTCGCTGTGTTTGGGATATACTCCCACTGAGGCTCGGGGGCAGTGACCGGGATGATACTGGCTGCTCGATCTGGGGTGCTGAGCCACGCGGCACGCGATGCGTCCATGGCTTCCCGATCTACTGTCAGAGCCCATGTCTCATGTTGAGGGTCACTGAGGCGTACTGGAGCGTGGTACAGTCTACCTCCCCTGCGGGCGTAAGTGGTCAGGGGGGCCCCTATCTGGTTCATGATGCTGAACAGAATGCCATCCCCAGGAGTGCCTGGGGTACGCCTGTCATCCCCTGGGAGAGTAACCATTGCCTCGCCTAGTGGTCCAGCCGAACGTCTGACCCACAGCGAGCCTCCATCCAGCGTGACAAAGAGGGCACGAACCCCCCCAGTACGGGGATCTGGAGAGCCCCCATTCTCCGGGTCGGGGTCTGAGCCAGGCCTACGCGGTGTTCCCCTGTGCTGATTTTCCTCCGAGCTTTCTGTGGGCTCGTCCCCATCTCCATCGGGCGAATTCCCTCCAACGCCCTGGGATCCTGCTCCGTGCACCATGTCTCCCGAGCCTGAAGCTGCGACCGAGGTCTGTTGATCTCCAGGAGAGTCGCTGCCCAAGTTGCCCAATATCACTGTGTCCAAGGAACTACGACGCCTTCTGACCAGTGCTCGGGACGCGTGTGCAGTNTGGTCCTCGTCGAGAGGAACTCCACTGAGGGCNCGACTGGGGTGAGGGGACAGCCCTCGTTCTGTGGGGAGAGGCTGTTGCTCCAAGTCAGGATGCCAACTCACCCTCTTTGCTGATCCTCCTTCNGGGGTTGTTCCGCTGATGCNGCGCTGTTCCNCCAACAACAAGGCTAGCTGCTCTCTGATACCCCTGTGGATGGACTCTGCGAGGGANTGTTGGAGCCCTCGGGGATCGANGCTCAGGCCTTCAGCACGATCTGAGCCNGAGTCAGTGCTGCTACACCCCATCTCCCTACGACGCTCTGCNTTNCGCCTCCTGTCCGCACGCGTCTGNGTGCGTCTCCTGGCACTGTGGGCCTCACGTTGGCCCCTGGACTCCCCCGGACCATCGTCCATATGAGTTTCCCCAGGCAGCTCATGAAGCTGCACGGGTAACTCCTTACCATAGGTGCCCGGCCCCGATGCCCTTCTGGATTGCCTTTTCAGGGGAAAATGGGGCAAGCCTGCCGCGGTGGCGTCCTGAGGGGAAGACTCTGGGATCAGGAATGATGCCTCGGAATGTGGGCGCTGTAGGACTGGAGTCCATTCTGATGACACTGCCGGGCCATCGGCGAAGTGGTAACTTACTGGGATGTTGAGCGCTGCTTCCAGAACTCCAGGAGGCACAGTCGAGGCTGCGAGGTGAGCATGTCCAGAAGTAGGGATGGCCGGGTCCTCCATGAATTGTGGCCACACCTGTGCACTCCCACCCAGCGCTCGTCCCACCCCTCGCTGTTGTTGCCGCTGCTGCTGCTGGTGATGAAAATGCTGCTGCTGCTGCTGCTGCGGCGGCGGCGCTGAAACACTGCCCAATCGCTGTACACTGATAGGGGCTTGTTGAAAGTGGAGGGGAGGGTGGTCACGCCGCTGAGGGAAGGGAACTGTGATGCTGTGCGGCACGCGTTCTGGAGCGCCACTGAATGGATCGGACTGATGGAGGTATGGTGAGGGGAATTGGCCACCTGAATGGTGTGAGCCCAGGGTCCAAGGTGCCGTTGCTGCCGGCGTCTCACTTGGGTGAAACCACACAGAGGGGCTGCTGGGAAACTGGACCGCTGGCAAGGCAGAACTGGAGGGAGTCCCACCGGTTGGGATAACCCAAGCTGAACCATTCCACACCGGCTGAGGGAGGCTGTAGGGGTGGCGCGAGGTGGCTGAGTATAGCAGGGAGTCAGAGTTGCTGTGGAAGGTGGGGGTGAAGGTGGAATATAAGTGGAAGGGGGTGGACTGTGAGTAGCCTTCAGGAAGGGACACCGGAGGTTCAACTGAAGTGGGCATTGGGGAGAGTCCCGCTGGTGGTCCACTGGACTGAAGGTCGTCCAAGGGCTGAGCATATGGGCTCTGGCTGGTTGAGGGGTCCATATTGTCTAAGTTGAGTGGGGGTAAAAAGGGGCTGAGAAGTTAGGGTTAAGGTGGCTGAAGATATGGTATCACGAGCCAACTTCGATATGAAACTGGCTGAGTGAGAAGGGGGCAGTTTTTAGGCTGTTTTGGGCTGTTTAACTGAAAATTTGGCCAGGGCTCCGCGACACGGTTTTGGTCAACGGGCTGGTCAACGGAAGCCTCTAAACACTGTAAAAATAGCCAAAAAGACGGTCTCCAGCCGTAACGTAACCAGGTGAACGGTGGGTTTCAGCAAGTTAGGAACCAACAAAAATGGTTACATAACCCCTAGGAAGTTTGCAAAAAGCGTTACAAGCACTCTAGGGCAAAGATGTAAACTACATCTTTGGTTGAAGTTGGTCCAAAGTGCCCCCAGTGTTAAGGAACGTTGAAAGGTACTTTCGGGGGATATTTTGAGCAATTCTGGACGTCAGTAGCTGCAAAAAAACGTACGTACTGCTTGAAAAATTGCGCCAAGGTTCCCCAAAGTACAGCTTCTCCCCCCCAGTGTGCTGGCCACACTAAAACGCAGGTCCGTGGTTACGCAAGTCCGCGCGCGGAGGCAACGGACAGCCTCAAAGATACCAAATTGTACCGGTGTTGCATGCTAATATGTCTTTTTGGTTGATCCAACGAAACGAGATCTTTTTATTATATACTATACACTGAACGAAATGTCAGGTTAAGCTTTGTGTCCAAACTGTAAACTGATTTATGAGGCCGAAGACGTTTCCGTCTACACCTTTATCGATTGTCACAACACAACTCTGTGACCCGAAATACCGAAACCCGAATCTGTCATCATCTCTCGATTCGTCATCAATTCCAATCTCGATCTCGAGTCACGTTCGTTCTGTCGAAACCTGACACGATGNCAGACTGTCACACTGACACGATGTCATACTGTCATACTGTCATACTGTCATCGTGTCATACTGTCATACTGTCATACTTGTCATTTTCTCGGAACTTCNATATTTCTCTGTCGAATCTTGACATGATATCAGACTGTCATACTGTCACGATGTCATACTGCCATACTGTCATCGTGTCATACTGTCATGCTGTCATACATGTCATAATTCCGCATCTCTCACGTCTCGGTTCATACTATCAGTCATACGCATGACCCGTCACACTCAAGATATCACAGCCGTCGTGCCCACCGGCACAACTCCCCCCCCCTTAGATATAGTCATCTCCTGATGCAATTATCTATCTAAGGTAACCTAACCAGTCCTCGGGTTCTCTGGTTCCCGCCAGTTCTTGGGTTCTCTGGTTCCCGCCAGTCTTTGGGTTCTCTGGTTCCCGACAGTTCTTGGGTTCTCTGTGCCCGCCAGTTCTCGGGTTTACTGGTTCCCATCGCCATGAACATGACGGTTGTGGAAGGGAACCCAAGGTCCCGCCTCAAGGACGCTAACCCAAGGGAACCGCTTACCGGGGTCTTCAGTCTTCAGTCTTCAGTCGCTGCTTGTCATTGAACTTCAAGTGCTGAAACAGCTGTCGAAGGAGCAAAAGAGGGATAGGGTAAACTGTCGCTGCTGCTCCAGCACCTGGTTGACCAGGATGTGGACCTGATTGAGCTGTATCCGGGTGTGTGCCAGAAGCCCATCTGCAGTCACAAGGGGTGGCCGCAGTACATCGCAGGAGGGGCGTGGGAGGAGAGCTGTTGGTCCATATACAAGTGGGCTTCATATACCTTTCACCATACATGCAATAGGTGCATACCAAGGGGGTCGGAAGCTGCTGCATGAAAGGTCTCAGTCGCAGCGCGTTGGGATAACGCCCTCTGGGGTTCTCAATGAACCAATGCGATGGTTGCAAGTACGAAATTACCTGCAAAGTACGTTGCACTATCGCATCTGCAGTCACCAAATCCGGGGGGGCACCTGTGGTGCGAGCTTGGCTGTACTGAGTGCAAGGGGGGCTAGCCCATATGACATCAAAATAACCTGGCGAATACTGTCGATAATCCCACTGCAGGATGTCCACCAAGTGAAAGGGCTGCCAGGCTGCTACTGAGTCCAGGGTAATAGCTTCTGCCGAGGGAAAGCACCGTAAAAACTCTCGCTCCACCGAGCCTGTGCCGCTGAACAATACCAGTATGCGAGGTCCAAATATCTTCAGAGCATTTGCTGGTAATTCCGTGACCAAGGCCAGAGTCCCATCTTCCAGAGTCTCACGATGCTCCCAGGGTAGAGGGTATTCATTGTCACACTCTGAGGCCTCCAACAGGTCCAATTCATCACACGGGTTCGATATCAACTGGGCAAACAGCTGACCTGCCTGGGCTGCCTTCCGTCCTCGCTGCTCTCTGCGCCTCACTGCTTCATCGCGAACCTGCGATTCCATCTGCAACCTGGCTGCTTCGAAGTCCCTTAGCTGCTGAAGAGGTGCCCCACGCTCCAACTTGTCCCTGGTCCTCCACTGGTCATGGGCCTTGGTGTACCCAGTCCACCTCACTTTCCACTCCTCTACCTCCTTACCCCGTACCACACGCACTCTGCGGGCTAGAATACGGTCCACATGTGCCTCTCGCTGTCCATCAACCACCACCTCCTCGGGTATCGCAGGCGTGTCACGAGCAGCAAAAGTACCCTGGCCACTGACATAGGGCTTTAATCTATGCTGTGCAAAGACATCGTGAATACGCCAATGAGGTGGAAGCTTCAGTCTGTATGCCACTGGTGCTCCTCTATCAGCCTCCGCGAGCTCCATCTGTGCATCACTGAAAAACCGCTCCACCACTGGCAAGGGTCCATGCCATTTCTTACTCAGCTTCCTACATAGAGAGCGGTCCATCACCTTTTCTGTTAGGTGTTTGGCCTCTACCCACACCATGTCGCCGACTGCGTACTGCCGCTGTGCGTGGCGTTCATCAAATCGCTGCCGTTGTCGCTGCTGCGCCATCTCCAACCGCTGACGCGCGTCCCGCAACTGCGAAGAAAACTTTGCCGCGAACTCATGAGCCGTGCCTACCCCCCCAGTTCTTCGCCCAGCATCCAACCTAGCAGCCTCCAAGAACATGTCCAGCTGCGACAAGGGCGACACACCACAGCAAAGCTCAAAGGGAGTAAAACCAGTGGACTCGCAGCGTGAATCGTTGATGGCAAATTCCACGTTGGTGGCATAAAGGTCCCAATCAGCGGCGTTGGCATCCACAAAGGAGCGAAGCATGTCCTCCACTACCCTATTGGTGCCCTCTGCCTGGCCATCCGAGCGTGGGTTGTAGGGCGTGGTGCGCGCCACTTTCACACCCATGAGCCGCATGAGCTCCTGCCAGAACGCGTCCTGAAAGCGGGGGTCACGATCTGAGACAATCTTCATAGGGGCCCCATGCAGCCGCCACACCGAATCAAAATATATACGCGCAACTGTAGCCGCCGAGCTGTCCCCAAAGTTCATGGGCACAACGTGGACCATCTTGGACAGCTTGCACGTGAACGCAACAAATGCATCATTACCCCTCTCTGACACCGGTAGACCAGTGACAAAGTCCACGGACACATCCTGCCACAGGCGTGAGGGGATCGTATGGGGATTGAGCACACCATCTGGGAACCCAGGCCTCGGCTTCACTGACTGGCACACGGCACAGGAGGCCACCCAGTCGCCAACGTCCGCCTCCGCATTCTTCCACCAGAACCGCCGCAGCACCCTTTCCAGAGTCTTGTGCCTGCCCGTGTGGCCCGCGGACACTGACTCGTGTGCTTGCCTGATAACCACCTCTCGCAGGGGGGAATCCTCGCCCAAGACCAGCTGGTAGCGGCCGGCACAAATCCTCCACAGTACACCCCCCACGAGCCTGAAATCCCTGGTACACCCATGGGGAGCCTCCAGAACGCTGTTTCGTAACACCTGGAGAGGGCCGCTGCGTGCATATTCTGCCTTAAGGGCTTTGACAAACTTGGTGTCAGTCTGCTGATCCGGCGCATCCCGGAACCCGGCGGCGTCACCTTGCCGCAGAACTGGGTGAGCACTCCGTGGATGCCTAACCCGCGCTACTTGAGGTCGCGAAGGAGGCGCGTGCACCACCAGCACCGGCCAGGGAAGGTTATGCAGTCTACCATCCGGGCTCTCAAAAAGCTGCACAGGCTCACCTTGGTCATCGTGTGTGGGGACCACCTCCATGATCTGCATGCCCGCCATGCGGAACACCTTACGCCAACGTGGGAGGTGAGTCTGTAAGTCAGGAAGAACAAACACTGCTGAAGTGCCCTCCGGATCCTTGCGCCATTCCTCCACGTACTTTTTCAAGACCTCCTCAATGACAAGATGACCACTAGTGACTTGACACCAGACATGCAAGCCCTGCCAGGATTCATTCAAGCAGTCACTCCAGTATCTGTCAACCATGCGGTTCTGCCCCCCATGATCACAACAAGCATCCACATCGAACTTGCCAAGCTGCTTCTCGTACTTCTCAAAGAAGTCCTTGCGTACCCGCCAGTATCGACGATCCGCTGAAAGGGAAGTTCCCTTCCTGACCCTCTTTCCTGCTGCCGCCCGCTGCTGCGTAGGGGTCGTCTGTGAAGGGGGCTGCTGTGAGGGAAGGGAGCCAACTCCATCTACAGAGTGAGGGCACGCAGACAGGGGCTGCGACTTGACGGGATGTACAGGTGGGGGCTGTGTGATCAGGGATGAGCCCTTGTCTGTGATGGGGGCCGCCGGGGGAGGCGTCTTGCCTAAGGCGGTGTCTCTGACTGGGCAGGGCTGTGGGGTAGTGGTAGAGCCTGCTTTCCCAGTTGGGGCCGGAGACATAGATGGTTTCTGGGCCCTGCGGACAAGAGAGGGCTGCGAAGTTGGGGTTGAGCCTGCTTCTCCTGACGGGGATTCGGTGATAAGAGAGGGCTGCAATGGGGAAGGTGAGCCTGTTTCTGACGTGGATTTCGGGTGCGATGAGGGCAGAACCGAAGGCTGGCCCTTCACCCTCGGGGGAGGTGGA
>JGI26079J46598_1000732_pt1 | contig 13516 bp, 12 predicted proteins | sample SaaInl59LU_5_DNA_FD_46598 | JGI IMG/M metagenome (IMG submission 46598) | reverse complement strand
ATGGAACTACAGAAGACACAGCTGTTCGTTCTGATGTATATTTAGACAATATCTATTTCTATAAAGAGCCTACATTAAGCACAACTGATAATGAATTACTTAAAATCTCAATGTATCCAAATCCTGCTTCAAGTAGATTAACTATTTCTGCACCGAAAACAATTAATAGTGCAGCCATATATAATATACTAGGGAAACAAGTCATGAGCTTAGAGATTAACAAAAATAGCGAGTCTATTGATGTTTCTAATTTAGCTACAGGAATGTATTTAATTAAGTATAGTATTGATAATGCTGTAGGAACTGCTAAATTTATCAAGCAGTAATAACAAGCATATTCATCTAACTAAAACGCTCAAAATTTATTTTGAGCGTTTTTTTTATGTTATAAAGTTATCCTTCATTAAAAATGAATATCTTTATTTTTAATTAAAGAAAGCTTGCAATTATGGAAAGTTTAGATAAGAATATTTTTCGAATAGAAGGAGTCATTCAACATTATGATTGGGGTGGAAAAAGTTTTATTCCAAATTTAATTTCTGAAAAGAACCCTACAAATATAACCTATGCAGAATATTGGTTAGGAGCTCATTTAAAAGCGCCTTCATTGGTTAAGGTTCAACAAAAAAAGATTCCCTTAGATGTCTTTTTAAATGAATATTTAAGTAAGGATTCGGAGCCACATTTTGGAACATTACCCTACCTCTTTAAGGTACTTGACGTGCATAAAATGCTTTCTATACAAGTGCATCCAACCAAAGAAGCTGCCAAAAAAGGATATGAACTTGAAAATATTAAAGGGATTCCATTAACCGCAAATCATAGAAATTATAAAGATCAAAACCACAAACCAGAAATTATGGTTGCCCTAAGTGATTTTTGGTTGTTACATGGCTTTTTAGAGAGATCGAAACTGATCAAAAACTTACAAGAAACAAAAGAGTTGTATTTTTTATTAAAAACGTTTTTATCAGAAGGCTATTTAGGTTTATATAAGAAAGTGATGGAGTTTTCGCAAGAGGAGGTAAATATTATACTTAGGCCCTTAATGGATAGAATTTACTCAAAATTTACAGCGAACGAAATAGAAAAATCTGCTCCAGCATATTGGGCAGCTAAATCTTTAGCAGACAAAGACGTTCAAAACTTTGATAAAGGAATATTCTCTATCTTTTTTTTTAATATCCTAAAATTATCAAAAGGAGAGGCTATTTTTCAAGATGCAGGTTTGCCTCATGCCTATTTAGAAGGAAAAAATATGGAGTTAATGGCAAATTCTGACAACGTCCTCAGAGGTGGCTTAACGAGTAAACATATTGATGTTGAAGAGCTTATAAGAAACACCAAATTTGAAGAGACCATTCCTGCTATTTTACATGGAAATCAAAATAAAAGTAATGGTGAGGTTGTGTATAAAACCACTACTAAAGATTTTGAAATGAGTAAAATTGAGTTGAATTCTTCTACATCTCATCGTTCTGTGTCTAATTCTATAGAAATTTTAATAGCTATGAAGGGTTCAGCAACTGTGATAGAAAATAAAAATGCTTTTTTTTTAGAAAAAGGACAATCTATTGTTATCAAACCCAACACAGCATATAAAATTCAAACGAATTCTGAGGCGGAGATCTATAAAGCTGGGGTTCCTAAATAAATGATTTGAAAGGGTTATTCATTCGTAATTAATTCTTTTGTTAATTGCTCTAATCTTGAAATTTTAGCATCTTGCTCTTTCAAAGCGTTAATAAGAATAGGAATCAGTCCTTGATAGTTTACCGCTAACATTTTATCATCATCTTGACTAACAAGTTCTGGAAATACGTTTTGAATATCTTGAGCCAATACGCCTATTTTTTGTTTGCCGTCCCTTCTAGTTGTATAGGTCTTTCCATCAATTAGCATTAGTTTGGCAAGAGTAGAGCCCAAAGACATAATATTTGCTTTAAGTCTTGCATCTGATGAAACCACAACATCACCACCTATTGTTATATTTCCAGTAAAACTACCCTCTCCTGCATAAATTTTAGCTCCAGAATCTTCTCCCATGTAAACTGCGGTTACATTTTCATTACCAAGAACTACCGAGTTATCTGCTTGCCCAGTAGCTTCATACCCGATAACTGTTTGATTAGTAGCATCGACGGCGCTTGCCATTGCTTTGTAACCAAATGCAGTATTATATGTTCCATTGTAGTTATAAAATAAAGCCTGATTCCCAGATGCGGTATTATAAGATCCCATATTGTTATAATATAAAGATTGATACCCATTAGCGGTATTATAAGACCCTGAAATGTTAGAAATTAAAGAATGATACCCAATAGCGCTATTGTAAGATCCTGAAATGTTATTATGGAGACTATAAATCCCCGTTGCAGAATTACCTACCCCTGTATTATTATAATGTAAAGTAAAATAACCAGTTGCAGTGTTGTTTTGACCATTCATTGAAGTTGAAGTAGGATCAACAGATGACCGATGATTTTGGGCATTTGTATGTAGTAGCGTGGTCATTGCTATAATTGCAATGTAACTTTTCATAGTTTAATTTTTTTTTCTTTTCAATCAAATTTAATGATTTCTTAGCAAATAAAAAAATATTGAGGTTTGTATTTTATGTAAATAATTTTATAAATAATTGATTCACTATCAATTACATTTAAATTGTGGAGCCTTTAAAGAACACATAAGATAGATTAAACAAAGTCCTTTAAAAAAGAAACAAAATAAAAAAGTAATCAAGAGATTATATGGAGAGCTAGTACTAAATATTTTAAAATTAGTGAAATTGAGAAATTTTTATTGAATGGTTATTTTTAAAAGTCAAAATCCACACAAATTTTAAATGTTATTTAGGTTTAAGCAGGGGGAATAGTATCTGAAATTTTTTTTTCTTGGAAAAAGGTGAATCAATTCTCGTGTAACCGAATACTTTTTATACTATTGATGTGAAATAGAAACTAGTAATTTTGGAGCTTGGGATTCTAAATTCATTAATTTAAAATTGTTTTTCTAATCCTAAAACAATTTTCTATTCCCAAATAATTAGGATTCCCTAGTTCCTCCGACCAAAAGCCTTCTAAAATATTTTTGTTTAAGCATTTGTATACAACAATTCCTTTATGGTTTTTGTCTTCAATATCTTTATAATTAAATTGAATGACAAGAATATTATTTTTAAAGAAGCCAGTCCCAAATTGTTCTTGANTNCCATTGATTGTCCATTTGGCAATAATTCTATTGTTTTGATCTAATGATAAGTCGAGTTTTCCTTTGTACCAATTTTCATTGGCATCTTGATTACTACCCATGATAGAAAATGTTCCAATGATGTCTAGACTTGTCATTTATTTTCCGATACAAAAGTTAGAAAAAATATGACCTAAGATATCTTTGTCGACATCATATTCTCCGGTAATATTTCCTAAATGACGTAAACATTCTCGAATATCAATAGAAAATAAATCAGTTGAAATTTCNAAATCAATGCCTTGTTGTACAGATAAAATAGCTGTCAATGCATTATTTAAAGCNTCGAAATGGCGAGAGTTCGTAACGATGGTTTCATTATTACTTAAAGCTCCTATATTGACAAGAGAGGTTAATTCAGTCTTTAAAGCCTCTATGCCAATTGTGTTTTTTGCTGATAATAGAATTAAATGATTAATTTCTTCCTGAAGTAAGTTAATATCAGTATCAGAGAGTGTATCTATTTTATTTGCGATGACTAGTACTCGTTTATTTGGAAAACGAGTGTTGATGGTTTCAATTTCTGATAAAAAGGTATTCTTAGAATGGTTGTATTTATTTGCATCAATTAAAAATAGTATCAATTGAGCATTGTCTGCTTTTTCATAGGCTTTTTTAATACCGATGTTTTCTATTATATCTTTTGTTTCTCTAATTCCTGCAGTGTCTATGAATCGAAAAGCAACTCCATCGATAATAATTTCATCTTCAATGGCATCTCTTGTAGTCCCTGCAATGTCTGAAACAATGGCTTTTTCCTCATTTAAAAGTGAATTTAAGAGCGTCGATTTTCCAACATTTGGCTCACCTATAATGGCAACAGGGATTCCGTTTTTCAATGCATTCCCAAATGAAAAAGAATCAATCAGTTGTTTTAAGACNAGGGTGATTTTTGTGACTAANTTTTTGAATTTTGTTCTGTCAGCAAACTCAACATCTTCTCCAGAAAAATCAAGCTCTAATTCAATTAATGCTGCAAAATCTAGTAATTGACCTCTCAATTCTTTTAATGTATTTGTAATACCACCGCGCATTTGTTGAATGGCTATTTGGTGACTTGCGGCAGAGTTTGAAGCAATCACATCTGCAACAGCTTCCGCTTGAGATAAATCCATTTTACCATTTAAAAAAGCACGCATCGTAAATTCACCATTGTCGGCCATTCTACAACCATTCTTTAAAAATAATTGTATGATTTCTTGTTGTATAAAGCTAGAACCATGACATGATATTTCTACGACGTTTTCTCCTGTATAAGATTTCGGATTTTTAAATACGCTTACTAAAACTTCATCTAAAAGAGTCTCATTATTTACAATGTGCCCTAAATGAATGGTGTGTGATTTTTGATTGTTAAGTATTTTTCCTTTTTTTATAGGATTGAAAAAAGCTGCTACAATCTCGATAGACTTTTCACCAGAAAGTCTAATTACAGATATTGCTCCAACCCCAGAGGGGGTCGCTAAAGCTATTATAGTATCATTTTTAATCATAGTACAAATATACACCGGTTAATTATGNATAAAAACCATTTTATTTAAATTTAGATAAATAAAAGAGTCCTTTTTTTTTATAATCAAAGGGGTACAGTTTAAATTTATATGTTTTTTATAAAGTCTTCATATTCATAGTAAAAAACTTCAAACTTCGCCATTGTATGTTCAAAAAATTCGAAGCAGTCACTCCAAGTGTTTTTATTATAAATACTAAAATCACCTTCAAAAGGTACATATATTCTATGAATTTTTTTTCCGTTTTCTAATTCATATTCGCTATTAAAAACAATTTTTGGAAGCTCATTTTGTAATAATGTTTTTAGAGAAATAAGTTGGTCAAAATAGAGGAGGTTAACTAACTCATCGGGATTTTCAATATCTAAACTTACAAGGGCTTTTTTTCTGTCTGCAACAAATTTAAAAGAGAATCCTTTTATCTTTGTATTATACAACAACCATTTTTTTGGAAACGATTTGCCAAAACTAGTCCAAAAATCTTTACGTAATCTTACCGCTTCTTCTTTTGAGAACATTTTTTAAATTCATTTCAAAGTTAAATAGTTTTATAAAAAACGGAGCCTTTAGCCGTGTATTTTGGCCGAATTGCCTCGTTCTTTCATCATTTCTGCTTCAAAAGCAACCAATGCATTCCATTTTTGATCAACGATTTCTCTGTCTTGATATTCGCGTGCAAACTTTAAAAAGACAGTGTAGTGGTTTGCTTCAGAAACCATTAAATTAGTATAAAATTTAGACAATTCTTCGTCTTCCATATTTTCAGCAAACACTTTAAAACGTTCACAACTTCTTGCTTCTATTAATGCNGCAACTAACAATCTTTGTATCAATGCATCAGTTCGGTTCTTTGTCTTGTTAAAGAACTTTTGCAATCGAATAGCGTAGTCATTTTTTTGCTCTCTTCCTAAAACGAATCCTCGTTTTACCATTAACAAATGCACCATTTTAAAGTGCTGCATTTCTTCAATTGCAATAGTACTCATTTCCTTAACTAACGCTGTTTCTTCAGAATAGTTAATGATAATAGAAACTGCATTTGAGGCCGCTTTTTGTTCTAAAAAGGCATGATCTGTTAGGATTTGCTGTAAATCATCTTTGGCAATTTCTGCCCAAGAAGTTTTGGTTTCAAATTGTAATCCAAGCATACTAATTATATTGTTTGTTGCAATCCCATTCCAAAGTAGGCAAGGGCTTTCATTTCTTTAACGCTTGATAAGCGTTCATGACCTATTACTAAAAGTCCGTTTTGCGAAGCTTCTATATGATACTGTTTGTTACTTTCAAAAAACAAAATTAATTCATTTGTAAAAAAATTTCTAATCTTTTCTTCATTTTTTCCAGCTAAATAAAAACGTTTGCTAAAATCTCGATGCTTGTCTATGTTGATATCTGTATACCCTGCAAAATCTAATATATATTCAAAAATTCCCTCTCTGTCAAGTGTAAAATCTGGAACAGGTTTTAGCGGGTGAATATGTAACATTGTTGCTTTAATTACTTGTTTAGCAATCATTTCTCCTTCAGAAAACTGAACATCAAAGATGGTGCAATTTTCATTAGAGAGTACATTAGAAACTTTGTTAATTTTTCGTGTTTTAAAATATCCAAAGCTGGGAAGTTCTTCCATTTCTCTTGCAGAAAAAGCATCATACTTCCATTGCATTTCTTCACTAATATTCTGAATGGATTTTTGTCTTTTCGTTAAATATCCATCTTTTAGAATAATTTGTCTTGGAAGTATTTTACGTAAAGCAAATGGATGCTCGCTTCCAGGTTTAGAGTCGTCTAAACCAATCACTTCAAAATGCCCCCCTTTTCGAGTGAACGATTCAGAATAGTTGTTCATGTTTTCCATTACCGAATGGTCGACAAAATCACACAACGAAAAGTCGATAATGGCTTCTTCAGATTCGGGTATTTGATCGAGCTTTGTTTTCAGCTTTGTGTAGTTTANAAAACTCGAAAAATTTTGAACACTAACATAATATTTTCCTTCTTCTTTAAACATTAAAACATTTGGTTTTAAGATGTTTTTAATAAACAAGAGAATGTTTTTGTTAATAATAATATGAATGATAAAAGTAACTAGAATTCCAACGATTATACCAGTAATTAGACTTGTTACGATTGTTGTTAATAAGGTAATTGAAAAAATAATTAATTGTTCTGAACCAATTAGAAATACCTTTTTAATGTTTTCTGGAGATGCTAATTTGTATCCAGTATATACCAATATTGCTGCTAAAGCCGGTAGTGGTATTTTTCGTAATTCAGTTGCAAATAATAAAATAAAAACAACCAAAAAGCTAGCGTGAAAAAAATTAGCGGATCTGTTTGTTCCCTTGTTATTTACATTTACAGAGCTTCTTGCAATTACAGTAACCACATTTAGTCCTCCTAAAAAACCACTAATTACAGTTGCTAACCCCAGAGCGCGAATATCTTTATTTACGTTTGATCTTCTTTTTAAGGGGTCTAATTTATCTACAGCTTTAATACTTAATAAACTTTCTATACTTGCAATTAATGTAATGGCGAGTACTGCATTTAAAAAGTCAGCATCGTATATTTTTGAAAAATTAGGAAAGGCAAAATTCGACAGGATGTCATCGGGTAAAGCGATTAGCAAACTTTTATCAATAGGATAGGCTGATGAAGAAACTAAATCAAAATAATAATACATTCCTACACTTAAAACTACAATCCACATAGGAGCTGGTATCAACTGAAAATACCGATTTCTAATTTTACTATAAAAAATCATAATTAGTAAACTTATGATTCCTATTGAGCCTGCATACAAGATACTCAAATCATTTGTTTTAATTAAATTTATAATTCCTTCGGGTATCTGAATTAGTAAATCAATAATGCTTCCTTTGGCATTTAAATTTCCAAACATAACATGAATTTGTTTGGCAAAAATTCCAATACCTATAGCAGCCAACATCCCTTGTATTGCTGATCCTGGAAAGAAATCACCTAAAGANCCCATTCTTAAAAAGCCGAGAATTATCATGATGATTCCTGAGATNACAATTGCCGCCAAAGTAAATAAAAATCCTTCTTGCATATTGCCATCNCCAAGCGTGGTAATAGCCGCAAGAATAACGACNACTAAACCATTTCCTGGTCCTGTAATNGTCACGTGAGAGCCTCCGATTAATGAAACAACAATACCCCCAACTATGGCTGCAATAATCCCAGAAATAGGAGGTGCGCCTGAAGCCAAAGCTAAACCCAATCCAAGGGGAAGGGCTATTAATGAAACTACAAAACCTGAAAAAAGGTTTTGTGGAATATCACTTAAAAAAGTTTTAAAAGTATTTTTTTTAGTCATTTACTTTACAATTAATACATCTGTTGGTAATTCAGATAAAATGTACTCAATATCATGTGGAAAAATTCTATCAAAAAAACCAAGTTTGTTGGGAGCATTCATTATCAATAAATCTGCTCTTTTTACTTTTGCATAATGCCCAATNGAGTATCCTCTTTTTCCAAAAATACTCTGAGTTTTTACGGTTATGTTTTTGTTGTTTATGGTTNCCAAAATATGTTTTACTCGTTGGTCTTCCCGCGTGCTTAATCTTTCTTTTGCAATATTAGCTTTTCGCAAAGATTTGTCGTCACTCACTTTTACGTGTAATTCTGATTGACTCACTTCTTCCACGATAGTAATTTTATTGCATTGTAAAAAATTAGAAACTGTAAAAGCTGTTTTGATGGTTTCCTCGGTTCTTTCTTCTTGTAAACCATTAACCACAATATGCTTACAGGCAACTCTAACAATAGAGGGCTTAATTAGTAATAAAACAGAACAAGGTGCTTTTCTTGTAATTTTTCTGGCAATAGAACCTACATAGTATTTAAATAAGTTTTCTTTTTGAATTGCTCCAAGAATAAGTAAGTCAATTTTTTCTGAAATGGTCGTTTCAAGAATTACATTTACAGGATTTCCCTCTTTCCAAATAGCTTTGAAAGGTTTTTTGAGTGGATTTGCTTCTGATAAAAGAGCCTTTAAAGCTGTTTTTTTTTTATCAGATTTTGTGCCAACATGAACTCCAACTAATTCAGCGTCAAACATATTCGCCAGCCTAACAGCCTCAAAAATATTCGATTTTAAGTTTGGTGAAAATGCAATACCTATTAATAATTTATCAAATTTTTTCAAAAATAAAAAAGTTTAAAGGTCGAGTAATAGGCACAATATAGGGAACTTTACAATAAAAAAATTAATATATTTTTTTTATTGATGCGTAAACATTCTTAAATTTACATATTAAACGAATATATTGAAATAAATGTTAGAATTAGCTGGAATTATTATTTTAGGAATCGTAGCTCAATGGGTTGCATGGAAGTTAAAAATTCCGGCAATTTTACCTCTATTATTAATCGGTTTGTTGGTAGGTCCTATTGCTGCNGAGTATTTAAGTGATGATGGTGGAAAATGGATAGAACCAATTTGGAATGGAGAAAAAGGACTTTTTCCAGGAGATGGTTTGTACTATTTTGTTTCATTAGCCATAAGTATTATTCTTTTTGAAGGAGGGTTGACCTTAAAAAGAAGTGAAATTAAGAATGTAGGACCTGTAATTACAAAACTCATTACTTTAGGTTCTGCAATTACTTTTTTTGGCGCAGGAGTNGTGGCACATTATATTTTTGATCTTGGATGGGAACTTTCTTTTCTATTTTCAGGANTAATTATCGTAACAGGACCNACAGTAATAACGCCAATTTTAAGAAACATTCCATTAAAAAAAGATATTTCTACGGTGTTGAAATGGGAGGGGATTTTAATTGATCCCATAGGAGCATTAGTAGCTGTTTTAGTTTTCGAGTTCATAAGCGTTGGAGGAGGAGGCGCTTTTACAAAAACAGCTTTGATTGAGTTTGGTAAAATTTTACTGTTTGGAACTACTTTCGGATTTACTTTCGCACATGCACTTGCTTTTTCGATTAATAAAAAATTAATTCCACATTATTTATTAAACGTAGTTGCTTTATCAGCGGTCCTATTGGTTTTTGTACTGTCAGAAATTTTTGCTCATGAATCTGGTTTATTGGCCGTGGTGGTTATGGGTATGGTTTTAGGAAATGGTAACCTAGCAAATTTAAAAGAGTTACTCTATTTTAAAGAATCTTTGAGTGTACTATTAATTTCTATTTTATTTATTTTATTATCTGCAAACATTAATATTGAAGATTTATTTCTTCTGTATACATGGAAAACAGTCGTGCTTTTTGCTGTGGTTGTTTTTATAATTAGACCCATAGCGGTATTTGCAAGTACCCTTAACTCCAATTTAAAATTAAATGAAAAGTTATTTATCAGTTGGGTGGGCCCTCGTGGAATTGTAGCTGCAGGAATTGCTTCCTTATTNGGAAGTAAATTAATAAAACAAGGAGTTGATGGAGCAGAATATATTACGCCTTTGGTTTTTATGATTGTTCTTGGAACCGTATTATTAAATGCTACAACCGCTCGTTTTTTTGCTAAAATNGNAGGTGTTTTTCTTAAAAAATCTGATGCTGTTTTATTCGTTGGAGCTTCTAAGCCTGTAAGATTAATTGCGAAGTTTTTAAAAAACAAAGGCAAAAGAGTTATTTTGATAGATTCAAATAAAAGCTTTATTCAAGAAGCTTTAGATTCTGATATAGAGGCTTTTAAAGTAGATGTATATGACGATGAATTGGCTAATAATATAGAATTAAATGATGTAGGCTATTTAATAGCTTTGACAGGAAGTGATCAGGTAAATATGCATGCATTAAACAAATTTTCTCAGAATTTTGGGGAGCAAGGGGCTTATAAGTTAGCTTCTTCAAAAGAGATTACAGAAGCTTCTGATAGCGATCGAGAATCCTTTTTTACACCTCATGATGATTATATTAATTTAAGTGAAGCCTATAGAGAAAACCCAATCATTAACGAAGTGAATATTTCCAATCAAAAAGAGTATAATTCATTATTAGAAGTGCTTTCTAAAGAGGAGAAATCTATTCCATTATTTGTAGAAAATAAACAGGGCATTTATCTATTACCAGAATTTGAAAAAAATAAGATTGCAAAAGAGGATATTACATTGTTTTACTTGGGAAAAGTTGTAAACTAGTGCACTAAGAAATTATTATTTCGTTCGTGTAATAAAGGTTTTCATGTCAAATAATTTTTTACATGTCCAATTCAAAAGTTTGACGTAATTTTTCTAACAGAGGATTCATTTCCTTCATTTTAAGATATTTTTCCTGAGGAGTGTATGCAAATTTTTTCTCTACAGTTTCGTTTAATGTTAAAATGATCTCAATACCATAATTATTTAATTGTTCTCTTAAAAATTTTAAAAGTTTTGGTTTTCCTTTTTTAAATTGATCTTCCATCAATTTATTAGGAACTGTAAATAATATTTTAAAGCCATCTTCTAGTATAGGTACTGCTGTACCAACGATTGAAGCCATACTTTTTTGTCCCTTTTTATTTAGTAAATCGGTGTATTCTTCCCAATGTTTTTGAAGTGTCTTTTCTGTAAATACTTCTTTAGGATGATTGTCATAGTTAACCTCAGTACTCGCTTTTTTATCCTCTTTTTTATGATGTATACTTTTTAGAGATAGTGAGGAAGTTCTTCTTTCTGCAGACTTATAAATTCCTTTTTCTAGGGTAGGTTTTTTTGTTGTAACTTCTTTGAGAGGAGCGATTGTAGTTTTCTTCTCTAGGGGTTTAGATATTTCTTTTGCGGCAGGTGAAAGCGCTTGGAAAAAAGTAGCAGGTATTATATAATTAGCTGATTTTTTTTTTTCTCCATCAAAAGTGATAGAGGCAATTTGCATTAACGTTAACTCAACCAAAAGTCGTTGATTTTTGCTGGCTCTGTAGTTTAAATCACACTCATTAGCTTTTTTAATTGCTTGCATTAAAAAAGGTATGTTCGCTTTGGTTGCCTGGGTTAAATATTTCTTTTTTGCAACGTCACCAACTTCTAATAATGCTAAAGTATCTTTGTCTTTAGCAACTAATAAATCTCTAAAATGACTTGCCAACCCATTTATAAAATGATGTCCTTCAAACCCTTTGCTTAAACAGTATTAAATGCATTTAATACTTGTGGAATTTTGTTTTCAAGGACCAAATCAGTCATGTTGAAATAGGTTTCGTAGTCTAAAACATTTAGATTTTCGGTAACAGCTTCACGAGTTAAATTAGTTCCTGAAAAACTGACAACTCTATCAAAAATTGAGAGAGCATCACGCATAGCGCCATCAGCCTTTTGAGCAATAATATGGAGGGCGTCATCTTCTGCAGTGATATTTTCTTTTTCACAAATAATCTTGAGATAATTTTTAGCATCCAGTACCCCAATTCGTTTAAAATCAAAGATTTGACATCGAGATAAAATGGTTGGAATAATTTTATGTTTCTCGGTAGTTGCGAGAATAAAAATAGCATGCGCAGGAGGCTCTTCTAAGGTTTTTAGAAACGCATTAAAAGCTGCCTGAGAGAGCATATGAACTTCATCAATGATATAAACTTTATATTTTCCTGTTTGAGGAGGAATACGAACTTGCTCTGTTAGACTTCTAATATCATCTACAGAATTATTAGATGCAGCATCTAGCTCAAAAATATTGAATGCAAAATCTTCCTCTTCAGAAACTTTCACACCTTGTTGATTGATGTTTTTTGCCAGAATTCTAGCACATGAGGTTTTTCCGACTCCACGAGGGCCCGTAAACAGTAATGCTTGTGCAAGATGATTGTTTCTTATCGCATTTTCTAAGGTATTGGTAATGGCTTGTTGCCCAACCACATCTTCAAAATTTTGAGGACGATATTTGCGTGCAGAAACTATAAAATGCTCCATTTATTTAGTATAAATATATGCAAACAAAAATAGGAATCTCATCGATTTTCTACAAGGAGGTTTCTTAACAAAATGCTAAAGTTGTAAACAAGTTGTAAATAGTTTGTGAGAAGACAACAGGAGATCGATCTGAAAAACATATTTTTGTATTGTGCTCTTTGAGATTTTTAAACAGAATACTATCATCTTGGAGTTTATATTAATCATTGTAACTAAATTATTATGAAGAATATTTTAAAACCTATTATTTTTTTTGGTTGTTTAATATCATTACTATTTTATTACGGTTTTACCGATAAGAACACTTCTCAAGCAAAGTTAATGGACGTTTCAAAGGACGAAATTAAAATAGCTTATTTTGCAAGTGGTTGTTTCTGGTGTGTAGAGGCTGTTTTTGAGAGTGTTATTGGAGTAGAAGAGGCTGTTTCTGGCTATGCAGGAGGCCATACCTTATCTCCAACATATCAAACTATTGGAACAGGCAAAACAGGTCATGCTGAAACTGTTGCGGTGTATTATAATCCAAAAAAAGTTTCTTTTACCACCTTATTAACTGTATTCTTTGGTTCTCATGATCCAACAACGGTTAATGGTCAACACCCCGATTATGGAACTCAATACAGATCTATTGCTTTTTATACCTCTGATGTCGAAAAACAAGCCATCATGAAAATAATAGCCAATTTAAACAAGGAGAAATATCAAGGTAACATTGTTACTGAAGTTACACGACTAAAAAAGTTTTATAAAGCAGAGGCTTATCATCAAAATTTTGAAAAAAGAAACCCAAACCAAGAATATGTTCGGGCAGTTTCTATACCAAGATTGCAAAAATTTAAAAGGAAGTTTCCAAAACTTCTAAAAAAGTAACCGATGAATTCCTTC
>JGI26079J46598_1000730_pt1 | contig 13552 bp, 8 predicted proteins | sample SaaInl59LU_5_DNA_FD_46598 | JGI IMG/M metagenome (IMG submission 46598) | reverse complement strand
AAATTCCAAAACCAATTTGGAAAGTATTGTTGTCTTGATCAATGTTTTTTTTCAAAAGTTCTAATACCTCTAATTGATCTAAATTAGTTTCGAGAGTATATCTTACGACCTGAAAAAAGTTCATCTTAAGGTGTTTAATAATTCAATTTTTTCTGAATATGATTCTTTTACTTTGGAAAAATAATTGTAGCAATATTTCGTATGAATAGAGTTGCTGAAATAAATTCAGCATGACGTTACCTTGATGTTCTAATTCTTTAAAAGTAAAACTGAGTGCAGTCGAAGCCTTCTCAAGATTTAGTTTCGCCCTCTATTACATTTCGATTGTGAATTGAAATACTCAGGGTTCAGTTTTGAGCAATTAACCAGCAAACCCATGAATCCCAAAAACCTGTAAAGAAACTAGCTTATCGCAGAATTAATTCTCCCGTTTATCTCTTCCACAGTTCCAATTCCATCTACGCCAATTTGTTTTCCTTGGTTGGCATAAAAATCTTTCAATGGAGCGGTTTCATTGTTGTAAACAGCCATTCTGTTTCTGATGATAGATTCGTCTTGATCATCTTTTCGTCCAGAATCCTTTCCTCTTAGCAACAATCTCTTTACCAATTCATCTTCATCCACTTCAAGAGAAACCATCTTAGAAATCCCCCAACCTTTTTTAGAAAGCAATTCATCCAGAGCCAAGGCTTGGTCTGTAGTTCGTGGGAAACCATCAAAAATAAATCCTTTTGTATCGTGCGATTCACTCAATTTGGCGTCAATCATATCAATCACAAGTTGATCTGGAACTAAGTTTCCAGCTTCCATGTATTCTTTTGCCTTTTTTCCTAAATCCGTGTCGTTTTTCATATGAAAACGGAACATGTCACCCGTTGATAAGTGTGTCAAGTTAAACTTTTCTTGAATTAATTCTGACTGTGTTCCTTTTCCTGCTCCCGGAGGGCCAAATAAAATAATGTTCAACATAGGTTCTTTTATTATATATAGTTCGTCTAAATTTCTGCCAATTTCGTTGTAATCCAATCCAAATCCTACTAAAAATTCATTCCCAACCTCAAATCCTACATAATCAATAGGATAGTTTTTCGTGTAGGCTTTGGGTTTGAAAAGTAATGTTACAACTTTCAAGCTTTGTGGATGGTTAGAAGAAAGGTCTTGAATGATATTTTCTAGAGTGATTCCAGTGTCTACAATGTCTTCAACGATTATTACATCCGTATTCTCAATATTTTTATCCAGTCCCAAAATTTTCTTTACATTTCCTGTAGTTTCGGTTCCTTTGTAAGATGAAACTCTCAAAAATGCAACTTCACATTCAATGTCAATTTCTTTCAGTAAATCGGAAAAAAACAAAATTGACCCATTCAAAATACCAACCAAAAGAGGTTTCTTTCCTTTGTAGTCGCGGTTTATTTCTTGCGCAATTCTCGCTATTTCTTTGTTGATTTTTTCTTTGTCCAAGAAAGGTACAAAGGTTTTGTCCTGAAGGGTAATTTCTTTCTTCATTTTCAAAGTTAAAACTTTCTGTTTAATCTCTCTTGTCTGAGTACTAGTTTTATTACGAATTGTTCCTTTTTATACTCAAATTCAGATTTTTTTATTCGAAATCATGGTAAACACTCAAATCTAATTCAACTTGTTATGAATTGGATAAATAGGTGAGATTTAAAACATACAAGATAACCTTTAATTCGCATTCAGTTTTCTCTGATTCAGTTTCTTTTTTCGAGTAATGAATTCTTTCCAAGTGTTGAATTCCTTTTTGTAGTAAACGCCTACGCCACTTGTTGTTTGAGCCTGATTGGCGTTTGTAATATCGTAGTCGTTGGTACGAGTAAATACTCTTACTCTAAAAGTTCCGTCTTCATTCAGTTTGTATTCCACGTTCACATCGCCAATAAGAGCGTTTTCATTTTGGTTGATTTCGTTTCCTTGGGCAACCCCAAAATTTGAACTAATCACTAACCTTTCGTTCAGTAATTCGGTAGAGAGCGCAACCGCTATTTCATCACTCGTAATGTCATCGCCTGGTCGGTAATTGAATCCAACATCTACGTTGTTACTTAGCTTAGAAATCCAATTGCTCAGTTGGTTTGATAGCAATTCTGAAGCTGTGGCGCCAACCGCTCCTGTCGTTTCTAATCCATTTTGGTTGTTGGTATTCTGGGTAGGCAAAAATCGGTTGAGAAGGAGCAAGGCAAATACCTGCTTATTCAATTCCTGCTTAGTTTGCATAAGGTTTGCAATCACTCCTCGTTCCGTTTCATCGGCTCGCGGTAATTCAATGAAAAAATCGATAGTGGGAGTCATTAAATTTTCAGTTAATTTCATCACTACCTCTATGTCCGATCTTGCTTTGTACCTATTATTGTCGTTGTTCAATTGCGGCATTATTTCGTATATCGAAGTTTTTAGCCTGTATATCGCATTGATGTCAATTTCTGCATTATATGGATCTCCAAACCAGTTGATTGTACTTCCGTTGGCAATCTCAAATTTTTTGTTTATCAGGTTTTCAAATCGCTCTAATCCTAAAGTAAAAAGGTAGTCACCTTTGTCAATGGTGTACTTCCCACTCATGTTAAATTGATCTTGTTTGTCTACCGTCATAGAAAGATTTCCATAACCAGTTCCAGCGATTATGTCACCGTACACTTCGTCAAAAATCAATTGTAAATTAGCCTCGGGAGTTACTTCTACATTAATATCAAGATTTATTCCTTCAAGATTTACAATTTCTTCCTCATCTGCCACCGAATCTCTGTTGTTGAACACAACAAAATCGGCCATAGTTACCTCCGAACTACCGTAGAGTGGCAAAGTGAAGTTCGTTCCTTTTTCGGTTTTTGCGTTCACTGTAATGTCAATTTCATCTTGGTAACCTTCTACGTTTATACTTCCTGTTGCGTATACTTTTCCGTAAAAATCATTGTTGAGCTCTAGGTTGGTATTTAAACCGATGAATTTGTTCTTTACTTTTTTTGAACCCTCAAAACTTTGCAACTCAGATTGTGCTCCTTTTCTGTATACCGCAGTAGGGATTTCCACAAAAACGTTGAAGTTAAAGTCGGTATAATTATCGTGAATAATAGCACCGTTGAAGTAGGCTAAGTTGTTTTCCTCGTCCCTTATTTCAATTATGTTATCGGTGTAAATATCGTTGTTTTCGATAATCATCAACCCAGAAAAATCATAATGCGTATTCAAGTAATTTACATTAAACCCTGTTCGCATGAATGATATTTCACCTTTTAATAAAGGAGCTTCGGGTTCGCCCGTTACCGAAATGTTTCCTTTGGCTTTTCCGTTGATTTCAGAAATACCTTGATCTTCCAAATAAGGATTTAAAAATGCAAGATTGGTGTTTTGAAGAATACAACTAAAATCGAGCGAGTTTTTTTCTCTAAAAGGATAGAAATAACCCAAGAAATCGAAAGTGTTGAGGTCGTTTCTCAATAATTCTCCTTTTATATTCATTCCTCTTGTCTCTTTTATCCAATCGGTATTAAATACCAAATCTCCAATGAGTTCTTTGTTCACTTGAAGAGAGTCAATAAAAAAATCGGAGACAATCTCAATGTCATTGTACACATTGCTAATGCAAGCACTTCCGTTAATATTTCCTTTGTATTTGGTAGTTGCCGAACCGATAAATGGATTGAGGTATTTCACATTAAAATTATCCAAATATACTTTGAGTAAATCTTCTGGTTTTTCCGAAATGTTTCCCACTACCGTAACTCCTTCGCCCAAGTTGTTTGTAATGGCGAGTTCATTAAAATTAAAACTGGTTGAATCTACAATAAGCGAGGCATCTTCTTTTATTTTCCAATTTCGGTCTTTGAAGTGAAAGTAGGATGGCAGAATTAGCATGTCAAAATAATTTTCGGAGTACCAATAACCATCCCCTCGGAGTTTCCCGTAACTCTCTCCATCTGCCGATTTCCATTGAATTGTGGGCATGATATGATCTTCCTTGATTAGAGATGAAACTTCTATATTGTCCAATGAAAAATCATTTCCAGCTTGAAATTTATTTACCGTAATTCCTACATCCAAAATGTCAGAAGGTTTTTCAAGTTTTCCTTTTATTCCATAAAAGGAATTGTTGAGATAGGACGCAGAATCTGAGAATACTTGTACGAAAAACTTGTCGGAAACCGAATTGAAATTCCCAGAGACTTTGGTGTTCTGGGCTACGGAAACATCAGGTGTAAACAAATCATGAATAGGAGTGAAATCTTTTACCAATAAGTCCAAATCAAAAATTTGATTTTCTAGTGCCACTGTATCTTGTGAAGTGTAGAGAGCAGGAACTACTTGTTGACCAATAATATCGCCTATTTTTCCCAGCTTGGTGAGCGAAAATTTCCCTCGCAGCGTGCCATCGACCACATCAGAAAATATACTTAAGTTTCTTATGCTGTCCTTGTCTGTTGAGGTGATTGTTATCTCTTTGTTTCGGTATGTTTTTTCATTTTGTTGGTACTCCAGGTTGTTTATTTTGGCTATCCCCGTGGAGTTATCAATTGAATTTCCTTGGCCTTTCAAGCTAATGATTCCAGTCACAATATGCTCGTTGGAATCTGTGAGGATATTCAGCTTACTTAGGTTCATTTTTACCACCTTCGAGCTGAAATCAAATTCAGGAACTTCGGTTTCAAAATTGATCGAACCTAGAAAATCTACTTCGCCATACAAGTCTTTGATGGAAGCTTTTCCATCGAATGATTTCTCTGTAAAAGTACCGTCCAGTTCAATGTTTTTGTAGGTATGACCTTTAAATGCCAATTTAGGCAGCTCTCCCTTTGCGTTTATTTTGATTCCAGATTTTGAATTCCATTCCAGATCAGTTTCAAAGTTGGCATCTACATGAGTCAAGTCTTCGTTTTTGGCAAAAGTTCCTAGGTTTAGTTGGTTGGCAGCCACAGTTCCTTTCAGGTAATCTGTGTTGTTTTGGTTCCAATATCGAGCATCTATGGATAGCTCTCCTTGTGTAGTTTGAATCGTAAGTTTGCTATAGAAATCATCAAACTTACCAGTCATTGTTCCTGTAATGTTTACGTTCCCAATCCCTTCTGTTTCAGTGGGCAAAGCAAGCTTTTTCTTTTTGTCAAAAGGAGGAATGTCAATGTTGTTTATGTTTTGTTCATTAGAAACAAGGTTGTTTATTTTTATTCGAAAAGTAGTTTTGTCTGTGTAGGGCAATCCTTTCATTGCTAGGCCTCCATCAAACGAAGTAGCGTTGTCTATCTTTAATTTTAAATTTTTTGTTTCGAAATCTGCAACAGTTCCATCAAATTCCCCAGAGAGTTCTACCATTCGGTCGATTCCTTCAAAAAAGGAGGTGAAATATGCCAAATCAGCCAAATTCAAATCGGTTTTTTTAAAAACAGTCTTCATCGTGACTTTATTTTCAAAGTCGTCTTCAAAATAATTTGGATCATCAAATTCAAACCTAAAATATTCAGTTGCCAAATGTGAATTTGCAGTAGTGATTTCCAAGTTTTGTATGTGAACAAAATTGGAGTCAATTTCTACTTGGCCTGTTAGGTTTTTTAAGTCAAAATTACTTTTTTCCTGAGAGGACAAATGTTCAATATTTACTTTGATGTTACTCCCTTTGTTTTCAAAATCAGAAAAAGTTAGATTAATGGGATTTGCCTCCAAATCGGCAAAATCCATTCCGTAGTATTTGGCAGAAGTTCGATAATCTTTAAACCTGAATCGGCTGTTGGTTAATTCAATGGAATTAATCCCTATTAAATAGTCGGGTGTGTTATTGGTCGATTTTTCTCCGTTGTCAAAATAATCTAAAATAAACTGAAAGCTAAATCCACTGCCGCCAGGTCTTTTTATGAGTTGAATGTTCGCTTCATCAAGTTTGACGCTCGAAATTTCAATTTTATTCTTTTTTAGATTGATGTTTTTTGCCAAAATAGACAAGCTTTTGGTTTGGATCACCGTGTCGTTTTCTTTGTCGAGGATATAAAAATCCAGTAACTCAACGGACTTTATGGGTGTGATGGATACTTTGCCTATATGAATTTCGGTATTCAAGTCTTTGGAAAGTCTCTCGGTGGCATACCTAGCCAAACTAGTTTGAACTCCATTAAAACGAACAGCCATAAAGCTAAGCAAGAGCAAAGTAAGTACTATTTCAAAAAGTAATAGAAGGACATGACTCGCTATGTTGACTGATTTTTTAATGAGGTTTTGTTTGTATTTATGAAGCAATAATTGCGCCTTTCAGGGCATATTTTAGCTAAATTAATTAATTTTGGTCTTATCCTATCAGGTTTGTGCGATACTTACTGATATTCAAAAGTTAATACCGAAATAAATGAGCGAAAATAAAGGAATAATCCTGGGAATTGAATCCTCTTGTGATGATACCTCTGCCTCGGTAATCAAAGACGGGAAAATTTTATCCAATTTGATTGCTCGTCAGGCGATTCACGAACAATATGGAGGAGTTGTGCCAGAATTAGCTTCAAGAGCTCATCAGCAAAACATAATTCCTGTGGTAGAAGCAGCTTTGAAAGAGGCTGGAGTATCAAAGGAAGAGTTGACTGGAATCGCATTTACGGCTGGCCCAGGTTTGATGGGAGCTCTGCTTGTAGGAGTTTCGTTTGCCAAGTCTTTGGCTCTTAGTTTGGATATTCCGCTTATCCAAGTAAATCACATGCAAGGTCATATTTTGGCACATTTCATACAAAAGCCAAATGAACAGAAAAAAGTTCCTACTTTTCCGTTTATTTGTTTGACAGTTTCGGGTGGGCACACGCAATTGGTAAAAGTGAGTGATTATTTTGAGATGGAAATACTGGGTGAAACCCTAGATGATGCAGCAGGCGAGGCTTTCGACAAAATGGCAAAAGTATTAGGTTTTCCTTATCCAGGCGGACCGCTTATTGATAAATATGCCAAAGAAGGAGATGCCACTCGATTTCATTTCACGCATCCCAGAACTACAGAATACAATTATAGTTTTAGTGGTCTCAAAACCCAGTTTCTTAATTTTATAAGAAAATGCGAACGAGATGATCCAGATTTTGTAGAAAAAAATAATGCAGATATTTGTGCCTCGATACAGGATACAATAGTCAAAACTTTGTTTTCTAAACTAAAGAAAGTTGCCGATGATTTGAATATCAATCAAATTGCTATTGCTGGTGGAGTTTCGGCAAATAGTCATTTGCGAAATGAACTGCAAAAATTAGGCGAAAAGAAAAGATGGGATACTTTTATTCCAGAGTTTCAATATTGCACAGACAATGCTGGTATGATTGCCATGGCAGGNTATTTTCATTACCTCAATCAAGATTTTGTAGGGCAGGAGGTAACGGCTAATCCAAGGATGAAGTTTTAGAGTTCCTATTCGGCTCAAAATGACAAAAAAAATGAGCCGAATAAAATTTTATTCGGCTCATAGGTTACTTTTAAGTCTTTTGTTTTTTAGCTAAAAACATCTTTTACACGGTCAAAAAATCCTTTGTCTTTGCTTGTAGGATTGGGAGCAAAGTTTTCTGATTTTTGTAATACTTCCAGAGCTTTTTTCTCTTCTTTAGTAAGTGTTTGAGGAGTCCACACATTTACGTGAACCAAAATATCTCCTTTTCCGTATCCGTTTACCGATGGAAGTCCTTTTCCTTTTAGTCTCAAAGTTTTTCCGCTTTGTGTTCCAGGAGTTATCTTGAATTTCACAGAACCGCCAACAGCAGGAATTTCTACAGAAGTTCCCATGGCTACATCAGCAAAATTCAGGTACAAATCATAGTGTAAGTTTTGTCCTTCACGCTTTAATGTTTCGTGTTCCACTTCCGAGATTACAACCAATAAATCACCAGCTACACCATTTCCTGGGGCATCATTTCCTTTTCCTCTTACATTCAGTTGCATTCCATCTTCTACTCCAGCAGGAATTTCGATAGGGATAACAACCTCTTTTCTTACCATTCCGTTTTGGTCGCTGCCGGCTGGTTTTTTATCTATGGATTGCCCAGAACCATTACAAGTAGGGCAGGTGCTAGCCGTTTGCATTTGTCCCAAAAAGCTATTGACAACTCGTGTCACTTGACCTTGTCCTTTGCAAGTTCCGCACGTTTTGTATTCTACACCTTCGGCTTGTACTAGCTTGTTTACTTTTATCTTTTTCTCAACTCCGTTGGCAATTTCTTCCAGCGTAAGGTTTAGTCTCACTCTCAGGTTTGTTCCTTTTATGGTTCTTCGTCCTTGGCTTCTTCCAAAACCACCTCCAAAGCCACCGCCTCCGCCACCAAAGATGTCNCCAAACTGACTAAAAATGTCGTCCATGTTCATTCCGCCACCACCGAATCCTCCTCCGCCAGCACTTCCATCTACTCCCGCATGACCAAATTGATCGTAACGTTGTTTCTTTTCGGCATTACTCAAAATTTCGTAAGCCTCGGCAGCTTCCTTAAATTTTACTTCGGCATCTGGGTTGTCAGGGTTTTTATCAGGGTGAAACTTAATCGCAAGCTTCCGGTATGCTTTCTTTATTTCGCTTGCATCCGCATTTTTGCTTACTCCTAATACTTCGTAATAATCTCTTTTAGACATTGTGTTGTTGTTTTGTTTTTTTCTGAGACTTATTGTCCCACTACTACTTTAGGGAATCTAATAATTTTTTCTCCTAAGTAATATCCTTGTTCTACCACATCCACTATTTTTCCTTTCATGTCCTCGCTAGGTGCAGGAATGTTGGTGATTGCTTCATGAATATCTGCATTAAAAACTTCTCCTTGCGCTTCAATTGGTGTAAGCCCTTTGGCTTCCAAGGATTTTAATAACTTGTTGTAGATCAATTCAAAACCTTGTTTCAAGCTTTCTGGATCTTGCACTTCCGCGTTGTGTGTCATTGCTCTCTGGAAATCGTCTACAATTGGCAACATGTTTTTTATTACATCTTCGCTTGCCGATTTTATGATATCCAATTTCTCTTTGGCAGTTCTTTTTCTAAAGTTGTCAAACTCCGAGTAAAGCCTCAAGTATTTGTCATTGGCTGCTGCTGCAGCATCTTGTGCCAATTCCAATTCGCTTTTCTGTGGTTCTTCTTGAATATCTTCGTTCGTTACTTCCTCATTTTGGGTAGTTTCTTTCGCTACGTTTTCTTCGTTCAATTCTTCAGTTGATTCGTTTTCACTATTCATTTTTCCTCTTTTATTTTTTCGATTGAACACATTCAATTTTTTTGCCATTCGCAAATTTAGGTCAATCTGACATAGAATAACTGAAAAAGCCTATTAATTTGGCAGAGTTGTGACAAATTAATAGGCTTTATTGTTTTATAAATATCCTAGATCAGAACTTTGTTACATACTTATCCAAAGTTGTATGAAGTTTCATTCCTCTCAAGTTTTTTGCAATGATTTTTCCGCTTGGGTCTAGCAAGAAACTTTGTGGAATTGAGTTTATTTTGTAAAGCTTAGCAGCTTGAGAATTCCAACCGCCCAAGTCGCTTACATGGTATTTCCATGATAAATTATCTTTGGCTATAGCGGTTTTCCATTTGGCTTCATTGTTATCAAGCGAAACGCTGTAAATTTCAAATCCTTTTCCTTTTTTAAACGTTGCTTTTTTGTATTTCTCGTAAGCACTTACCAGGTTTGGATTTTCCTTTCTACAAGGTCCGCACCAGCTTGCCCAAAAGTCAATTAATACATATTTTCCTTTCAAAGAAGATAATTTAAGTGTTTTTCCTTCTGGACTTTTGAAGCTCAACTCAGGAGCCAAGTCACCAATTTCGATTCCTTGTTCTGTAACAAACGAGGAGCTTTTTTTAGCAATTTTGGATTCTCCAAAGCTCGATAAAACAAGTGCTGAAGCTACAAAAGCTAGGGTGTAAAGTGTTTTTTTCATAATAAAAAATTAGTCGTGTACTTGTTTTCGTTTACAAGCAACAATAATGCCAAGGTTACAACCTTGTAATGTCGGCACCAATGTTTTTCAGTCGGGTATCTATGTTTTGATATCCTCTGTCTATTTGCGAAATATTACTGATCTGACTTTTTCCTTCTGCCGAAAGGGCAGCAATCAACAAGGAAACTCCTGCTCTAATGTCTGGCGAACTCATGCTAATTCCTCTCAAAGGATATTCCTTGTCTATTCCTATTACGGTTGCTCTGTGTGGATCACACAGAATAATTTTTGCTCCCATATCAATCAGTTTATCCACAAAGAAAAGCCTGCTTTCAAACATTTTTTGGTGTATCAAAACACTTCCTCTAGCTTGGGTAGCTACAACCAAAATAATACTCAATAAATCGGGTGTAAATCCTGGCCAAGGTGCATCAGAAATCGTCATGATACTTCCGTCAATGTAAGATTCTATTTCATAATGATCCTGAGCCGGAATGAACAAATCGTCTCCTTTTAGTTCTATTTTTATTCCTAATTTTCTGAACGTATCTGGGATAATTCCCAAATCTGGGTAAGAAACATTTTTGATAGTAATTTCTGAACCAGTCATTGCTGCAAGTCCTATAAAACTTCCAATTTCTATCATGTCAGGGAGAATTCTATGTTCGCAACCACCTAAACTTTCTACTCCTTCTATCACAATCATGTTCGATCCTATGCCTGATATTTTACCTCCCATAGCATTTATCATTTTACACAATTGTTGCAAGTACGGCTCGCAAGCTGCATTATATATGGTTGTGGTTCCTTCGGCAAGTGCAGAAGCCATTACAATGTTTGCAGTACCTGTGACCGAGGCTTCATCCAAGTGCATGTAAGTTCCTTTCAGTTTGTCGGCTTTCACCTCGTAAAAGAATTCCTTGCTGTCGTAGTGAAATTGTGCTCCTAGTTTTTCGAAACCAATGAAGTGAGTATCCAGTCTTCTTCTTCCAATTTTGTCTCCTCCAGGTTTTGGCATGTATCCTTTTCCAAATCTTGCCAACAATGGACCAAGAATCATAATGGATCCTCTTAGGCTCGATCCTTTTTCTTTAAATTCATCAGAAATAAGGTAGTCAACATCTACATTTTTTGCTTCAAATGAATACTTTTCTGGGCCTAATTTCTCTACTGTAACTCCAATAGAAGCAAGTAAGTCAATAAGTTTATTTACATCAATAATATTGGGTACATTATCAATAATTACTTTTTCTGGAGTCAATAATACTGCGCATAATACTTGTAATGCTTCGTTTTTTGCTCCCTGCGGAACTAGTTCTCCACTTAGCTTCTTTCCTCCGTTTATTTCAAAAATGTTCATGTTGTTTATTTTTTTGAATACCTATGTTTTCCGTTGTTTTGTTTCTTTCCCTTTTTTCTGTTATTCTGAATTGGTTTTACTTTAGGTATTGATTTTGCCAATTCCTCCACTGTGGTAAGGGGTTTTTCTTTGTTTGGAATTAATTTTCCATTGGATAACTCATCCAGGTGTCTAAATATTACTACATCTTCCACAAAATCTTTGTTCCAAGTGATAAAAAGTTTTTTCATCAGGTTGGCAATCGCTTCTACCAATATTTCCTTTTCTTTTTCATCTTCTTTAGAAATAGCTTCTTTGATAAAAAGTGAAACCGTTTTTCCGTAATAAGCATATTTTATCTTCCTCTTTCCTTCCGAGTAGCTCATTAGCTCTGGCTTTTTTGAGGCTTCGTCCAGTTCGGGTTTTGGATAAGGTGAATCTACATCCAATCTATTTTCCGAGATGATGAACAAATGATCCCATAGTTTGTGAGTAAAATCTGTAATATCTCTCAAGTGAGGATTTAGTTGTCCCATTACCGAAATAATGGCATTTGCCACTTTTTGTCTCTCTTCTTTGTCGGCTACGCTAATTGCGTACTCTACCATATTCCTCACGTTTCTGCCATATTCGGGTATTTTTAATTCCTCTCTGGCAGTATTGTATTCTAGTCCTTCTGACATGTTGTAAATTGTTTTAGTCTATTATTTCTAGCTTCGCAAATTTGAGCAAAAGCTGTTTTTGACCCACCGATGGAAAAAAAGCTGTAGCCTTTCTGTTCGGATAAGTACCTTCTATATTTATGATTTTTCCTTTGCCAAATTTGGCATGTCTCACATTTACTCCCACCACTATTTCTTTGCTGTCCGAACCTCCTCCCGGTGCGCTAGCAGTGGTTACCTTTTTCATTTGGCTCAGTTGCTTTTGTTCCAAAGGTTTGTTGAATTTCATCTCGAAACCAGCTTTACGGTCGCTCGATGTTCTTGCTGGGGCAGTCGGAATTGGAGTTTCTATGTCAATGAATTCTTCGTCTATTTCTTCCAGAAACCTGCTAGGTTCGCAAGAAATAAGGCTTCCCCATCTATATCGGCTGGTGGCATAAGAAAGTGTTGCTTTTTTTTCGGCTCTTGTCAAAGCTACGTAAAAAAGTCTTCTTTCTTCTTCCAGTTCGTTTCTTGTTGTCAATGACATTTGAGAAGGGAATAAGTTTTCTTCCATTCCAACAATAAATACATAAGGAAATTCAAGTCCTTTTGCTGCATGTATTGTCATCATTACCACTTTGTTGTTGTCTTCCTCGTTGTCGTTGTCAGCATCTGTCAACAGAGCTACATCAAGCAAGAAATCACTCAGAGTTGGTAAGTTTTCTTCAGTCTGATTTTTGGCCACAAATTCTGATATTCCATTCAGTAACTCCTGAATGTTGTCATATCTGCTCACTCCTTCGGGAGTTTTGTCAGCATGCAAATCGCGCATAATTCCCGTAGAAGTAGCAATCTCTTTTGCTAAATCAAATGCATTTTCTTTGTCGAGCCTAACGCTAAAGCTCTGAATCATGGTACAGAAATCTGACACTTTTCTTTGTGTACCAGAGTTTATTTTTGTTCCAATATTTGCAACATTATTCGCAATTTCCCACAACGATTTGTTTTCTTCGTTGGCTGCAATTATCAATGAATCTATACTGGTTTTTCCTATTCCTCTTTTTGGGTAATTGATTACTCTTTTAAACGCTTCTTCATCATTGTGATTGGCAATAAGTCTAAAATAGGAGAGAAGATCTTTTATTTCTTTTCGTTGGTAAAAAGAAAGTCCACCGTATATTCTGTATGGGATATTCAATCTTCTGAGGGCTTCTTCAAAAGACCTAGATTGTGCATTGGTTCGGTACAAAATGGCAAAATCNCTGTTTGCNGCNGNATTNTTNTGCTTGATNTCAAAAATNGANTGNGCNNTTACTTTGCCCTCTTCATTGTCGGATAAGGTTCNNACTATTTTTATTTTNTCACCTTGGTCGTTGTCGGTCCAGACCTTTTTTTCGATCTGGTCTTTATTCTTTTTAATAATACTATTAGCAGCCTGCACAATTACCTTTGTCGAACGGTAATTTTGTTCGAGTTTAAAAAGCTTGTAATCCGGATAATCTTTTTTGAAGTTTAATATGTTTTGAATATTAGCTCCCCGAAAAGCGTAGATACTTTGCGCGTCATCTCCTACTACCACAAGATTCTCGGTAGCCGAAGCCAGTTTTTTTACAATCAAATATTGAGAGTAGTTTGTATCTTGATACTCATCTACCAACAGATATTTGAATCTGTGTTGGTATTT
>JGI26079J46598_1000728_pt1 | contig 13575 bp, 13 predicted proteins | sample SaaInl59LU_5_DNA_FD_46598 | JGI IMG/M metagenome (IMG submission 46598) | reverse complement strand
TCTACCCAAAGCTCTCATCGAAAATTTACCAGATTTGTAGTCAATTTTTGCTTCTTTTAATTCGTCTTCAGTTTTACCAACTGCAGCAACTTCTGGCCAAGTGTAAATAATGCCAGGAATTAAGTTATAATCTATATGTGGTTTTTCCCCAGCTAAATATTCTGCAACAACAACGCCTTCTTCTTCAGCCTTGTGTGCTAACATTGCACCTTTAACAACATCACCAATTGCATAAATATTAGAAACATTAGTTTGTAAATGATTGTTTACAGAAACCTGACCACGTTCATTAACTTCTACACCTACTTTTTCTAAACCTAAACCTTCTGTATATGCTTTTCTACCAACAGCAACTAAACAATAATCTCCAGTAAAAGTTACTTCTTCTCCTTTTTTGTTGTTTGCTTTTACAATTACTTCATCTCCTTTTCTTTCTACAGCAGTAACACCATGACTAACGTTGAATTTAATACCTTGTTTCTTTAAAACTTTTTGTAATTCCTTAGAAACATCAGCATCCATAGTTGGTGTAATTTTTGGAGCATACTCTACCACAGTTACATTTGCACCTAAGCGTTTGTACACAGAGCCTAGCTCTAAACCAATTACACCACCACCAATAACAATTAAATGTTTTGGTACTTCTGGTAATTTTAAAGCTTCGGTTGATGTAATAATACGTTCTTTATCAATTTCGATAAATGGTAAAGTTGCTGGTTTAGAGCCTGTTGCAATAATAATATTAGTACCTTCTATTACTTCAGATGAACCATCATTTTTAGTAATTTTAACATGCGTTTTATCTTCAAAAGAACCCAAACCTTCAAAAATATCGATGTTATTTTTGTCCATCAAATATTTGATTCCTCCTGTTGTAGTTTCTACAACTTTGGCTTTTCTTTCTACCATTTTACCAAAATCAAAACTCGGTTTTTCTACAGAAATACCATGTTCTTCAAAATGATGAATAGCATCGTAATAATGATGCGAAGAGTCTAATAATGCTTTAGATGGAATGCAACCAACATTTAAACAGGTTCCACCAAGAGTGGCGTATTTTTCTATAATTGCTACTTTTTTACCTAATTGTGATGCTCTAACAGCAGAAATATATCCACCAGGTCCTGAGCCAATTACAATAATATCGTATTTCATGAGTGCTTTTTTTTGCGTATTCTGTAACCTCTTGGTTCGTTTTATAATAATAGTTGACAAAAATACGGATATTTTCACAGAATAAAGTAAGAATTTAGTAGTTTTACAATATAAATTATCCTTAAAATTTACCAATGAAAATTATAAAAAAAATACTCGTTTTTCTTTTAGTTGTTTTACTGATAGCTCAATTTTTTGGTCCAGAAAAAAATGATGGAGATATTGCTACTGTAAACACATTTTTAGTGGAAACAAATCCACCAGCAGATGTAAAAAAAATATTAGAAACTACTTGTTTTGATTGCCATTCTGCAAAAACAAGATATCCTTGGTATGATAAAATTACTCCTATAAATTATTGGTTAGATGAGCATGTAAAAGATGGAAAAAAACATTTAAATTTTTCTAAATGGAGTGAGTATTCTTTAAAAAGAAAAGAACATAAAATGGACGAGTTATATGAAGAAGTTGAAAAAGGAGAAATGCCTTTAAATTCTTATACTTGGACACACTCTGAAGCAAATTTAACAGAAAAGCAAATTGCAGCTGTTGTATCTTGGGGTAAAAAAGTACAAGCAGATTACAAGCAACAAATGTCTGTTAAATAGGTGCAAAAACAAACTGTTTTAATTATTGGTACAGTTTGGGTAGAGCCCAATTCTTCTGCAGCAGGAAAACGAATGTTGCAGTTAATTCATCAATTTTTAAAAAGAGCTGATAAGATAATTTTTGCAGCTACTTCTTTAAAAAGTGAAAAAGCAATAGACTTAACTTCTTTGGGAGTTAAAGAGGTTACCATACAATTGAATCATAATTCTTTTGATGATTTTATAAAAGAATTGCAACCTAATATTGTATTGTTTGATAGGTTTATGACCGAAGAACAATTTGGTTGGCGAGTTGCAGAATACTGTCCCAAAGCACTTAGAATTTTAGATACAGAAGATTTACATTGTTTGCGAAAAACAAGAGAGTTTTGTGTAAAGAATAAAATTAATTTTACTAAAGATGAGTTGTTGAAACAAGATATTACCAAAAGAGAAATCGCGTCTATTTTACGATGCGATTTTTCTTTAATAATTTCGACTTTCGAAATGGATTTATTAAAAAATCTCTTTAAAATTGATGAAGCTATTGTAATGTATTTACCCTTTTTGTTTGATGAGATTAGCAAACATCAACAAGAAAAATGGAAAAACTTTGGTGATAGACAGCACTTTATATTTATAGGAAACTTTTTTCATAAACCCAATGTAAATGCTGTTTTAACCTTAAAAAAAGAAGTTTGGTTTCGTATTAAAAAACAAATTCCTAATGCAGAGTTACACATTTATGGTGCTTATATAAATCAACAAATACAAGATTTGCACAACCAAAAAGAAGGCTTTTTAATTAAAGGATTTGCAAAAGATGCAAACCAAGTAGTAAAAAATGCAAAAGTAGTTTTAGCGCCTTTAAATTTTGGAGCAGGTATTAAAGGTAAATTAACAGAAGCAATGCTTTGTGGTACACCAAGTGTTACTACAAAAATAGGAGCAGAAGGGATGCATAACAATTTACCTTGGAATGGCTTTATAGAGGACAATTTTACAGAATTTTCAAACAAAGCAGTTCAGCTATATACAAATAAAAATATCTGGGAAACTTCACAAAAAAATGGAATTGATATTATAAATACCATTTACGGTAAAGAAAAACATGGGAAACTATTTTTTGATAAAATTGATACAATTCAACAAAACTTAGAAACTCATAGAACTTATAATTTTATGGGGTCTGTTTTACAACATCAAACTTTGCAAGCAACCAAATACATGAGTAAATGGATTGAAGAAAAGAATAAATAGTTTATAGACACATTTATCAGAACCAAACGGCCTGTAAAACTGCTTACTGAGAATTGCCAACTGGGCTATAATCTAAAGGTAAAGAATTTGCAAATTTTTCATAAGCCCAATATCCTTCAAAAAAAATGTCTAAAGGGTTTATTAGATAACCATTTTTGTCCATTTCTGATGGAAAATTTATTGGAATTATAGAGGAAGTTTGAGGCAATGGTTTTCTTTTTTTACTAAAAGCATTTCTTAAAATATAGTTTTTTTCTTCTAGTTCTTTGGTGTAAACTACACTAATATTGTTTTTAAAATTCAGATAATTTTTTCCATTTTTTATAGCAATAATATTTTTTACTGGCACTTTAGACTCGTACAAATAATCTTTAAATTTTGGTAAACGCACTTTTCTAACAACTATTAAAGCCGAATCTAAAGGGGTTTTAGGAATTGTTATTTTTTTAGAAAAATTTATCTTATTTCTATTCAATTTAATAAACTCTCTTGCTTTTTTTATTTTTATCTCACTAGGTCTTTCTGCATTGGCAACTCTTTTAAATTGATTTATAATAAAACCATCTTTATAAGTGGTGTTTTTTACTAGAGATTGTAAAAAATGTTGTACAGAACCATAATATGCAGTAGCTCTTTTTTTAGTCCATTTACGTTGTTTTCTTTTACTACCTTTCAAGTTTTGATACCTTGAATATCCTAAATACGTTACTCTATTATTATAAATTATAAATTCTTCTAAATCGTAGGTTATTAAATAGCCTAAACCTTTGTGTTTTATCTTTAGAGGAGCTCTAGCAAAGGCTGTAAGTAAATTCTTTTTTGCATCAAAATCAAAATACAAGGTTTTTTCATTTAAAATTTCACAATCTTTAGCCAGTTCAGTGGTGCCAATAAACTCTCTTTTAAAAGTAGATAGGTTGTATTTCCATGTTTGATCATACACTGTTTTTTTTATGATAATTTCTTTTAAAGTATTGGTTTCTTCCTCTAAAACAAAAACAAGAGGTTTTATGTACGAACTAGTATTTAAGTTGTAAACTATTTTTTTATATCCTAAAAAAGAAACTACTAAATTATAATTTCCCTTCTTTGTTTTTATGGAAAATTCTCCTTTATTATTAGTAGAAGTACCTAACATTGTATTGTTAAAATATACAGCAGCACCTTCTAAAACACCGTTTTTATCATATACAGTGCCTTTAATCTCAACTTGAGAAAAAGTTGTAGTTATATATAAAATTAATAAAATAAATAAAGAACTTCTCATCTAAATATATAACGTTTATAAAATTATTTTACATCAAATGAGATGTATTATTTTGTTACTAATAACCCTGCTCTTTTTAAAAGTGCATCTGGCTTAGGCTCTTTTCCTCTAAATTGTTTATATAAATCCATCGGGTTAATGGTGCCTCCTTTAGATAAAACTGTTTCTTTAAATTTTGTAGCAACTTCTTTACTAAAAATTCCTTTTTCTAAGAAAAACTCAAAAGCATCTGCATCTAACACTTCTGCCCACTTGTAAGAGTAGTACCCTGAAGAATATCCTGCTTGAAAAATATGAGAAAATGAAGTGCTCATGCAATTTTCTGCAACATCAGGATATAATTTTGTGTTGGCAAAAGCATCAATTTCAAACTCTTTTACAGAGTTGATTTCAGATGGGTTTTCACTATGCCATTTCATGTCTAATAAGCCAAAACTTAATTGGCGTAAGGTTTGCATTCCTTCATGAAAACTTGCAGATTCTTTAATTTTTGTAATGTATTTCATAGGAATTACTTCTCCAGTCTCGTAATGTTTTGCAAACAACTCTAAAGCCTCTTTTTCGTAACACCAATTTTCTAAAACCTGACTTGGTAATTCTACAAAATCCCAAGAAACAGAGGTGCCAGATAAACTATTATAAGTTGTATTTGCTAACATGCCATGTAATGCATGCCCAAACTCGTGAAACAAAGTAGTTACCTCGTTAAAAGTTAGTAATGATGGTTTGGTTGGNGTAGGTTTTGTAAAATTACACACGATAGAAACATGAGGTCTTTCGTTTACACCATTTTTAATTTGTTGCGATTTNTAAGATGTCATCCACGCTCCATTGCGTTTTCCTTTTCTTGGGTGAAAATCTGCATAGAAAACAGCAATAAAATTNCCTTGGGTATCTGTTACCTTNTAAGTTTTAACATCTTTATGATATTTATCGATATTAAAAACTTTTTCAAATTGTAAATCGTACAAACGATTTGCAATTTTAAAAACACCATCAATTACATTTTCTAATTTAAAGTAAGGTTTTAATATTTCTTGGTCTAAATCAAAAATTTCTTTTTTTAATTTTTCTGAATAATAAGCACCATCCCATTTTTGCAATTGGTCGATTCTGTCTAATTTTTTAGCGTATTTTTCTAAATTTTCGAATTCTTTTTTTGCAGCAGGTTTTGCTTTTTCAAGCAGTTCGTTAGAAAAAGAAATTACTTTTTCTGGGTTTTCTGCCATTCTTTCTTCTAAAACAAAATGTGCATGGGTTTTATAGCCCAATAAATTGGCTCTTTTATGGCGTAGTTTTACAATTTTTAAAACAATTTTTTCATTGTTGTTTTTGTTGTTTTGAAATGCTTTTTTTCCTGCAGCAATTGCTATTTTTTTACGCAATTCTCTATTATCTGCATAGGTTATAAAAGGGATGTAACTTGGGTAATCTAAAGTAAAAATCCAACCTTCTTTCCCTTTTTCAGAGGCTAATTGCTTTGCCCCTTCTTTAACAGATTCTGGTAACCCAGACACATCATTTTTATTAGTTAAGTGCAACTCAAAAGCATTGGTTTCTGCCAACACATTTTCGCCAAACTGTAAAGACAATTTAGAAAGTTTTGAATCTATTTCTCTTAAAGTATTTTTGTCATCATCTTTTAAGTTAGCACCATTTCTAGCAAAACCTTTGTATTGTTTTTCTAATAGCATGGTTTGTTCTGCATTTAAATCTAAATTTTTTAGGTTATCAAAAACAGTTTTTACTCTTTTAAAAAGCCCCTCGTTTAAAGTAATGTCATTTTTAAAATCACTTAACCAAGGTGAAACTTCTTGTGCTATTTTCTGAATTTGATCATTGGTTTCTGCTGCGTTTAAATTGAAAAAAATACTTGTAATTCGGTTTAGTTTTTCGCCAGCAAAGTCTAAAGCTACAGTTGTGTTTTTAAATGTTGGTTTATCTGTATTGTTTACAATTTCATCAATTTCTGCTTTAGCAATGTTGATGGCTTTTTTAATAGCAGGTTTGTAATGTTTTTCTTCAATTTTAGANAAAGGCGCTGTATTAAAATCTTGTAAAANTGGATTCATGTGTTGTTTTAAGTTTAAAATTTAATCATCAAAATTTATTTTTTGAATCGTAAATCTTTGATAATTAATATAAAAATAGCATGCCACAAATTAACAAATATGCATTTGAGAACTTGTGGCATAAAAATAAGAAATAAGTAGTTGAATTTATTGTTTTTGAAAGCTATTTTTTGACTCTTTCAGAAGCTTTTTCTACCTTTAGTTTTAAACCTTCTTTGTAAGCAATAATTTTATCTAATACGCATTTGTCTGAAGCTCCAATAATTTGTGCAGCTAAAATACCTGCATTTTTAGCGCCATCTAAAGCAACAGTAGCTACGGGTACACCACCAGGCATTTGTAAAATAGACAATACAGAGTCCCAACCATCTATAGAATTTCTACTTTTTACAGGTACACCAATAATTGGTAAAGGACTCATACTGGCCACCATTCCTGGTAAATGCGCAGCACCACCCGCGCCTGCAATAATTACTTTAATACCTCTTTTATGGGCGTTTTTAGAGTAGTCTACTAATTTTTCTGGAGTTCTGTGTGCAGATACAATATCTACTTCTANCTGAATNTCAAANCTNTCTAAAATGTCTATTGCCTCTTGCATTATTGGAAGATCAGAATCGCTTCCCATTATAATTCCTANCATTTTTCGTTNATTTTGTAGTTATCAATTTTATTGATAATTGTTATCTAACAATTGTTTATTGTTTACTAATTACTTTAATTGTTTCTTTTACCTTNTGTGCAATCTCTCTGGCTTTGTCAATATCTTTATTTACAATGGTTACATGTCCCATTTTTCTAAAAGGACGTGTTTCTTTTTTTCCGTAAATATGCGGTGTAACACCTTCAATTTTTAAAATATCTTCAATTTTTTCGTAAACAACATCACCAGAAAAACCTTCTTCACCCACCAAATTCACCATAATTCCTGCTACTTTGCTTTCTGTATTTCCTAATGGAAGGTTTAAAATACTACGTAAATGTTGTTCAAATTGATTGGTATAACTAGCTTCAATAGAATAGTGACCAGAGTTATGTGGTCTTGGTGCAACTTCGTTTACTAGAATATCATCTTTTTTAGTTTGAAACATTTCTACAGCTAATAAACCAACAAAATCTAACTTGCTAACTACTTTTAAAGCAATTTCTCTTGCTTTTTCTGCCACTTTAAAGTCTATTCTTGCAGGGCAAATTACATATTCTACTTGGTTTGCTTCTGGATGAAACTCCATTTCTACAACAGGATAGGTGTTTGTTTCTCCATCAGCATTTCTAGCTACAATTACAGCCAATTCATTTTTAAACGGAATTAACTTTTCTGTAATGCACTCAACATTTGGTAGGTTTTCTAAATCTTCAATATTTCTAACAATTTTAACTCCATTTCCGTCATAACCAAAACGTGCAGCTTTCCATACAAAAGGAAAATCAATGATATTGTTTTCGTAAGAATGCTTTAACTCTTCTAAATAGGCATAGTGAGAAAATTCTGCCGTAGGTATTTGGTTGTCTATATAAAAATTTTTCTGCCTTGCTTTGCTCTGAATAATTCGTAAATCTTTTGGTTTAGGATAAATGGTTAGCCCTTCTTCTTCTAACCTGTCTAAAGCATCTAAATTTACATTTTCTATTTCTATAGTTAATACATCTACAGTTTTACCAAAATTGTATACAGCATCAAAATCTAACAAATTACCAACCACAAATTTATTACAAATTTCTGCACAAGGTGCATTTGTACTGCTATCTAAAATGGTTGTGTAAATATCTAGTTTTTGCGTTTCTGCAAGCAGCATTCTACCTAATTGACCACCACCAAGAATGCCTAATTTAAAATTTGAAGAAAAATAGTTTTTCACGATAAATATGTGTTCTGTTTCCACAAAAATACATAACTCTATTTAACTATTCTATTAAATTAATTTGTTATTTGTATAGCGTTGTTACCAACAGGTGTAACATTGTACATTAACATACTACAACCTTCTTCACCTATAAGTCTGCCACCTTCTAAATAATTGTATTTTTTTTCATGACAAGGACAAGTTATTGTTGGTAAATTAGAGATATCTAAAGGAGAATTACAAGTTCTAAGAGGACATTCTAAATCAAAAGCAATATAATTAGAAGATGAGTTTCTAATGATGTGAATTAACCTTCCATTTATGGTATTGGTAGTGCTACCACCATTTACAATTAGGTCTTGATAAACAGGAAGTCTAAATTCTATAACTTCAGATACAAAAACACCTCTATAACAATCGTTTATGGTAGTATTATCTTCGCAAGAAAAAAGCGATAAAAACAACAAGCAAATAAGTGCTTTTTTAATCATAATTGGTTTCCTATCTTTTAAAACGATGGCAAGTTACAAATATTTTGTACATTTGTTATAATCTCATTCCTGTTAAGGCAATGAGATTTTTAAATTTAAATCCCTAGTAAGTAGTGGTTTAGAAAAATATAAAAATTACCTTATAATTTATTTAAGGTAAAAAAGAATTAAAATCAAAAAATTATGAGTGATATATCATATTATTCTCCAGAAGGTTTAAAAAATCTGAAAGATGAGTTAGTGCAATTAGAGCAAGTAGAAAGACCTAGAGTTACACAAGAAATTGCAGATGCAAGAGATAAAGGAGATTTAAGTGAAAATGCAGAGTATCATGCTGCAAAAGAAGAGCAGTCTCATTTAGAAACAAAAATTGCAAAACTAAAAAATGTAATAGCAAATGCACGTATTTTAGATGAAAGTCAACTAGACACCTCTAAAATATTAATCCACTCTAATGTAGTCATAAAAAATACTGCAAACGGTATGGAGCTTAAATATAGATTGGTAGCAGATTCTGAAACCGATGTAAGAAACGGAAAATTGTCTGTAAACTCGCCAATTGGGAAAGGTTTATTAGGTAAAAAAGTAGGTGAGATTGCAGAAATTAAAGTGCCTAGTGGCATTATGAAATTTGAAATTGTAGAGATTTCTAGGTAATTTTTTTAAGAAGCTATTTCCTGCTTTCCATTATATCTTTTTATACTGAAACGAGTTCAGCATAAAAAGGATGCCATTTCAATCAGGGCTAAACTAGTTTGTAAACTATAGTCTTTATTCATACGAAGAGCATTTTAAAATTATAAATTCGAATTCTTTCTTATATTTACTAAAAAACCAACTATGAGTATTTTTACAAAGATTATTAGCGGAGAATTGCCAAGCTATAAAGTAGCAGAAAATAACGATTTTTTTGCTTTTTTAGACATCAATCCCAATGCAAAAGGCCACACTTTAGTGGTGCCCAAAAAAGAAGAAAATAAAATTTTCGATTTGTCTAAAAACGAATATGCTAGCTTAATGGACTTTTCTTACAGCGTAGCAAAAGCCTTAGAAAAAACAATTGATTGTAAAAGAATTGGCATGTCTGTAATTGGTTTAGAAGTACCACATGTGCATGTACATTTAATTCCTTTAAATAGTATGGAAGATGCGCAATTTACTAAAAAAGTATCTTTAACAAATAATGAATTTATTGATTTGGCCAATGATATTGCTGCAAATTTTGAGTAAGTTGAAACGTTGATAATTCAAATTCTATTAGAAACTTTTGGTTTTTATTTATTACAATTACTCTTTTTATATTTTGTAATTTTTAAAACTTTTCCAACAAAATCTCAAATGTAGTTCCTTTACCAACTTCAGATTTTTGGACAAATATTTTTCCTTTGTGATAATCTTCTACAATACGTTTAGACAAAGATAAGCCTAAGCCCCAACCACGTTTTTTTGTAGTAAAACCTGGTTTAAAAATTTGTTTGTACATTTTTTTAGGCATGCCTTTTCCTGTATCTGAAACTGTAATTTTTATTTTTTTCTGTGTATTTTCTATTTTTACTTGTAAACTGCCTTTGCCAGACATAGCATCTATAGCATTTTTTAGTAAATTTTCTATCACCCAACCAAATAACTCTGTGTTTAAGTTTGTGTAAATAACATCTTCTGAAGCCCAAAATGTAGAGGAAATTTGCTTAGAACTTCTAGATGCTAAATAATCGAAAGCTGTTTTTGTAATGGTAACAATATTTTCTTTTTTCAATTCGGGTGTAGAACCAATTTTAGAAAAACGATTGGCAATAGTGTTTAATCTACTAACATCTTTTTCTATTTCTTCGACATACTTATTATCTACTTTTTCCATTTTTAAAATGGCAATCCAGCCTAATAAAGATGACAAAGGTGTGCCAATTTGATGGGCAGTTTCCTTTGCCATTCCTGTCCATAATTTATTGGTTTCTGCAATTTTATTAGAATTATAAAATAAATAAATTACACTTAAAAATAGTATTAAAATTAAAATTAAAGCAATTGGGTAATAGGTTAGTTTGTCTAGTAGTTCAGAATCTTTATAATATACAAATTGTTTGTTTTTTCCCTTATAACTTACTTCTATGGGTTTGTTTTGAGACTTCATAATTTGCAACTGTTTCGCTACATAGTTTTTATCTAAAGACTTTACAGGATCTAAGTTTTGTATCTCTAAAATTTCACCTTTAGCATTTACCAAAATCATAGGAATGTTATTGCTACTTTCAATTACTTTTAAAGGTAAATCTACACTTGCATTTAAATCGGAATTTGTTGCCAATTCTTTTTGTGCAGCTGCTAAAATTTCTATTTTAATTCTTTCTTCTTTCTTAAATTTTTGAAAAAAGATAAACGTATTCCATAAAACGAGAGAAACGATCACTAAAGAAGTTAAAACAGCAACTCTTTTAAAGAAAAAGGTATTGGTTGTAAAATTCATAAAAACAAATATAAAGATTTCAAGGATATAACTCATTTGCTAATTTGATAGTATCTTTACAAGACATTTTTTTACTAAATAAATGTTTTTTTGGTACAGTTAAAAGATTTAGTTCTCAATTGGGCCTTAATAGACATTTAAAAAAATTACAATTTTTATGTTAAGTATAGATCCAAAAGAAATATCAACAGGAAAATTACATAGTTATTTATTAGGTAGTATTGCACCAAGACCCATTGCATTTGCTAGCACAATTGATATAAATGGCAAACCCAATTTATCACCATTTAGTTTTTTTAATGTTTTTGGAGCAAATCCGCCTATTTTAATATTTTCTCCAGCAAGAAGAGTTAGAGACAATACTATAAAACATACTTTAGAGAATGTTTTGGCTACAAAAGAAGTGGTTATTAATATTGTAAATTATGCTATTGTACAACAAATGTCTTTAAGTTCTACAGAGTATCCAGCAGGTGTAAACGAGTTTGAAAAAGCAGGATTTACCATGCTAAAATCAGACAAAATAAAACCATTTAGAGTTGCAGAATCTCCTGTGCAATTAGAGTGTAAAGTAAATGATGTTATTTTTACAGGTGATGAAGCTGGAGCAGGAAATTTAATTATTTGCGAAGTTGTAAAAGTGCATATTTCTGAAGATGTTTTAGATGCCAATGGAGGCATAGATCAACATAAAATAGATTTGGTTGCAAGAGCAGGAGGTAGTTACTACTCTAGAGCAAGAGATGGCTTTTTTGAAATACCCAAACCCATTCGTACTTTAGGGATTGGTGTAGATCAAATACCTAAAGAAATTAGAAATAGTCCTATTTTAACAGGCAATAATTTAGGTATGTTAGGCAATGTAGAACAGTTGCCAACAAAAGAAACTGTTAATAACTTTGCAAAAGAACATCCGCAATTTATTGGGTTAGAAACCCTAAAAAAACATACATTTGCGCAAGAGTTTTTAAATAAAAATGATGTAGAAAGTGCTTGGAAAGTGCTTTTAATTAAATAGTTAAGATTTATATTATGGAAGTTATCGGGAAAATAAAATTAATTGGAGAGGTACAAACTTTTGGTTCTAATGGTTTTAGAAAAAGAGAATTAGTTGTTACTACAGACGAGCAATATCCGCAAATGATTATGATTGAGTTTGTGCAAGACAAAACAGATTTGTTAAATAGCTATAATGTTGGNCAAGATGTAAAAGTTTCTATTAATTTAAGAGGTAGAGAGTGGATAAACCCACAAGGTGAAGCGAAATACTTTAATTCTGTACAAGGTTGGAGAATTGAGAATTTATCTCAAACAGCACCTCAAAATCAAAATTTGCCTCCAGTAGACCAATTTGAGCCAGCAAGTAAAGTTTCTGAAGAAGAACCAGATGATTTACCATTCTAAAAATAGTTAATAGTCTTTATACGATAGACAATAATAATAAAAAAGAGTACAATTTTAAAAATTGTACTCTTTTTTATTATTAGTCAGTTTCAGTTTTTCTATTAAAAAAAACTAAAAACTAACGACTACCGTCTTTCTTTGGCATTGGCCCACGAAAATGTATAATTAAGCCATTTAAGAAGTTTCTTAAAATTTGATCACCACATTCCATATACTTTGGATGGTCTTCGTTTCTAAAAAAAGCCCCTAATTCACCTTTACTTACTTTAAAATCTACCAATTTGCAGATTTCTATAATATCTGTATCTCGCAATTTATGCGCTACACGTAATTTTTTAAAAATATCGTTGTTTGTTAATCCCATAATACAAATGTAAACTATTAAGTAACTACTTTAAAAATTGCCCACCCATAAACTGCAAATCGTAAAAAACGAAATACTCCAAAAATAACCACATTTTTAAAAGGATATTTAATCATACCTGCAGCTAAACACGCTATAGAAAAAGGCAAAGGCAATAATGCACCTACTAAAATTAAAAACCCACCCCATTTTTTGGTGTTTTTTAAATTGGCAGCCATTTTTACTTCTAAATATTTTTTTACAGCAGGTATTTTTAAAGTCATTTTACCTAAAAAATAAGACAATAAACCACCAAAATAAGATAGTGTTGCTAAGATGGATAAGTTTAAAATAGGTTCTGGAGTTTTTTTAGTCCAGGCTATAAACATTTCTGGTGGTACTAAACCCAAAAGTGTTTCTGAAATAAAAAAAGTAGTTAAAATACCAATTCTAGAAAAAGTTTCTGTAATAGTTTCTAAACCCTCATTAACATCGTAAACATACTTATTAAATAAAAACAAGACTAGACCCACCAAAACGATGGGTAAAAAAGCTCTTTTTAAACTTTCCCAAACAAATAGATAAAAACCTGTTCTGCCATAGTAAACATGTAATCTTTTGCCAATAAAAGCAGTGTTCTTTTTCCTTTTTTTCTTCTTTTTATTCAAAAAATAGGGTTTTAATGAGC
>JGI26079J46598_1000722_pt1 | contig 13647 bp, 13 predicted proteins | sample SaaInl59LU_5_DNA_FD_46598 | JGI IMG/M metagenome (IMG submission 46598) | reverse complement strand
ATGCATTAGTCAATCTATTGTATTGACTTTTAATTTTTTCTGCATCATAAACATATACTGGAGCGCCAAATTCTTTTGCTACACCTAATAAATCTTCTTGGGTCATACTGAGTATTTTAACCAAATGTAGCAATAAGGCATAATATGCGCAATATTTAACCAGCAAAAAAAGCATTTTAAAACATAATGTTATATTTACAACAAATTGAAAAAAAAGATTCTTCAATTTATTTCATTCTGGTGCACCAATTATTAGGCGCTTTGGTGGTTGTTTGCTATTTTTGTGGACGAATTTTAATAGAACACTATGAACCTTCACGAATATCAAGGAAAAGAGATTTTAGCCAGTTTTGGCGTTCGCATCCAACGTGGGATGGTGGCACAAAACCCAGAAGAAGCAGTAGCAGCTGCCAAGCAACTTACAGAAGAAACTGGTACCAGTTGGTTTGTAATTAAAGCACAGGTGCACGCAGGTGGACGTGGAAAAGGTGGGGGTGTTAAATTGGCCAAAAATTTAGAAGAGGTAGCCTCCATTTCTGATGCAATTATTGGAATGGATTTGGTTACGCCTCAAACTTCTGCAGCTGGTAAAAGAGTGCACCAAGTTTTGGTAGCTGAAGATGTTTACTATCCTGGAGAGAGTGAGACGTCTGAATTTTATATGTCTGTTTTGTTAGACAGGGCTTCTGGTAGAAATATGATCATGTATTCTACAGAAGGTGGAATGGATATTGAAGAGGTTGCGGAGCATACCCCTCATTTAATTTTCACAGAAACGATAAGTCCTGCGGTGGGTATTATGCCATTCCAAGCAAGAAAAATCGCGTTTAATTTAGGTCTTTCAGGAACTGCATTCAAAGAAATGACAAAATTTGTAATGTCTTTATACAAAGCTTACGAGGAGTCAGATGCTAGTTTGTTTGAAATAAACCCAGTTTTAAAAACATCTGATGATAAAATATTGGCGGTAGATGCTAAAGTTTCTATAGATGACAATGCCTTATACAGAAGAAAGGTATATGCAGATATGAGAGACCTTAGAGAGGAAAACGCTATTGAAGTAGAAGCCAACGCTGTTGGATTAAACTATGTAGATTTAGATGGTAATGTGGGTTGTATGGTAAACGGAGCTGGTTTGGCTATGGCTACGATGGATCTCATTAAAATGGCCGGTGGAGAACCAGCTAACTTTTTAGATGTTGGAGGTACTGCAGACGCAAAACGTGTAGAAGAGGCTTTCAGAATTATCCTAAAAGACCCTAATGTGAAAGCAATCTTAATTAACATCTTTGGTGGTATTGTTCGTTGCGACAGGGTAGCACAAGGTGTTGTAGACGCTTATAAGAATATGGGAGACGCTATAAAAGTGCCTATCATTGTTCGTTTGCAAGGGACTAATGCTGAATTGGCCAAAGAGATTTTAGACAACTCTGGATTGGCAGTTAAATCTGCTGTTCAATTCCAAGAGGCCGCAGATAAAGTAAAAGAAGTATTGGCCTTATAACTAATCCTATCTTATTAAAAAAAAATCCTGAGTCTTGACTCAGGATTTTTTTTTGTTTTTATAGGCCACAAAACTCAAATCTGGTGGGCTTTTTGGCCCTTTTTTGAATGGTTTTTTTGGCCCGTCCTTAAAGCTTGCTTTTTTCTTGTAGGTTGTTTGGTCCAATCTATTCTTAGGAGGGGTGTTTTTTAAAGAAACGTTATCTATTTTTTGTTGCGTTGTTGCATTGGCCGTTTTGGCTTTGGCCATAACAGGTTTGTGTATTAATGCGTCTGCAGGTTTTTTAGGCGCTTCCTTGGTTCCTCTTGTGTATATAATTAAACCATTCAAAAAATTTCTCAATATCTGGTCACCACATTCCATATACTTAGGGTGGTCTTCAGTTCTAAAAAAAGCGCCTAATTCGCTGGTACTTATTTTGAAATCTACCAAACTCATGATGGCTTCAATATCTGTGTCTCTGAGCATGAGCGCTACACGTAATTTTTTTAAAATATCATTATTAGTCATAAAATTGATCTTAAATGGACCTTTGAAATAAGGATTCAAAGACTTTGCAAAGGTAAGTAATATATTAGGACCCTTCTATACCCGTATTTAGAATAGACAAACAAGTCATAATGCCTTCTAAATAGTTCCCAATTTTAATATTTTCATTGGGACTGTGGATGTTGTTATCTGGATTGGGAATTCTAATGGATACTGCAGGAATATTAAGGGTGCTAATAAATGGCGCAATCGGTTGTGATCCTCCGGTAGTGCGCATGAGAATAAATTCATCTCCAAAAATTTTCTTCATGGATGTAGATAATAGGTCTGCTATAGGACCATCCATTGGTGTCCTAAAAGGTTTTGATCCAAGCTTATAAGTAAAATTAGCTAGTTTGGGGTATAAGGCTCTTTGTTGATCGGTGGGTAGACTGTCTACTAGGAAATAACCTTCCTCTTGAATGCGCTTTTTTAGTGATTCCATCAGGGTTTTACNGTCAGATTCAGGAACGAGTCTCATGTCTATTTCTACAATGACCTCAGCGGGAATAATAGTTCTCACTTGTGCTCCAACCCATGCCGCTTTAATCCCTCTGATATTTAGACTNGGATATTGAAGTGCCTCCTGGTAGCCCGCACCAATAGCATCTCGTTTAGAAATGCCCAGCCTTTTATTGGTTGCTATTTCATTTTCTTCAATTGCATTCAAGAATNCTTGGTCTTTTTTAGAGATGTCTATACCATCATAAAACCCCTCTAAGGTTACTTTTCCTGAAGCATCTTTTAGTTGACCAATCACTTTGGCAGCATCAAATACAGGGTTTGGTGCATAATTCCCATATTGGCCACTGTGTAAAGGTACTTTTGGTCCAAAAACCCGCCATTTTGCCGTCGCAATACCTCTGGCGCCAAAAGTGAGTGTTGGTTTATTGGAAAGGTGTCTTGCGCCATCCATAATAAATAAATAATCTGCCTGTAACAAATCTTTATTATTAACAACCATTTCTGGGAGGGTTGGAGACCCCACTTCCTCTTGAAAGTCTAGTAGCACTTTAATGTTGTATTTCAGGGCAATACTTTTTTCATTTAGTATCTGAAATGCACTGATTAAGGACATTGCAGGCCCTTTAGAATCAGAGGCAGATCTGGCAAAAATATAAGACTCTTTGTCCCACTTTTTTTCTTTTAAATCAGTCAGCTCCCAAGCCCCAAATTTGTTTTTTTCTTTGAAGACGGCTATATAAGGATTCTCTTGATCCCACTGAGCGGAATCTACCGGTTGGCCGTCTATCTGAAGGTAGAAGAGTACTGTGGGTAAATTTGGCGCTAATTTTTTCTCTGCTAAAAGCACAGGAATTCCTTGTGAAATTATTTCTGTAACGGTAAATCCCAAATCTTCAAAAGTACTTTTAGACCAATTGAGGTTGTTTTGAATTTGTATTGGGTCTAGTCCATTGTTTGGAATGGATAAAAAATCACTTAAGTTTTCAACTGCTTTCGCGCTGTAATCTTCGGTCCATTTTTCAATCTTTTTTTTTGAAATGTCTTGGGCAATACAAAAAGAAGAGGCTATTAAGGACAATAAAAGCAGCTTGATTTTCATAGACTTGATGGTTTTGATTGCAATTAAAATATTCAAGCAGGAAAACAGGACCCCACTAATTAATAAAAGTAATAAATCTCTTTTATTATTTTGCTTCTCCTGCTAATTGCAGTGCTTTTATTTCATCCCTTAGTTTAGCTGCTTCCAAAAAATCTAGGTTTTTGGCTGCTTTTTCCATGGTTTTTCTTTTAGCTACAATCATTTTTGCCCTTTCTTCTGGAGTGAGGTAGTTTGGGTCAGGCTCTTGTGCCCTATGATTCGCTTTTTCAAAGTGATAAGCAGACACTGAATTTTTTGTAAGCACGTTGTCTAGGCTTTTATTTAATGCTTTTGGCACGGTATTGTGTGCGGTATTATAGGCAATCTGTTTCTCCCTACGGTAGTTAGTTTCATCGATGGTTTTCTGCATGCTCTTGGTGGTTTTATCTGCATACATAATCGCTTTTCCATTCACATTTCTAGCCGCTCTTCCAACGGTTTGTGTCAGGGAGCGGGCATTCCTTAAAAAACCTTCCTTGTCTGCATCTATAATGGCCACCAAAGAAACCTCAGGTAGGTCTAGACCTTCTCTGAGTAAATTTACGCCAATGAGTACGTCAAAAATACCTTTTCTAAGGTCCTGCATTATTTCTACACGTTCTAGGGTGTCTACATCTGAATGAATATAACGGCACCTCACTTGTATTTTAGTCAGGTATTTAGCCAATTCTTCCGCCATTCTTTTGGTGAGCGTGGTCACCAATGTACGCTCGTCTATAGCGACCCTATCTTGAATCTCGGCCACTAAATCATCTATTTGGTTGGTAGAGGGACGTACTTCAATTACGGGATCTAATAGTCCAGTGGGTCGAATAATTTGTTCCACGACCACGCCCTGTGATTGTTCTAATTCATAATCTGCAGGAGTAGCGCTCACATAAAGAGCCTGAGGGGTGAGTATTTCGAATTCCTCAAATTTTAAAGGCCTGTTGTCCATAGCGGCAGGAAGCCTAAAACCATAGGTCACTAAGTTTTCTTTTCTTGAGCGGTCCCCACCAAACATGGCATGAACTTGTGGGATAGTTACATGACTCTCATCTACCACCATCAAAAAATCTTTTGGAAAGTAATCCAACAAACAGAAAGGCCTAGTTCCTGGCGCCCTTCCATCTAAATACCTGGAGTAATTTTCAATGCCAGAACAATAGCCCAATTCACGGATCATTTCCAAGTCAAAAGTGGTTCTTTCTTCTAAGCGTTTTGCTTCTAGGTGTTTTCCTTCTGTTTTAAAAAAATTAACTTGCTTCACCATATCTTCTTGAATGCTGTNAATGGCATTTTGAAGTATATCAGGCGAGCTCACAAACATATTGGCAGGAAAAATCCTGAGTTGCTCAAACGTTTCTAGGGTTTTATTGTGCAATGGGTCAAACGATTCTATTTCTTCAATTTCGTCTCCGAAAAAATGGACCCTGATCGCGTGATCTGTATAACTTGGAAANACGTCTACAACGTCTCCTTTTACCCTAAAACTTCCATTGACAAAGTCTGCTGTAGTTCTTGCATAAAGTGCTTGAACCAATTGTTTTAAAAATGCGGTTCTAGAAATAATTTGATCTCGTTCTATCCGAACCACATTTTTTTCAAACTCTACTGGGTTTCCCATACCGTATAGACAAGAAACAGATGCAATTACAAGCACGTCTTCCCTGCCAGAAAGTAAAGAGGAAGTAGTACTTAATCTAAGCTTTTCAATATCTTCATTAATTGACAGGTCTTTTTCTATATAAGTACCAGAAGTAGGAATATATGCCTCTGGCTGATAGTAATCGTAGTAAGAAACAAAATACTCTACCGCATTATTTGGAAAGAATTGCTTGAATTCAGAGTACAACTGTGCCGCGAGTGTCTTGTTATGCGCAAGTATTAAGGTAGGTTTTTGAACTTCTTGGATCACATTGGCAACAGTAAATGTCTTTCCAGAGCCAGTAACACCTACCAACGTTTGTGAAGGGGTGTTGGCTTGAATACCACTGACAATTTGTGCAATGGCTTGTGGTTGGTCACCAGTAGGTTTAAAGGGAGATTCCAAAGAAAACTTCATGCCCAAAGGTACAAAAGCACGCTTATAAATACTACAAATCTCTCTTCTTTAGAATGCGGTACGATCCCCAAATAAAAATAGCAGTCCAAGCTAAAACGATTCCCATGTCTAAAAGAGAAGTGCCGTAATCTAGTGCAATTTCCTCTCCAATTTGATTCGCAACGGATTGCACTGCGCTCAGCCTAGAAAAGGGTTCTTTAAGCACGTTAAACATGGCATTTAAAGGGAAGAAACCCATAATGGCGTCTGTGGTTTCTCCATCAAATAATTTCCAACGAATCATACCTCTGGTAAAGCCTTCAAACATTTGCCAAAGGATTAAAAACCCTAGTGCAAATGCAGAGCGTTTTACCAGTATGCCTATAAAAAGACAGAACGAAAAGAATCCGACGAGTTTAATGAAATAGGCCACTAGAAATCTCAGGTCTGTAAATACAATGCCCCATTCCGTATAATCAGAGTAAATACTTCCTAGTATAAGAGAAATTACCGCGACAAATACAGTAGAAACTATGGAGAATAAGACCACAGTTAAGAATTTCGAGGCTATAAACTCCTTTTTAGACAAGCCGTCTATAAGGTTTTGTTTTATGGTCTTATAGGTGTATTCATTGGACATCATGGAGACAATAATAATGGCCAAAAATATTTTCAATAAGGCAGCAACAAAGGTGTTAAAATGCCAAATGTAGGGGAAGTTAAAAATACCTTGCTCTGCCAAATGAAATTTAATAGGACCAATATCAAACTTAATAGCCGCAATTAGCGCTATACCAGTTAGTATAAAATACCCATAAATAAGTGTTTTACTAGCCCTATTGTTCCAAAGCTTAATAAGTTCAATCTGTAATAATCTTTTCATGGGGCTATTTGTTATTGGTGAGTGCTAAAAATTGGGCTTCTAGACTGTCTTTTTGAATGGCCAAATGGCTTAATAGAAAGCCGTCTTCCATGAGTCTTTTGTTTAATTTATCTGCTGCTATTGGCTTTGTTAAGTAAGCCTTTATTAGACCATTTTCTAAAGAAATCTTTTCAAAATCTTCACTTTCCTCAAGATGTGCTTTTAAGGCATCGGCCTTGGCCGAATTTAATAAGACATAGCCGTGATTGGATTGCATTTCAGTTACGGGACCTGCATACAACTTTTCTCCTTTTCTTAAAACCACCACATGGGTACAGACTTTTTCCACTTCATCCAATAGGTGAGAGGCCAATAAAATGGTGGTACCCTGAGAAGCAATTTTTTTAATAATTTCCCTGATTTGATGAATCCCTTGAGGGTCTAATCCATTGGTAGGTTCATCTAATATTAAAATTTCAGGATTGTTGAGAAGGGCAGACGCTATGGCCAAACGCTGCTTCATTCCTAGAGAGTAGCTCTGAAATTTAGAGTCNTTTCGATCTAATAAACCTACCAATTCTAGTTTCTCTGAAATAGTTTCTGAAGAGACCCCTTTAATTTTAGAGACCAGCTTTAGGTTTTCTACAGCGNTCATATAGGGATAAAAATTAGGTCTTTCAATAATGGCACCCACTTTTTTTAATGCCTGATGGGTACTAATTGTGCCTTCAAACCATTGAAAGCTTCCCTGTGTAGGATTAACCACATTGAGTACCATTCCTAGTGTGGTAGATTTACCACTGCCATTGGGTCCTAGAATTCCATATACATGTCCCTTTTCTATGGAGAAGCTCAATTTTTTTACAGCAAATAGACTCCCATAGGATTTGGTGAGTTGGTTAACAGTCAGTATAGTTTCCAAGGGTTTTTTTTATTTAAAGGTTCTTATTATACTTGACGAATTTATCCGTATTTTGTTACAAGAACAATTAAATTACGACTACATGTCAGAAAAGATGATGTCTAAGAAGAAACCTGCTTTTCCCGTTTCTCCTCAGTTAGATGCTTACCTTAGGCAATACAGTAGAAATATTGGGATTCCAATTTTTTATGAGGATTTATTGCGTTTTCAAGGCTCAGTGGTGGTTTACGACAGCAATGATGAGGACACGTTGTGGGTGAGGGTTTTTTATTCTGAATATGACAGGGAAGAGATTGATCTTAGTCTAAAACAGGTTACTCCATACTTCATTCAGATGGGGGAGACACCATTATTCCCTTCTTAAATGTAGACGCGGTGGACTATTGTACTTTTGGTAATTCTAAGCCATTTAGAATTAAAGTCAGGAATATTCTCAATGACAACTTCACGTATTTTTATGTAAAAAAAACAGATGCCTCTAGGGTTTATGGATTAGAATTAGAACATATTTTGTCTCCGTACAATCTAAATTTTCTTGTTTATAAGGACACCCTTATTGAGGAACATATTGCAGGTATTCCAGGAGATGTTTTTATTAAGGAAATGCTTCCCGATTGTACAGAGTCTGAGAAATCTCAATTGGCTAAAGAATTTGTAAAATTTAATGAACGGTGTATGATTAGACTCTTGGGAGATATGAGGTCATATAACTATGTGATTGTCCCTACCCATGATTTTGATCATGTAGTCTATAAAATACGTGCTATAGATTTTGACCAGCAATCTTTTGAAGGGAACCTAAAGATATATAGGCCCCAATTTTTTAAGGAAAACAATAAAATGGTGGCATTGGTAAAGGAAAAACTTCAAGCCAATTCAATTGATCAGTACAAACTAGAAGAGCGCTCTATAGTAGCCAAAAGGTTTATGAGTTTTGAAGATAGAATCACAGATCTACTCAATATTGCGAAACAGGACACCATTTCTCTTCCAGAGCATGTAAGTTTATTGAAAGAATCCATTTTTTCACTCACCCAAGATATAGCGTTTAAGGAAGCCCCCAATATGGGTACTGTATTAGATTTGGCCTTACATTTTGTGAAGCGAAATTATGAAAATGTAAGCATGCGCCAGATCTTGGAGCAGCGTATTAAGTTGTAAAAAAATAATATTTTAAGACCCTTTTTGTTCCTTGTTAAAATACACCAGGTAGTAGAACATCCCTTTTTCCTCATCCCAACCTTTTTCTACAAATTTTTCTGCAGATTCAGGATTAATAAAGTCTAGCTTAATCTGAATATGGGTATCTAATTGTATCACATTTTTAATGCTTTTTCGTGCTTGAGAAACGGCTTTGTTGGCAATGTCAAAAGAAGAGACATCTTCAATGCTGTATTTAGGTCCTTTTTCTACTTTATAGTGTTTAAATTCGGGTATTAGTGCCGGATTGTCTATGACTTCATTCATAAAGTTGGTCTCTTCAAATGCATTGTTTTTAGCAAAATGATTGACCGCCCTATTCATAAAAAGTACTTCTTGTTGTTTGTCTTCTGCTGGGAGTACTACATCCTTAGCAAAATTCTGACAAAACTTAAGGTAGTTTTTGGTGTAAAAATTATTGTCTGTTAGTACCGCAACACCAAGAAATTGCTCCAACCAGTATTTGGTGTCATACCTATTACTGTCTACAGAAAGCACTTTATAGCCTGCCTCTGAATCTGTATTAAAAATGAGACAGCCTTTGTCTAGTTTGTGAATGTTTATGCCTTGTTGTACTAAAATTTCAAGATGATCTGTCTGTTCTTCAAATTGAATAAAGTCTTGTTTTAGTTCACTTTTAAAGATTCCAATAGCATCTGTTTTTACATTGTCTAATTGAAGTCCTGTGAGGTAAGTCACGTACAATTCTCCGCTTTTAATATGAGGGTGATTGGATTGGTCATAGAGGTGCTTGGCAATGTCTCCAGATAATTCGTGTATGTTACGTGGTTCATTGAATATTTTAGTAGCTGCCTCATAAAGGGGATTGAAACTCAAATCTGCTTCATGGAACAACCTGTAATAGCTTTCTTCCTTTTCTCTAAAAGGCTTAAAAAAATATTCTTTTAAAAGCCCTGTGGTTTCATCGTTTAAGTGGTGTGGCGCTTTAGATATGAACAAAGATTCTGCTTTGTTTTTATTACCAACTTTATGGATGGAAAGGCTTTCAATTTGAGTATTATATAGGTTGATCATAGGTTTTTTAATATGCTTTTATTAATCATTAAGTCAGTTGGATGGTTAATTCCAGTTTTCGTCAAAATCTAAATGATCGTAATTGTCTCCACCATTGTAGCCATCATTAAATTCGTCGTCAAATCCTTCTTCGTCATAATCCATGGCGTCTTCTTTTTTAGCCTCGAAGATTTTTTCTGGAGGATTTTCGGGTAATTCTCCAAAACTAAAAAGCAATTCAGGAAGGGTTTGACCTGATTCTTTTTCAGTTACGTCTGCCAATTCCACAAAAAAGGTCCACATATTAAAAAAGTCGTATACGTAAATTAGTTTAGGGGAAGCTTCATCCATCACTTCTTCTACTAAAGTATCCGACATAAGTTTAGCGTCTGACACATCACTAAGATCAAATAAGGCTATTTCAAGGTCTTGGTTCCATTCCTCGTCACAGGTGTAAAAACTGGCCATTTCATTTCCTGCAAAACCAAAAGACTGGCTAACAGTGTTGTGTAAATCTTCTAAAGTAGCTTTTTTGTCAATAGCCAAATCTCTGAAAATATCTTCTTTTGCGTCTAAAATGACCCTTATTTTATACACCATATTATATTGTTATTTAGTCTTTGAAATATTGTTTTTGGCTTTTCTGCTTTGCAGAAAAATATAGAAAATTTGACCAAATAGTATGGCCGCAATCACTAAATGAATGGGTTGTGTCCCCAGAGGAAAGTCAATATAGTACATAGCCATTCCACTAAAGGCAGCTATGATCATTCCTGCTAAAAGAGGCTTTGTTGAAGCAAAGCCAAGTTCGTTTCGTTTATTAATCCAAAATAAATACACTGCAATTCCCAGTGGAAGGATAGAGAAGGAACGGTGCACGTAAAAAATTATACTGGGGTTTAAAAGCCAATTGTCTTTAGTTAGACCAAGATCTAATTGGTGGTCTACAAATTCTCTTACCTGGGTGCCAAAGACAATTTGCAAAAGGAATATGAATAGTAAGTATGAAATGGCTTTGTGGAAGTTAGCCATGTATTTTGTGCGCTCAATACGCGGGTTGGCTTTTTGAATGATTAAAATAAGCGCAGCTACAATGGCCAATGCCATGAGCATATGAGTGGTTATCTTCACTGGAGCTAGTACAGAATAGACAACAGTCGCACCCAACCATGCTTGAAATCCCATCCCCAATACCACCCCAAAAGACAAAAGGCTTATTAATTTTTTCTCTTTCCAATAACGCAGGCTTAAAAAAGCCAATATTAGGGTGGCCAAGCCTGCTATTGCACCCACAAGCCTATTTAAAAACTCTACCCAAGTATGGTAGGGATTAAATACGGCATAATCGTGTTTGGTATAAGTTTCCCAAGCCTCTAAATCTATAGCAGCTCCTGTCTTAAAGTCTTGTTTTGCCACTAGAAGTCCCTCATTGTAAATAATGACTTGTCCTTTTTCAAAATCTCTTTCTGGAGTCCATTGAAGTGTTTCCGCAGCAGTAGGAGGAATATAATATCCAAAACACTTAGGCCAGTCTGGACAACCCATACCACTACCAGTCATTCTAACCAAAGCGCCAGCAACTATGACTAAGTACACTAAGATTAAACTCCATTTGGCAAAACGGTGAAAAGATTTTTTCATGTTAGTTTAAGTATTTTTNGTGAGTCCCAGTTGTTTTCCTTTGGTTAGCATAAATTCATAAGCGGCCTCGTATTCATTGGGTATTTCTCCCTCTAAAATAGCTTCTTTAATAGCCTCTTTAATAACGCCAATTTCTTTGGATGGTTTTAAGCCAAAAGTATTCATAATTTCTTCACCACTCACCGGTGGTTGAAAATTACGCACNTGGTCTCTGGCTTCTACCTCTTCAATTTTTTGACGGACTATTTTGAAATTGTTTTTATACTTTTTCTTTTTGTACGGATTCTTTGTGGTAATATCTGCTTCACAAAGGGTCATGAGGTCTTCTACATGTTCTCCTGCATCAAAGACCAGCCTTCTCACAGCTGCATCTGTCACAAAATCTTCTGCCAAAACTATGGGTCTGGAACTCATGAGCACCATTTTCTGAACGTATTTCATTTTGTCGTTCAAAGGCATATGNAAGCGTTTGAATAATTTATAGACCATTTTTGATCCTATAAATTCGTGACCATGAAAGGTCCATCCAATTTTTTTGTCGAATCTCTTTGTGGGTGCTTTTCCAATATCGTGTAAAAGGGCAGCCCACCTGAGCCAAACATTTTCAGTGTTTTTTGAAATATTATCTACTACCTCCAGCGTATGCCAGAAGTTGTCTTTATGCTTTTGACCTTCTACTTCTTCAATGCCTTCTAAAGCAGAGAGCTCAGGTAAAATTAAAGGGAGTAAACCTGTTTTGTGCATGAGCTCAAATCCTAGTATAGGCATAGGACTGGACATCATTTTATTAATTTCATCTACAATTCTCTCTTTAGAAATAATTGAGATTCTATCCCTTTGAACTGTAATGGCCTCTAGTGCTTCTGCGTCAATTGTGAAATTTAATTGACTGGCAAAACGTATGGCTCTAAGCATTCTAAGAGGGTCATCACTAAAAGTGATTCCTGGCGAAAGAGGGGTAACAATACGTTTGTTTTTAAGCGCATCTAAACCGTTAAAAGGATCCACGAGAACCCCGTAGTTGTCTTTATTAAGGCCAATGGCTAATGCATTTATTGTAAAATCTCTTCTGTTTTGATCATCTTCTAGGCTGCCATTTTCTACTACAGGATTTCTACTGTCGTGGGTATAGCTTTCTTTTCTTGCACCAACAAATTCAAGTACCAAGTCTTGGTACTTAAGCATAGCAGTGCCGTAATTCTTAAATACGGTAACTTCGGGAGAATTGGGTAATGCTTCAGAGAGCTTTTTTGCCAAAGAAATTCCACTTCCAAGAACAACTACATCAATGTCTTTAGGGCTCCCTCTTTCTAGTAAATAGTCTCTCACAAAACCACCAATCACATAGGCTTCACACCCTAACGCTTCTGCACAATCAGACAATGTGTTAAAAATCGGATGCGTTAAAGCTTCTAAATGCCTTTCTTGAGTCATATTTAAGGTCTAATCACCTTGACCAAACCGCTGTTAGACAGCTTAATAATGGTAGAGGGAGTGTTGTTGTGAATTTCAGGCTCCAAAGGTACTATATAGTCTACACCTTTTAAAATCTCTTGACTGATTTCTTGGAAATTTTTAGGGGTAGGTTGTCCGGCCAAATTGGCCGATGTAGAGACCAAAGGGCCTTTTATATTTTGAGATAAATAACTGCAAAACTTGTCCTTAGCGACCCTAATGCCTAAACTGTTGTCCGGCCCGATTAAATTTTTTGCAACCCCAATTGGCTGATCAAAAATGATGGTCGTTGGTTTCTCACTCAAATCTATAATATCATAGGCAGCTTCAGGAACTTGGGCTATGTGTCTTTCAAGCATGGCTACATTAGCCACCAAACACAACATAGATTTGGTGTCGGCTCTTTTTTTGAGTGCAAATACTTTCTCTACTGCTGCTTCATTTTTAGCATCACAGCCAATACCCCATACTGTATCTGTAGGATATAAAATTAAACCACCCTGTTTAAGTATTTCTGCAGATTTTTTTAAAGCTTCTTGAAAACTCATAAAGTTTGGAATTAGTGTGTTTTAAAGTTAAAATAGTTCACCAATGCTTGCCATTGCACCCTGTTTTTGTCGGCGCCAATATTTGTCTTCTTAAGCGCAATGCGTTGAGAACCAATAATTGGAATGGGTGTACGGCTTTTGTTTGTTGGAGTAATGGTGGGGGTTTTATTTAAAATAGCCATGGCTTTAAACCATAGATCGTCTGCTCTAGGCGCCAATTCCATAAAAAGTACTGTGTCGTTTACTTGTTTATTTAAAGCTTTAGCAGGATACCAAACGCCCCCAGCCCCAATAGCAATAATCGCCATAGGATCTTTTTCTGTTGAAGGGTAGGTCCATTGCTTGTA
>JGI26079J46598_1000718_pt1 | contig 13657 bp, 5 predicted proteins | sample SaaInl59LU_5_DNA_FD_46598 | JGI IMG/M metagenome (IMG submission 46598) | reverse complement strand
AGACGCTCACACGCCAAAGATACCAAATTGTCCCAGGGGGAATTCCCAGGAGTTAACTATTATCCTCTATTATCTTGAGGAATCATATCATATATTCAGATATACTATTTAACAAAAACCCAGACAGCATAAATGTATTTTCATCTGCTGTCCAAGTCTGAGAGACCAATTCTGTTGCCTCTCTTTATTCTCTCCTCTGAGCTCACAGATTATTTTCCCTAACTGTTCGCTCAGGCAATGTCAATGTCACATCTACTCACTAATTTTCCCTAATAGTTCGCTACTCTTATTCTCATCGAAATCAGACCCCCCTACTATGGGTGTCTCAGCGGTTACGTCGTGCCTCCTGGCACAACTCTCCCCCCGTTAGGAGTGGACTTTCCCCTGAAACCACGACTAAAGCATAATCACACATACAATAGCGTACAGGGGTCTCGTGATTCCTCTGCTCATCAGCGTAGCAAGAGGGCTTCACCAAGGATCACGCTGCCAACGCTCATCCCGGATTCACCAACCGCACACAACCGATATCTAAGGCAGGTCTTCAGTCTTCGTCTTCTTCTTCGAAACTCTGCTTGCTGTAGATCGGTTGCACTCGGTCCAAGGGTTACGACTGTAACATCGTTTACTTTCCTGCGCCTCCAAAAGTTAAGTGCTGGAACAGATGCCGCAGTAGACCCTCTGGGACTGGATACACTGCATGTGATTTCTGCATCCCCTTCTGATGACTACTCGGTCCCAGTTGTGCAGTATCAGGGTGAACTCCTGTCGCACGTCGATATGAACAAGGAGTCGCTGCAGAGCATTGCAGTAAGGGTTCGGGCGGAGGCGAGCTCGTCCATATACACGTAGGTTTCATGTATCGTTTCCCATACATGCAATAGGTGCAAGTGAGGGGCGCCGGTAAATGGCTCATTACTGGCCTGAAACGCAGAGCGTCAGGGTAACGGCCCATCGGGTTCTCCACGAACCAGTGTTGAGGACGGAGATACTCGATGATGTCTAGGGTGCGCTGTACGCACGCGTCCGCTGTGACAAAATCGGGCGGACCTCCAGTGGTGCGGGCCTGACTGTACTGGGTACAAGGGGGGCTTGCCCATACCACGTCGAAATACCCCGGGGGATACCTCCAATAATCCCAGCTCTCAATGGCCGTCACGTGAGTCGGCCGCCAAAGCGGGTCAGCGTCCAGAGTTACCGATCTCGAGGCTGGGAAGCAGCGGGCAAACTCCTTTTCCACGGAGCCTGTTCCACTGAACAATACCAATATCCGTACTGGCCGAGTATCAAGTGCAGCGAGGGTGGTAACATAAGTGACCTCACCCTCTCTTGTCATTTCACGTTGTTCCCAAGGAAGACATTCGTCGGTGGGGTTCTCAAACTCCTCCTCCCAGGGTCTTGCCAACAGGTAGGCTAAAGAGGCACCTGACGCCACCGCAGCAGAACTGGTTGTATCACGGCGTTGCTCTCGACGACGTAATGCAGCGTCACGTACCTGGCCCTCCATGGCCAGACGTTCGGTCTCGAAGTCCTTAAGCTGCTGTAGAGGTGCTCCACGCTCCAGCTTGTCTCGAGTCCTCCACGAATCGTGAGCCTTTGAGTAGCCCGTCCAGCGTACCTTCCATTCCACAATCTCCTTTCCTCGGGAGACGCGAACTCGTCGAGCCAGAATGCGATCCACATGGGCCTCGCGCTGTCCATCCACTATCACCGCCTCTGGAATTGCTGGCTGTCGGCGTGACGCGAACGCATCTGCCCCTCCTACATATGGCTTCAGGCGATGTTGTGCGAACACATCATGTATACGCCAGCGTGGGGGGAGCTGCAGTCGATAAGCCACTGGAGCACCTCGGTCTGCCTCCGGAAGACCCGCCTGCATGTCACTGTAGAACCGCTCCGTCACCGCCAACGGCCCATGCCAGCGCTTGCTGAGCTTCCTGCAAAGGGACCTGTCCATGAGCTTCTCCGTGAGGTGCTTGGCCTCTACCCAGACGAGGTCCCCCACCGCATACTCGCGCTGCCCATGACGCTGGTCGAAGAGATCCCGCTGCCGCTGCTGTGCCAACTCCAGTCTACCCCGCGCGTCCCGCAGCTGCGACGAAAAACGAAACGCCCATTCATGTGCAGTCCCCACCCCTCCTTTGCGTCGCCCATCGGTAGACTGGGCAGCTTCCAGAAACATGTCAAGCTGTGACATGGGTGACACACCATAGCACAACTCGAAGGGGGTGAAACCAGTTACGTCGCTGCGCGAGTCGTTGATAGCAAACTCGACGTTGGTGGTGTACAGGTCCCAGTCCTCCGGATTATCATCGACGAAGGAGCGAAGCATATCCTCCACGACCCGGTTGGTGTGCTCCGCTTGACCATCAGATCGGGGGTTGTAAGGGGTGGTCATCGCCACCTTGACCCCCATCAACCGCATCAGCTCTTTCCAGAACGCGTCTTGGAAGCGTGGGTCCCGGTCGCTGACAATTTTCATAGGCGCGCCATGCTGCCTCCACACGGTGTCGAAGTAGATGCGAGCAATAGTGGCTGCCGAGCTGTCCCCGAAGTTAATGGGGACCACGTGGACCATCTTCGAGAGCTTACAGGTGAAGGCGACGAACGCGTCGTTCCCTTGCTCGGTCAAAGGTAGACCAGTGACGAAGTCCACACCCACGTCCTGCCAGTTCCGCGACGGGATCGAGTGCGGGTTAAGCAGTCCATCAGGGTATGACGATCGTGGTTTCACAGCTTGGCAAGTAGGGCAGGATGCCACCCAAGCCCCCACATCATCCGAGGCGTTCTTCCACCAGAATCGGCGAAGAACCCTTTCAAGTGTCTTGTCGCGCCCTGTGTGACCTGCCGCCAGGGAGTCGTGGGCTTCGCGGAACACAATCTCCCGGAGGGGCGAGTCTTCCCCTAGGACCAGCTGGTAGTGCCCCGCAGCTACCCGCCACAGCACTCTGCCAACAATGCGGAAGTGCTTCGTGCTGTGATGGGGAGCTGACTGCACTTGCTCCCGCAGAGTACGAAGGGGCCCGTCTCGGCTGTACTCGTCCCGCAGGGCTTCAAGGAAATCTCCTCCAGAAACTGTGCCCTGTGCGTCCCGCATCTGTGACGCCTTGCCTGCATCAACAATTGGCGGGGGCACTCGCTGGTGTCGAATCCTCTGCGGTCTCGACCTCGAGGGTGGAGCATACACCACCAGCACCGGCCATGGGAGGTCCTGCAGCACACCATTCTCCTCAAACAGTTGGGTGGGATTTCCCTGAGAGTCATGCGTGGGGATGACCTCCTCAATACGCATCCCTGCGCGTCTGAAAAGCTTCCTCCACTGCGGCATGCGCGACTGTAGGTCCGGCAGCAGGAACACTGCAGAGGTGTTCTCGGGGTCTTGCCGCCACTCATGCACGTAGGTGCGGAGCACAGCCTCGATGGTGAGATGGTCGCTGTCATGTGGGGGGCTGCACCACACGTGAAGTCCCCTCCACTGCTCTTTCAGGCAGTTTTCCCAGTAATTGTCCACAAGCCGACCGCGGCCTTTCGGTCCGCAACAGGCATCCACGTCGAACTTCCCGTATTTTGACTGCAGTCGGTCAAACAATGCCTGGTGCAGCCGCCCCGATGTTTCCCTCCGCGATTGAGACATGCTCTTTGCAGGGGGCTTCCTCGTCTGGCACCCTGACGTCCCTTCTGCAGGAGGTGCCCCAGTTTTCGACCGGGTGCGTGAGGCTATCACGCCACAAGGTTGCTCGGAGGCCTCCGTTGGCAAATCCAATGCCACCTTTCCTGGTAGCTTGGACCGTCCCTTTGCACGAAGGGAATTGAAGGCCCCCCGAAGAGCCCTTGCACTCTTCTTCAGGGAAGAAGGCTGAAACGCCAGCGTCGCCCCTCTCGTGGGGGGCACTGCGACCTCCGTCAGGTGGTCCGCGCCGGGGTGCTCAGTTTGCACCCCTCCAGCGTCTGGTGTGACCTCCGTCGGGAGATCCGCGCCAGGGTGCTGCATCTGCACCCCTCCAGCGTCTGATGTGACCTCCGTCGGGAGATCCGCGCCAGGGTGCTGCATCTGCACCCTCCAGCGTCTGATGTGACCTCCGTCGGGAGATCCGCGCAATGGTACGGGGCTCGAAACTCCTTGGCACCAAGTCGGGATTCCATAGCCAACTCCGCCAGCTGCAGAGTGTCCACCGCGTCCAACCAGCTGTTCACCTCAGCAAGCTGGGTCAGGGTGCCCAAGGCTGGGCCCTCCTCAAAGAGGTCGGAGGTGTCTAACACAGAGAGGGGGTCTTTCGGGAGGTCCGACTTAGCGTCGAGGATGCCGGCCTCCTTCAACCCTTCCCGAGGCGTCTTCGCAGAGTAGTCGGGTCGCCGTGACAAGGCGTCTGGTACCAGTAGCAGGGCCCCTTTCACGTACTCCATGCGGGGGACCCCCACCTCCACGAGATCCATGTACCATCGTGCCTGCCGCCGACTCAGCTCCCTCCCCGGCTCCATCAGCCATTCTAGCGGCCGGTGGTCGCCTTGCAGCTTGAAGGCGGTGAAGATCAGGTAGTGCCGCCAGGTCACCGTGGTGCAGTGGTGAAGTCCGCAGAGCTCCCTCTCGCCCGTGTGGTAGTTCTGCTCAGCCGCGGAGAACTGCCGGCTCTCGTAGGCTATCACCTTAAGTCCTTCACCACAGTCCTGCATTAGGACTCCACCCAGCGCCACCCCACTCGCGTCGGTCTGCACCACGAAGGGGGCTGATCCGTCCGCTGCGGCCTTCACGTTTGGCAGGGCCAGAACGGGGGCGTCCACCAGTGCTGCTTTCAGCTCTTCGAAGGCCCACTGCTGCTCAGGGCCCCATCTCCACTCCACTTCGTTCTTGGTGAGCATGGTGAGGGGCTGCGCGATGTCGGAGAAACAATGAATGAACCGACGATAATAACCGGCTAGGCCCAGGAACTGCCGGACATGCGTGACATTCTCCAGCGCCGGCCAGTCGCGCACTGCCGCCACCTTGTCGTGCTGCGGCTGGCAGCCTTCGCTGGACAAGGTGTGCCCCAGAAACCTCAATGACTCCTTCAGCATCTGCGCCTTAGATGCCTTGAGGTATACTCCTTTCTCGCGACAGGTCTGAAGGAAGGTACGGACGTTGTCGTAGTGTTCTTGGACTCCACCCTTCGAGAACACCACCACATCGTCGATGAAGATTCGGACGAAGGGTAAGTGTCCTAAGGCTCTCTGCATCCTCCGCTGGTACTGTGACGGGGAATTCTGCAATCCTTGTGGCATCACCAGCCACTCGTAGGAGCCCATCTGGGTGGTGAATGCTGTCTTCTCCACGTCTTCCTCAGCCATGGGGACTTGCCAGAATCCATCCACGGCGTCGAAGGAGGAGAAGTGGGTGGCACCCTGCATCTCGTCGAACATCAACTGAATGTCTGGCAGCGGGTACCGATCTCTCACTGTTTGAGAGTTCAGCTGGCGGTAATCCACCACCAAGCGCAGCGTGTTAGGCTGGCCCGGTTTGGGTACCATGAGACATGGCGCCGCGTAAGGACTGGATGAGGGTCTGATGTAGCCCTTCTCCACCAGCTGCTCGATGCGTTCCCGCAGTTGCCGAAGCTCTTCCACAGACATGCGGTAAGGACGGCGAAATGGAGGTCCTCCCTCCTTGTCTGGCTTAAGGGTGACTCTGGCCTCATCCTCCATCGACCGCCGCAGTTTGGACATCATGGGGAGGGCATCGCGCAGCTCCTCGGAGAACTCCTCGAAGAGTGCCCGGAACTTCTCCTTCCAGCGGGGTGCCACCTTGGCGTCCCTCGTGTCCTGTGGGATGTCCTTGGCGGTGCCCCCAGTATCCGGGGGTTCCAGCTTCACATGGGTGCTGGCCACAGGCTTAGCATCAGCTGCAGTGTCCACCGAGAGGCATACTGCTTCGGTCTCGACCGCGAGGAGTTCCGCGTCGGGATGATCCCCGGCTGCAGTAGCAGCGTAGGCCGAATCGTGCTCGCTGCCATCCCTGCGCGCCATCATAAGCCACGCCGGCTGAGCGGAGACGTCGCCCGCGAGCCTCTGCGTCTCTGCGTACAGGAGGTGCTTACGCAGCTGCACCGCCGTCAGGAAGACCTCATCGATGAGTCCAGCACAATTGTCTCCNCGTCCGCCAGCGCTTTTACCCGGGTTGCAGCCGGCGATGGTCACGAGCTCCTTACCCCCCCCCTTCGTTCTGCGCGCGAAGGACACGGAGCCGTGACCGGAGTAATCCAGCATGATGGGAGAAAGGCTACGCAGCCACTTCCCCCCCAGCACCACGTCCACTTGGATCCCTAGTGGCAACACCCGCATGGCCATGGCGGACTCATTGTAGGTGGAGCCAGCTGCGGTGGGGGCCGTGAACTTCGAGTAGGCCACCGCCCCTGTGGTCTTCACCGACCCGTCCGCCAGTGTGACCTTCATTCGCGGGCCCTGTTGTACGCGTAAGCCACAACGTCGTACGCAGTCCTCGGACACGAAGTTGTCTGAGGCACCCGAGTCCACGAGTACCTTGACGAGCTTGCCACGCAGGTACGCGTAGAAGACTAACAGCAGCGCTCCTTTCTCATCATGAGCCGCAGCGAGCTGAGATGTCCACAGCACACCCCCGTCACGCAGGATGCGCTTGCAACGGCCGACACCCACGCTCGTGTCGTCGTCATACTCACACTCCTCATCACCATCATTCGTCAGCGGGTGACTGTGAATGCCTTCCTCCTCAGTGCCTCCCTGCAGGGGATGAGTATTCAGTGCATGAATCTCCTCCGGGGCCCCGGCTTTGGCCAGCTGCTGGGTCATACTGTCCTCGACCCCACCAGCGTCCGGCGCTGCCGGGTCTGCACCCTGCTGCTGGTCCCCGGCTGCAGCCATCTGCTGGGTCAGATTGTCCTCCAGGTGCTCCGGAGGCCCGCTTTCTGGTCCACCCTCCAGCACTTCGTCAGGAGTGACGGCCTCGGGCGGTGTAACCTCAACTGGCTGCTGTTCCAGCTGCTCGCCAAAGAGATCCGCTCTCACCTCTGCAGGAGTCACCGCTGACTGCCTTTCACGGTACTGGTGCACCCGGTACAAGCTGCACCATGCATCCGGCATCCCGGGGATGTCCCCCCCTGTGCCAGGAATGGTCCCCGTGGTCGAAACAGAAGCCGCGGGCACTCCCACGGAGTTCCCACCAACATCCCCCGTAGCCCAAGGGTAGGGGGGCAAGTCCATGACGGCCAGCGATTCCTCCGCCGGCGCCCCACGCTGCCGGCCGCGCCAGCGCAGAAGGCCCTCCGCCTCCCACGTGCGGCGACCTATCGGGGCATCCTGCTCCAGGGCGTCAGTCTGCTCCGCCGGAGTCATCTCGTCCCACGCAAGGGACAGATCGTGGGCCCGTGTCTCCGCCAGGTCCAGTGCCTGAACCTGCTGGGAGTCGTTGCACACCCCACGTGACCTCGAAGGGCCCTGCAACAGTGCCGCCACGTGCTCGACCATGCGCTGCTGCCGCGTCGGCAGTGGCAACGTGCCCAACGGAGTGTGGTGGGCCGGGGCTTGCTTCTGTAGGCACATCAGGTCCACCTCATTCCTGACGTTGTCCAGCTCGCACCGTCTCTTGTACTTCCGAGCTGGTACGGCAGACGACCTCATGCCACGACCTTGTTGCATCCGTTCCAGTGCAGTACGGACCCCCGTCGTCGACTTGCGCTTCAGGCTGTTGCGCAGTCGCATCATCAACACCTCCATGGAAAGCGCCCCCGCTGGCCGCCTGAAGTGCCAAGCATTCAGTCGGTCAGACACTGCGGCCAAGCAGGGCCTGTAGATACCCTCGTAAGCCCAGGGTTCCAGTACGGAGTAGTGCTCGGGCATGGGGTCGCTGATGATGTGGGTTACCCCCGCCGCTGCGGGAGCCGGTTGAGGGACTTCGGCAAGAGAGCGACGTCCAGTGTCACCTTCTAGCCCCTCAGCCGAAAGGGTCCTTAGACCCTATTGCCGATCCGAGTCGGCCGGCAGCTCGCCGGCTGCCGGGGACGCCCTCTGCGCCTCAATGATGCCCTCCACCAGATCTGTACAATCGGTGAGAGCCGCCAACTCAAGAACAGCGTTGACGTCTGCGGCTGCAAGGGCCTCCACTTCTCCCCGCAGCTCCGCCGGTGCCCACGAGACGTCCTCGTCGTGTGCCATGGCGAAGAACATAGCGGCCACCTGCCGCCTGTCACGAGACAACCTCTTGGGAGCGTTCGCCTTCCACGCAGCCAGCTTGGCCGCGTCCTTGCAATCCCGCACCAGATGTCCACGCCTTCCACACGCGTAGCACTCCCGTGTCTCTGGAGCCGGGAGGCCAGGTGGAGCACCAGCAGGGAGGGGCAGTCCAGGTGGAGGAGGAGGTGTGGATGCCGCGGCCAGCTCGAGCTCAGACTCCGTCAGGGCATTCAGGGCACGTCCTCGACGTTGCTGCCAGAAAGGTACAGAAGGTGCTGGGGCTCTTCTGCTGGCTGCGTCTGCCGCCTTGGATGCCTTGCTCGCCTCGATGTCACTGGCGAACTCGAGCACCTTGAGAACAGCCGAGGTAACGCCTCGGCTGTGCCCTTCAGCACGTGCCCGATCCTCCCACTCCCTTGGATCATTGAGGTCCAGGTTCACCCTCCTCATTTCCAGCCCCACCTTGCTGTGGTGCACCAACCCCCGCCAGAAGTGGTGGCCGAAGTCCTCGTCGGAGACGGGCACACAACCAGGCACCACCTTGGCCAGGAAGTTCACGGTGCGCTGTCGTGCAGACAGTCGCGAGTGGTAAGCGTTGGCCGTCTCCTTGCTCGACTGTCTTCGGGTGAGTCCATCACGCAGCTTCTGTAGCTTCTCGATGGCCAGTAGGCTGAGGGCCAGGTCCCCGAAGAATATGTCAGCATCAGCGTACCGCTGCATCCACCCCGCTGACGTGCCGACACCTCCCGCGGCCTTCTCCACAAACTCCCGCTGCTCACCTCGCAAGCACTCCTCCGCCACAATCCACATGATGTCAGGGACGGAGGTAATGTATCCCTCACCGGTGCAGCTGGTTTGACGGCACGCCCTCATCACCAGCTTGTTGTCCAGCAAGTTTTGGACCTTCCGAGAGAAGACCTCCAGCTGGTTGACCTTGTCGTCTTCGGACAAATCCCCTTCCGAAGGGAACTTCGGCAGCTTGTTCACAAGCTTCAGCAGCGCGTCCTCCACCTTCTGCTCGCCGATGAGGTCACGGCTGCTGGGCTCTCCCGTGGTGGATGATGAAGTAGCTGCAGGAGTAAAGGTCGCTGCGTGAGGTGAAAGGTGAGGTCGAGGGTGACGTGGATCAAGGCCAGTCGGAGCCGTCGCAGGCGCGGGGGTCGTCGGATGGTGCACAGAGCTGGGGACTGCCGTCAGAGCTAGAAAATGGGCTCGACCATCAGGTGGAGGCGGGGTTGGAGTCGGAATCGGCGTAGGAGTTGACTGTGACTGCAGCCGCCGATACCACCCCGATTGCTCCACCTCGGCCCATGCTGTGAGACAGTCGGGGTCCAGGAGGTGAATCTCGGACTCAGGGGTACTGGAGACGTGCTTCCATTCTGGGCGGGGGTGTCCTGAGCCCGCAGGCCTACTGCGGTATGCCAGAAGGGCCGCGTCCACCGCGCCCCGGTCCACCACCCACGCATGCGTCTCCATCTCCGGGGTCATCAGCCTGACTGGTGGCTGTGCCACAGTGCCTCCCATGTCCAGGTATTCCCTCAGTGATACCCCCAGCATGAGGATAGCCTTGTAGAAGAGGTCAAGGCCCCCATCTGCAGCTGATCTGACCGTGGCCGTCGGCATTCCGAGGGGGTATCCAGTGTCCCCCCAAGGCTGCGGTACCCACAGAGTGTGGCCATCTCGTGTGGCCAGGAGAGCCCGCCCCCGATGCCCACCTCGACCAGAAGGAGGGGGAGGGGGAGGTCTCTCTGGTGACCCGTCGCGACCTCCACCATCATGCTCTGGCGCTGGCAACGCAAGCGTGCTACCAGCAGGAGGAGGGGGAGGTGGCGGTGGCCCACTGGGCGTTGGGGGTGGCACCGCGGGTGGCAAGGGAGCAGCTGTCGGAGGTCCAGGTGGTGCACACCCCCTATCGCCACCTCCAAGTGCTGGTACAGCAGGGTCATGTGCAGGGGGAGGCAGCTCCGCTGAGGGTCCGCCCGGCGTCACTCCACCAGGATCGTCAGGGGTGCCGTTCTCCTCACGGAAGCTCACGTGTCGAACGTCAGCTGACGAGTCAGTGCCTGGGGTGTGGTCAGCAGGGGGTCCTTCACCAGACCCGAGAACCACCACCGTCTCCAGGGACTGCCTTCGTAGCCGGGCCAGTTGGCGGGAGCCAACGGTCTCGCGCTCTCGTGTGGCGCTGCCTTTGCCCGCCATCTGCTGCAGTGTCACGACCCCGCTGCTGACTCCAGCTCCTCCTCTGCCGCCGGGCTGCCCAATTTGCACCCCCACATCGGGGGCCACCACCGCGGTCAGGGGGGCAACACCAGCTCGCTGCGGGTGAATCTCCCCCCCGCTCTCCGCCAGCTGCGGAGCAACTGAAGCGATCCCCGCTGGGGAGTCTGTGCCGGGGTGCTCGGCATGCACCCCTCCAGCGTCTGAAATGACCCCCGTTGGAGGATCCGCGCCGGAGTGCTCTGCGAGCACCCCTCCAGCGACTGAATTAACCCCGGCCTGAGGGTCTGCACTGGTGGTCTCAGCTGCGGGGTCCGCGGGAGCGGACCGTGTGCCCCCCCCTTGGCTGTGGAACTCCTTCAGGCACTCCCTGAAGGTGGCCGCTAGGGCTGCAGGGGTAAGGGTCCGCCCTTCGTCACGCTCTCGACGCCGCAGCCTCCGCTTCCTCTCCTTGGCGTCGCGATGTCTGCGGGCACGGTCACTAAGTCCCACTCTGCCCGCTCCTGCCCGATTTAGACGACCTCGAGGATTTGGATGACCTCGACGAGGACGTCTGCGAGGCAGACGAAGAGCCCCCGCCAGAGTTGGAGTCAAACTCCTCGCGGAAAGGCAGGTTGCGCTCGTCCCAGCTCCCCGGTCCCGACGAACGACGGGACCGCCGACGCCCTGCGTTGTTCGAGACGAACACCTCAGGCGGTTGTGGCGGTGCTGCGGACGTCTCGTCCACGCCAACAGTGACAACGCGCTGCGCTGAGGCTGACGCAGCGATGGAGACGACCAGCTCCTCCTGCTCCTCATCGCCGTCATCCATCTCGTCCCAGCGCTGCCCTTCCCCGTACGGATCGTTGGGGTCCACGTCACTGTGGCCCCCCACCCGCAGATACTCGTCGTAGTCGTTGGGGTCCGCCTCGTACTCATGCGCAGACTCCTCACCAGCACTACGGCCCAATGGGTTGTCGGGGTCTACGTCACTGTGCCCCCCTGCTCTCAGGTACTCATCGTGAGGGCAGGAACTGTCTGCGACGTGCACCTCCTCCGGCTCACCCTCCTGTGCCCCTCCAGCGCCAGCCACGTGGGCCCCTGCAGGGAAGCCCTCACCGGGGTGCTTTGCGTGCACCCCTCCAGTGGTCTGAAAGGCCCCTGCTGAGTAGCCCGTGCCGGGGTGCTCTGCAAGCACCCCTCCAGCACCATAAGTGGCCTGTGAGCTCCCACCTGCAAGCCTGACGCAGCCAGCACTGCTGCCTCCTCCTGCCGACGATACGCCAACCAGCGTGCCGCCTCCTCTGCACTCCTAGCAGTCGCTGGCAACGTCCGAGCTGGGGAGTGAAGTGCAGGGGCGTAAGGGGAGGGAACTCCCCCGAAGGGGAAACCTCCAGACCAGGTCCATGGTACTGTGGGGACCGGTCCAGGAACTGCTGCTGGGGTGTGGTACACTGGGACAGTTCCTGAAGAATGTTGCTGTGGGTAAGGGCTGAGTGGAGTGAGGCGGGGGTCTGCGAGGGGGACCTGAGGTGGTTGATATGGCAGGGGACTGGGCTGTCCTAGGGCCATGAGTGCTGCAGGTCCGGTGGTGGAGGGTGGAAAGGAGCCAGCAGCAAGTGAGGGTGGAAAGGTGAAGGGAGAGGGCGGCTGCATATCTGAAGGTAGGCAGTCTAGTTTTGTTGTGGAGGTTGAGGTAACGGTAGGGGCTGAAAGCCTTCAGGGAGCGTGAACGGGTCTTCTTCGTCGTCCGACGTAGTGGGGGACACTGAAGGTGAAGGAGGGAAGCCACCAAATGGAATACCAGGCTGCTGAAGAGGTCCAGGAGGGTAGACCCACTTGCCAAAGCCTTGCTTCCACCACTGTCGCCTGTAGATATCGCCAACGCCAAAGGGTATGGCCATATACAGGTAGAAGTCGATGAAAAACGCCTCGTAGTTACTAAAAATAGGGGCAGTTTCTAGGTGCTGAGAGTGGATGGAGAGCACTTGCTGCAGCCAGAGGTGTCCAGATAGGTCCCAGAAGGTTGCATAAGTTCATATACTCCAGAAATATTCCAGCAGAGTTCATATATGAAGCATACACCAGCAGTACTGTCCAGAAACCATCATTTATTGCTGTACTAGGAGTCAAATATGGCTGTTTTTGGCTGAAAAAGGTGCATGTAACAGCCAAAAAAGGCACCAAAAAGCTGTAGAGTCCCAGTAACTGCTTAAAACTAGTAAACAATATCCATACTTGTTGTAAATAAGTAAGGACACTGTCTAAAAGCTGAATATTGAAGTCTAGGGAGTCGATGCACTCTCAAAACTCCTGGTTGATGGACCAAAAAGGAGTGAATGCACCCATATTTTTTGAAGAAATAAGCTGTTTGAGGCTGTTCTTTGGGTTGGTGAGGGCTAAGAAAGTTGTAAATAACCCATAAAAGTCGTGAAGAAGTTGTTGGAAGCCAGGACATAAGCCAAGAAGGTCCATGCACTTTTCTTGCTTAAGTATGGGCTGCTTAAGTATGGTAAAAGTGAATCCATAATACGTGTTTCACAAAAAAAAGGCTATTCCGAACCGAATATCAGTGTGTTTGAGGTCAGAATTCATGTAAAACTGCCATAAAAATACCACTAAAAAGGTTGGAATGTCTCTTCCCCTCCTGAAACACGTCAGTACTGAGTTTGCCTTTGCCGATGCACCCGAAATACGCCAAAATAGCCGGATGATGGACGCACAAAACAGCCAAATACAGCTTTTGCAACCGAAAACCGATACATAAGTGTGCTTGGCGCAACGGAATAACTATTGTAGTATCAGTAAAGTCTTCTCCATGAATATTGGCTGTGCATGTACCGGTGAACTAGTCCAAATATCAGAATAGCGAGCGCGGGAGAGCCAAAAATAGGCCAAAAACGTGTGCATGCGCAGCCAAATACGGTCCCGCCTCAAGGACGCTAACCCGCAAAAGCTGCAAACATCACNAGAAAACTTCCGCAAAACATATCCGAAGTGTCAACGAAGGNCGAAAGAGNTGTTTAACCGCAGGTCCGTAGAGTGCATGCGCGAGCTAGAGCGAGCTAAAAAGACGCTCACACGCCAAAGATACCAAATTGTCCCAGGGGGAATTCCCAGGAGTAACTATTATCCTCTATTATCTTGAGGAATCATATCATATATTCAGATATATTATCTAGCAAAAACCCAGACAGCATAAATGTATTTTCATCTGCTGTCCAAGTCTGAGAGGCTAATTCTGTTGCCTCTCTTTATTCTCTCCTCTGAGCTCACAGATTAT
>JGI26079J46598_1000709_pt1 | contig 13781 bp, 17 predicted proteins | sample SaaInl59LU_5_DNA_FD_46598 | JGI IMG/M metagenome (IMG submission 46598) | reverse complement strand
ACTAGAAGTAGAACAAAGTCAGGCAATTGTAGAAGCTTGCAAACACATTCCTAATTTAAAATTTCCAAACTATTATCCAGAAATATCTTCAGATAGAATTATTACTATGGATTGGATGGATGGTGTTCATTTATCTGAATTTACTTCAGAAAACCAAAAAACTAGAAACAAATTAGGGCAAGCGCTCTGGGATTTTTACATGTTTCAAATTCATAAACTTAAAAAAGTACATGCAGATCCACATCCTGGAAACTTTTTAATATCACCCAAAAACGAGCTAATCGTAATCGATTTTGGATGTATGAAAACCATACCAGACGAATTTTATGTACCTTATTTTGAATTGGCTAATGAAGAAAGTTTACAAGACCCTGTATTTTTTGAGAAGAAACTATTTGAGTTAGAAATATTAAGAAAAGACGATTCTCCAGAAGAATTGGCTTTTTTTAGAAATATCTTTCACGAATTGTTAAGTCTTTTTACACAACCTTTTAATAAAGAGTTTTCGATTTTTCTGATGAAGATTTCTTTGGAAGAATTTCTGAATTAGGAACCAAATATGCAAAAAGTACAGAACTTAAAAACATGAATGGAAATAGAGGTTCTAAACATTTTATTTACATCAACAGAACGTTTTTTGGTTTGTATAATTTAATGCACGATTTAAAAGCAAAAGATGTGAAAATCAACAATTTTAAATCTTTATAATGGCGCATTTCAATAGAAAAGACATCGATAATTTAGATAAAATCTATAGAATAAACTTAATAAATAGTTGTTCTGGTTTTAAATCTGCCAACTTATTAGGTTCTATTTCCGAAGAAGGTATTACCAATGTGGCTGTATTTAGTTCTGTTGTGCATTTAGGTTCAAATCCACCTACATTGGGTTTTATTTTAAGACCTACAACAGTACCAAGAAACACGCATAAAAACATAAAAGAAACTGGGCATTTTACCATCAATCATATCTATGAAGATATTATAGATGATGCGCATCATACTTCTGCTAAATATCCAGAAAATGTTTCTGAGTTTGATATGACCAGCTTAGAAGAAGAGTATAGAGGAAATTTTAAAGCGCCTTTTGTAAAAAATGCCCCTGTACAAATGAGCATGAAATTTATAGAAGAAATTTATGTCCCCTCTAATGATGTGATGTTGGTAGTTTCTCAAATAGAAGAATTGTACGTTCAAGATAACTTATTACATGATGATGGTTTGATAAACCTAGCAACAGGTAAAGTAGCTACTATTAATGGTTTAGACACCTACGCAATCCCTAAATTTAAAAAGCAGTTAACTTATCAAAGACCTAAAAAGAGTAAATAAAGTGTATGAAGATACTTGTAACGGGAGCAACTGGCTATATTGGCAAAAGGTTAATTCCATTATTGTTAAATGATGGTCATACCATTATTTGTCCTGTTAGAGATAAAAAGCGTGCACAAAACTACTACAAGAATCAAGAAAACATAGAGCTTATAGAGGCCGATTTTTTACATAATCATTCTTTAGAAGCCATTCCTAAAAATATAGAAGTAGCTTATTATTTAATACATTCTATGTCTAATTCTGCAAAAGAATTTCATGTTTTAGAAGAAAAATGTGCTTTCAATTTTAAACGTTTTGCAGAAAGTTCTAGTTTAAAACAAGTCATTTATTTAAGCGGAATTACAAACGACACAAAATTATCTAAACATTTACTTTCTAGAAAAAATGTAGAAAACACATTGGCTTCAGAAAAATACGCTTTAACCACTTTTAAAGCAGGTATCATAGTGGGTTCTGGTAGTTCCTCTTTCGAAATTATTAGAGATTTGGTAGAAAAACTACCTGCAATGATCGCTCCAAAATGGCTAAACACCAAAACACAACCTTTAGCCATTAGAGATGTACTTTCTTTTTTACACAAGGCTTTGGCTAAAGAGGAATTGTACAATACTTCTCATGATATTTTTGGTCCAGAAATTTTAACCTATAAAGAAATGCTTTTGCAATTTGCAGCAGTAAGAAAACTTAAAAGATCAATTTTAACAGTACCGGTAATGACACCAAAACTATCTTCCTACTGGTTATATTTTGTTACCTCTACTTCTTATAAGCTGGCATCTTCTTTAGTAAATTCTATGGGTGTAGAAGTGATTGGTGAAAAAAGTGACATTAACAAAATATTGGATGTTAACCCAATGAGTTATAAAGAAGCTGTACAATTAGCTTTTAAAAAAATAGAACAAAACAGTATTATTTCTAGCTGGAAAGACTCATATATAAGCAGCGGAAAGCTAAAGAATTTTGTCCATAAATTTATAAATGTACCAGAGTTTGGTTGTTTTAAAGATTTTAAAAAAAGAAAGGTTAAAGACAAACAAAAATCTCTCGGTAAAATTTGGGCAATTGGTGGCGAAACTGGTTGGTATTATGGTACTTTTTTATGGAAAATACGTGGTTTTTTAGATCAATTTTTTGGTGGCACAGGTTTAAGACGCGGTAGAAGACACCCAACAGAATTAAATGCAGGTGATGCTTTAGATTTTTGGCGCGTTATTTATGCAGATAAAGAGAAAGGTAAATTATTATTATATGCAGAAATGGTTTTACCTGGTGAAGCTTGGTTAGAATTTAAAATAGAAGANAATTTTATTTATCAAACAGCCACCTTTAGACCTCATGGACTTGGAGGCAGGTTATATTGGTATGCTGTAATGCCTTTTCACTGGTTTGTGTTTAATGGTATGATTAATAACATTAATAAATAATTGTGAAAAAGCAACATCTCCCAGAAAAAATTTGTGTGGTTTGCAACAGACCATTTACTTGGAGAAAAAAATGGGAAAAGAATTGGGAACAAGTAAAATATTGTAGTAAAAAATGCAGAAGCAACAAAAAAATACAGGCTTAATATGGTTTCGTAATAACTTACGGGTTAACGATAATATTTCTTTAAAAAAATCTATAGAAAACAACTCAAACACTATTGCTGTTTATTTTTTTGATCCAAAATTATTTAAAGTTGATAAATTTGGTTTTCAAAAAACAGCAAAATTTAGAGCCAAGTTTTTAATAGAAACCATTATAGATTTAAAAAATAATCTAAAAGATTTAAATATTACACTTCTTACCTACTTTGACAGTCCTGAAAATAAATTAGAAGAACTTTGTAAAGAACATAGTGTAAGTGCTATTTATACTCAAAAAGAATGGACTCAAGAAGAAGTAACAACCAATGAGAAAATAAAAAAAACAATACTATCAGATATTGATATTATAGAAGATTACGATCAATTTTTATATCACCCAAATACAGTTTCTAAAGATTTTTCTAACATCCCAAATGTTTTTACTGCCTTTAGAAAAAAGCTAGAAAAAACAGTTGCTGTTTTAGAAGAAGTGCGTATTTCTGCACTTTCTAGTGATAATTTACTGGCTATAGAAACAGAAATTCCCACTTTAAAAACTTTAGGTTTTATAGATTTTAACATCCCAACAAAAACAGCATTTCCTTTTTTGGGTGGAGAAAACGAAGCTTTAAAAAGATTAGACAATTATTTTTTTGAAACTAAAAAAGTAGCTTTTTATAAAAAAACTAGAAACGGTTTAGTAGGCACAGATTACAGTACAAAGTTTTCTGCTTGGTTGGCAAATGGAAGTATTTCTGCAAAAACTATCTATTGGAAAATTAAAAAATTTGAGGCAGAGTTTGGTGCAAACCAATCTACTTATTGGGTTATTTTCGAATTGATTTGGAGAGACTATTTTAAATATATTTCTTTAAAATACAACAATAAAATTTTTAAAATTGGTGGAATTTTAGACAAAAACTACCAATGGTATACTTATCGAAAAGACATTAATAAGTGGATAAATGGCGAAACAAAAGACGATTTTGTAAATGCCAACATGATCGAATTAAAACAAACTGGCTGGATGAGCAATAGAGGAAGACAAAATGTAGCTTCTTATTTTGCCAAAGAACTGTTATTAGATTGGAGAATTGGCGCTGCTTATTTTGAGTCAGTTTTAATTGATTATGATGTACATAGCAATTACGGAAATTGGATGTATGTTGCGGGAGTTGGTAACGATCCTAGAGATCGAAAATTCAATACAAAATTACAAGCAGAACGTTATGATAGTAAATATAAATTTAGAAAACTGTGGTTAGAAAAAACTTTGTTTTAAGATGAAAAAATTACGCTTACTTCTTGGAGATCAGTTAAACAGCAAGCATTCTTGGTTTCAAAATACCGATAACCAAACTATGTATTGCATGTTCGAAATGCGTCAAGAAACAGACTACACCAAACATCATATACAAAAAGTAGCTGGTTTTTTTGCTGCAATGAGAAATTTTGCTCAGGAATTAGAAAAGGCAGAACACCACATTGTTTATTTTAATATCAATCATAAAAATAATAAGCAGAGTTTAGTCGAAAATTTAAACTTTCTAATCAAAGAAAATAACATTGAAAAGTTTGAGTATTTAGCCCCAGATGAATATAGATTAGACCAACAATTAAAAGAGTTTTGTAAAAAAACACAAATTGAATCAGAAGTTTTTACAACCGAACATTTTTATACAGAAAGAAAAGAATTAGCTAACTTTTTTAAGGGCAAAAAGCAATTTCTAATGGAGAATTTCTATAGAAATATGCGCAAAAAGCATCAAATTTTAATGGTTGATAATCAACCAAAAGGTGGAAAATGGAATTACGATGCTAGCAATAGAAAAAAATGGAAAGGAGATACATTAATTCCACCAGAGATAAGTTTCGATAATGATGTGTCAGAAATTGTATCAGAAATAAAACAAACAGATATACAAACCATTGGTAACATCCATCCAAAATATTTTGAATACCCAATTTCAAGAAAACAATCTTTAAAACAATTAGCGTATTTCTGTGAGCACTTATTAATACATTTTGGTGATTATCAAGATGCCATGCACACAGATAAAATATATCTTTTTCATAGCAGAATATCTTTTGCCATGAACACAAAAATGATTTCACCAAAAGAAATCATCAACAAAGTATTAGAAACCTACAGACAAAGAACAGACGAAATAGATATTTCTCAAGTAGAGGGTTTTATTAGGCAAATTTTAGGTTGGCGAGAGTACATGAGAGGCATGTATTGGATGCTGATGCCTGATTACAAAAAAGAGAATTTTTTAGAAAACAAAAACAAATTACCCAAATTCTTTTGGACAGGTAACACCCAAATGAATTGTTTAAAAAATGCCATTAACAACTCTCTAGATAATGGATATGCACACCACATACAACGTTTAATGGTTACTGGTAATTTTGCATTGTTAACACAAATAAATCCAGATGAAATTGATGCTTGGTATTTGGGTATTTATGTAGATGCTATAGAATGGGTGCAATTACCAAATACAAGAGGTATGAGTCAGTTTGCTGATGGGGGAAAAATTGCTACAAAGCCCTATGTTTCTAGTGGAAGCTATATTGGTAAAATGAGCAATTATTGTGATAGTTGTTCTTATAAAAAAACGAAAAAGTTTGAAGATGATGCATGCCCATTTAACACCTTGTATTGGAATTTTTTAGACGAAAAACAAGGACAATTATCTTCTAANTTTCGCATGAAAATGATGTATAGTTTATTAAACAAAATGCCTACAGAAGAACGTGTAAANATTAAAGAAAAAGCAAACCATATTATAGCAAATTTAGATGCATACTAACAAAGAAGAAATATATGTTGTTTGGTTTAAACGCGATTTGCGCTTAGAAGATAATGAGGCTATAGAAAATGCATTAGCAGCCAACAAACGTTTATTGTTTTTATATGTATTCGAAAACTCGTTAATAGAAGACCCACATTATGATGCACGTCATTGGGATTTTATTAAACAATCTATTGTTAATTTAAATGAAGATTTAAAACCATATAACACCAAAGTATTAAGTGTACAAACAGAAGTGGTATCTGCTTTTAATCAACTTATTAGCAATTATAATGTTAGTACTGTTTTTTCGCATCAAGAGACAGGATTGCTAATTACCTATAATAGAGATAAAGAATTTGCAAGATATTGCAGAAACAACTCTATCAACTGGGTAGAAAACAATAACAATGGGGTTTTAAGAGGATTGTTAAACAGAGAAGATTGGTTTGATTTATGGGAAGATTATATGTGCAAACCTCTAATCAAAAACAACTTAAAAGCATCTTCTTGTATTCAAATTGATGAAGTAAATCAACTAGAAAAATATTTTAATGTTGTTGATTTATCAACCAAAAAACACCCATATTTTCAAAGAGGTGGTACAAAAATGGCTTGGAGGTATGCAGATTCTTTTTTTTACGACAGGCATCAAAAATACATGAAACACATTTCTAAACCAGCATTGGCTAGAGAGAGCTGTAGCAGACTCTCACCCTACATTGCTTGGGGTAATGTTTCTATTCGACAAATCTTTAGAAAAGCACACCAAGAAAAAACAGCATTAAACAAAAAAGATTTGGGCGCTTTTGTCTCTAGGTTACGTTGGCAAGCGCATTTTATTCAAAAGTTTGAAATGGAACATACCATGGAAAATGCGAGTATTAACAAAGGCTATCAAAAACTAAAAAAAAGTATTTCTATAGAATATCAAACTGCATGGAGAGAAGGAAAAACGGGTTATCCTTTGGTAGATGCCTGCATGAGATGTTTAACAGAAACAGGATATTTAAATTTTAGAATGCGTGCGATGTTAGTCTCTTTTTTTACCCATATTTTATGGCAACCTTGGCAAGATGCATCTCAACACCTATCTCAACNTTTTTTAGATTTCGAACCTGGCATTCATTTTCCTCAANTGCAAATGAATGCAGGTGAAACTGGTATTAATGTTTTACGAATTTACAATCCTGTAAAAAACAGCTTACAACACGATGAAGATGCTATTTTTATAAAAAAATGGGTGCCAGAACTGGCAGAATTACCAATCGCTTTTATTCATGAACCCTATCTAATGACTCCTTTAGATCAACAGTTTAATAACTTAATTTTAGGTAAAGACTATCCAAAACCTATTGTTGATGTTAAAATTGCAAGAAAAAAAGCCAGTGACGTACTTTGGAAAATGAAAAACGATTTTGAAGTTTTAAAAGAAAGCAACAGAATTTTAAAAAAACACACACTTTCAAATAGAAATAAATTACTAAATAATTAACACCCCATATTCTCTTTTAAGTTATAATTTATTGTTAATTTCTGTTTAATCTATNAAGCTAATGATTAAACACAATTTAATTTTATGTATCTTTGAGTGATGATATTTAATACCACACACAAAAACAAAGATGCTACAGCAACCATAAATGATATGGTTGGAGACGGTTACTCTTTTGTTAAATCTATAAAAATGGGTGGTACAGGTTCTAAAAGAATGATGATTNCTAGTGTAAGCCCTGGTTTTATAAAAGTAATAAACACCATTGCAGATATTAATTATGGCAACATAGAATTAAGAGAAAAAGGAATTTTANTACACATTACAAAAGGTCTAAAAAACTTTAGTTGGGCCATTCCCTACTATCAACTGCACACTTATAAAACTGATGGTTTTAGTGTACATGCACAAGGTAACTTTGTAAGATTTCAAAACAATAAATTACTAAAAGAAAATAAAAAATTTATAGACAAATTAATCAACATAAAAATAGAATACGATAAACAATATGAATTCCATTAGCAGTAAAATACTTAGTGGTATATCAATTGATAGAATTATAGAAATGGCTTGGGAAGATAGAACAACTTTCGAGGCGATAGAATTTCAGTTTGGTCTCAAAGAGCAAGAAGTAATCAACTTAATGCGTAGAGAAATGAAACCAAAAAGCTTTAAAATGTGGCGAAAAAGAGTTCAAGGTNGAAAAACCAAGCATCAAAAATTAAGAACCTTTGCAAAAGGAAGGTTTAAATGTTCAAGACAAAAATCAATATCAAACAACTCTATAGCTAAAAGATAAAAACCGTGCTTTGATTTAAATGGGAGTTTTTAAAGACAGCACAATAAAAAGACAAAAAATGACAACAGACGTAGTATTAAAGGAAAAAGAGGTTTCAGAAAATTTAAATGGGTTCTCTATTGAAGAAGTGGGCGATGACCATCTTTTTACAGGATTAGAAACACCTATGAAACCAGATGCTTTTAAACTTTCTGACACACNAAAGAAAGAAAAAATNGCTTCACTATTTTCAGAAATAATGGATGTTATGGGCTTAGATTTAACAGACGATTCTTTAAAAGGAACTCCCCAAAGAGTTGCAAAAATGTATATAGAAGAAATTTTTTCTGGCTTAAACCCAGCTAACAAACCAAAAGTTGCCTTATTTGATAACAAATATCAATACAACCAGATGTTGGTAGAAAAAAATATTACATTTTATTCTAACTGCGAACATCATTTTGTACCAATTATAGGAAAAGCCCATGTTGCTTATATTTCTTCTGGTAAAGTTATTGGTTTATCTAAATTAAATAGAATTGTACAATATTATGCTAAAAGACCTCAAGTGCAAGAAAGGTTAACCAACCAAATTGCAGAAGAACTAAAAGCAGTATTAAACACAGAAGATATAGCCGTAATTATAGATGCAAAACACTTATGTGTTTCTTCTAGAGGTATTAAAGATGATACTTCATCTACAGTTACTTCTTTTTTTGGAGGACAATTTAATACTCCAGAAAAAATAGCAGAATTACAAAACACTTTAAATTACTAAGTTATGGATTTAATAAACAAAGCATTAGAATTTGAAACAAGAAAAATGAGGTTTCCTACAACCAGCGATAGAATTATGGCGGCTAGAGAAGCAAAATCTTTAATATTAAGCTTAAATGAGGTTTATAAGAAAAATAAAGATGATAAAATTATGGATATCATGAAAAGACTAACCGTAATTAAACAAAGAATAGAAAAACGCTTAAAAGGAAAACCGCTAACTGCGTAAATAATCAACATTTTTATTGCTTATCTAAGTTTTATAATTATATTACCAAAATTATTTAAAAATAGATTAAAGTATTAGAATGAATTTATTAGAAAGAGCAGTTGAGTTTGAGAATAGAAAATTCTCTTTTAAGACCACAAGTGATAGAATTTTAGCCTCTAGAGAAGTAAAAGCACTTATTTTAGAGTTAAATGAAGTATATAAACAAAATAAAGATCCAGAAATTATGGATCAAATGAAGCGTTTAACAGCTGTAAAGCAAAAAATTGAAAAACGCTTAAAAGGAAGACGATAAAAATAATATGGGGAATATAGTAGTAGTTGGAGGTAGCAAAGGAATAGGGCAAGCAATTGTAAATTCTTTAATAGAAAAAAACAAAATTTTTAACATTAGTAGAACTGCTCCTTTGCAATCTCACGCTAACTTAACGCACTATAATTGCGATATCCTTTCAGATGATTTACCAGATTTAGACGCCATAGATACTTTAATTTATTGCCCTGGCAGCATCAACTTAAAACCAATTTCTAGACTAAAATTAGACGATTTTAGAGACGATTTTGAAATTAATGTTGTTGGCGCAGTAAAAGCAATACAACATTACTTACCAAAAATAAAAAACGGTAAAAATCCATCTATCCTTTTATTTAGTACAGTAGCAACCAAATTAGGAATGCCTTTTCACGCAAGTGTTGCAGCAGCAAAATCGGGTGTAGAAGGTATTACCAAATCTTTAGGTGCAGAATTAGCACCAACAATTCGTGTAAATGCAATTGCACCCACAGTTACAAACACAGATTTGGCCGCTAAACTTTTAAGAAACGAACGTATGATAGAAAATATCACAGATCGTCATCCGCTTAAAAAGTTTTTAAAACCACAAGAAGTTGCAGATTTAGCAACATTTCTTATATCAGAAAAAGCAAACTCAATTTCAGGCCAAATTTTTGAATTAGACTGCGGAATTGTGAACTTCAAAATATAAAAAAATGACAAACATCTACGACATTAAAATCAATAGCTTACAAAATAAAGCTATTGACCTATCTGAGTATAGCAATAAATTTATTCTTTTTGTAAATGTGGCCTCTAAATGTGGCTTTACATCACAATACAAAAGCTTAGAAGAATTGTATAAAACCCATAAAGACAACCTGATGATTATTGGTTCTCCATGCAATCAATTTGGTAGTCAAGAACCTGGGACTGCAGAAGATATAGAAGCTTTTTGTAAAGTAAATTTTGGCGTTACTTTTTTAATGACAGAAAAAATAGATGTAAAAGGCAACAATCAGCATGCACTTTATACTTGGTTAACAGATAAAAGTTTAAATGGCTTAAAAAGTTCTACTGTAAAATGGAATTTTCAAAAATACTTAGTATCTCCAGAAGGTAAATTGGTAGATTATTATTTTTCTATTACCAAACCAACCAGTGCTAAAATTACAAAACACTTAAAATAATTACAATGTTTGGCTTATTTAAAAAGAAAACAGAAGAAGAAAAACTTCAAGAAAAATATAAGAAGCTAATGGAAGAAGCCTACAAGCTACAATCTATTAACAGAAGTGATAGCGATACAAAATATAAAGAAGCAGACGATATTTTAAAGAAAATAGAAGCTATACAAGGCAAATCCTAAAATGAAACAACTCAAATTAACCTTGCTTTTTTTAGTAATAACCTTTGGTGGTTTGGCTATTGGTAGTTGGTTAATGGCAAATGGTCCTCTTTCAGTTTGGTACATCAATTTAAAAAAAGCACCTTGGACACCTCCAGGATTTGTTTTCGGTTTGGCTTGGTCTATCATTATGATTTGTTTCTCAATTTACTTAGGCAAACTTTTTTTAAAAGCAAACACACAAAAAAATAAGCTTATTTTTTTATTGCAATTTATTTTAAATGTTAGTTGGAATTTTATTGTTTTTAATCAGCACTTAATTTTATTAGGATTGATAAACATAACTTTATTAACCTCTCTCCTATTTTATTACTATTTTAAAGCATCTCATAAAGTAGAAAAATATAAATATTTATTACTTCCTTACATGATTTGGTTGTGTATTGCAACCTCTTTAAATCTATACATTTTAGTCTATAATTAATACAAATATGTACAAACTTCATAAAAAACAAAACGTTCCTATTTCTTTACAAGAAGCTTGGAATTTTTTAAAAAGCCCGAAAAATCTAGAGAAAATGACACCTAAAGAAATGGGGTTTAAAATTATTGATGGAGCAAATAAACCAACCTATGCTGGCCAATTAATTAGTTATGAAGTAACACCGCTACTTGGTATTAAAACCAAATGGGTTTCTAAAATCACACAGGTAGAACCTTTAAAATATTTTACAGACGAGCAATTATATGGGCCCTATGCTTTATGGCATCACACCCATTTTATTAAAGAAATTGACGGTGGTGTAGAAATGGAAGATTTAATATATTACAAAGTCCCCTTAGGTTTTATAGGTAGATTATTTCATCCTATTTTAGTAAAACCTCAATTAGAAAAAATATTTAAATTTAGAAGTGAAAAATTAATAGAACTCTTTGGAGAATACAAGTAAGATGAGTAAAAAGNTAAATATATTTTGGTTTAGAAGAGATTTAAGGTTAGATGATAATGTAGGTTTTTACAATGCTTTAAAAGGCGATTACCCTGTACTTCCTATTTTTATTTTTGATGAAGAAATACTCTCTAAATTACCAAAAAATGATGCTAGAGTCACTTTTATTTTTGACACATTGCAAAAAATGAGAAATACTTTGCTAGAAGAAAACCAAAGTAGTTTAGCAATGTATTATGGAAAACCAAAAGAAATTTATAAAAACCTTTTAAAAAAGTATGAAATTCAAACGGTTTTTACCAATAGAGATTATGAACCTTATGCTATTAAAAGAGATTATGAAATTAAAGAACTTTTAGAAGAAAATAACGTTGCTTTTACAACTTTTAAAGACCAGGTTATTTTCGAGAAAAACGAAGTTGTAAAAAAAGATGGCAAGCCATATGTAGTGTATACACCTTACATGAAAGTTTGGAAAGAGAAATTTAAAACCTATAATTTAGATATTTATTATACAAATTCCTATTTAAAAAATTTAATTAAACATACTCAATTACCCAACTTAACATTGTCTGACATAGGTTTCAAAAAAGCTAACCAAGAAATAGAACCTTATACAGTAACACCAACCTTAATACAACAGTATGAAGATACACGTAACTTTCCTGCAAAAGATACAACTTCTAAACTAGGACCTCACTTACGCTTTGGTACAGCAAGTATTAGAAAAATGGTTACCAAAGCAATTGCAGAAAAAAACGAAATATTTTGGCAAGAATTAATTTGGCGAGAATTTTTTATGCAAATCTTATGGCATTTTCCAGAAACTTCAAAAAAATCTTTCAAGTCTAAATACGACCGAATTGAATGGAGAAACAATGAAGAAGAATTTAAAAAATGGTGTAATGGGCAAACAGGCTATCCTTTGGTAGATGCGGGCATGCGTCAACTAAACCAAACAGGTTTTATGCATAACAGAATTAGAATGTTAGTAGGTAGTTTTTTATGCAAACACTTATTAATAGATTGGAGATGGGGTGAAGCTTATTTTGCAGAAAAATTACACGATTACGAAATGGCAAGTAATGTAGGTAATTGGCAATGGGTTGCTGGTTCTGGTGTAGATGCAGCTCCTTATTTCCGAATTTTTAACCCAACTACACAAATAAAAAAATTTGATAAAGATTTAGAATACATAAAAAAATGGGTTCCAGAATTTCAAGAACTCACCTACACAAAAGAAATGGTAGACCATAAAGAAGCTAGAGAACGTTGTTTAAAAACCTACAAAGAAGCCTTGAATTAATATTTTAAACAATCGTTTTTTAAGTAAAATAAGCTTTGATATGCCATTTAAAAGCAGCAGAAAACAACAAATAGATAAAACTATCGTTTTTATAGTGTAGGATAGAAAAAATGTGAATTCAATTTTTTTCTATGCTATGTAAATTATTATTTTTTCTTGATAAAAGCTTCAATAAAAATTGAAGCTTTTTTTATGAAAATAACTTAAAAATAGTTTGCCAGTTTTTATATTTTATATTTTATTTGCGCTCGTAAATTTTAAAAGCCGATGTAGCTCAGCTGGCTAGAGCAGCTGATTTGTAATCAGCAGGTCGTGGGTTCGAGTCCCTCNATCGGCTCTTCTATTTAAAAGTCTNAAACAATATTTTTTGAGACTTTTTTTGTATTTTAGCAAAGTATTCGGGATGTAGCTTAGTCCGGTTAAAGTGCTGGTCTGGGGGACCAGAGATCGGAGGTTCGAATCCTCTCATCCCGACTTTTTCTTTCAATAAAAACACTTACTTTATTGATAACCTTATCATCTTTTAAATGATCGTCTCTTAATAACAATTAACTTCATAAATTAAAAAGTTGATTGATTAGAAAGTGGTTCTTGGAGCACTAAAGTAACATTTATGATTTCTAAAAATACAAACTCCGTTTTATAGACAAGAAATCAAGCATTGTGTTAGAAATTAATCAAAAAACAACAATTAAAAGGATGCTCTAAATGCAAAAACCCCTATCTGAATTAACCTAATTAAGTACAGCAATACGAGCAATAAAGAAAAAACGAGATGGATTTATAAACAACATACATAAGGTTAGAGAAATTACTAAAGATTATAAAACTTAGTAAAAAAATTAATATTAACAACCCCATAACTAAAGAAGTGTATAAAGTTTTATAAGAAGACCTTACTTTTTTAATACTTTTAACAATTGAATT
>JGI26079J46598_1000704_pt1 | contig 13852 bp, 12 predicted proteins | sample SaaInl59LU_5_DNA_FD_46598 | JGI IMG/M metagenome (IMG submission 46598) | reverse complement strand
GCAGCTAAATGCAAACTCTTTTCTGTGATATGAAGCCCAGCACCCAGTTTACTCAGTTCATTCTCTAAAGCCACCAAACGATCCGTCTCTTTAATTTTAAGGGTATGTAATCCCGTCAGATCACAAGCCACTCCCAAGCCAAAACAACTCACTGCGATGGTTTGTGCAATATCTGGTGCATTGGACAAGTCCCAAGCAAGACCCTTTTCCAAAATGGCGTCGCTTGGAGCGGCTACTTTAGCCAATACTAGTTGGTCCTTTTTAAAAGTAGTTTGAACCCCTAAATGACTGTAAATATCCCGGAGCACTGCGTCTCCTTGTAAACTGTCAGGGGTATAGGAACTCAAGGAAACTTCACTCCCAACATCTGACAAGGCGATCAATGAATAATAATAAGAAGCAGAGCTCCAATCAGACTCCACGACCATGCTTTGTGAAAAGACATCGCCGGCTGGAAATACTTTAATTTCTTGGCCCTCAAACTTCGTTTTAACTCCAATTTTTTCTAATAACTTAAGGGTCATTTTTATATAAGGTACTGAAGTGATTTTACCCTCTAGCGCTAGGGTTAATCCATTTTTTAAACGAGCGCCCACAAGTAATAAAGCAGAAATATATTGACTGCTCACCCCCGCGTTGAGTTGCACGCTGTCCTGGGTAATTTCACTTCCTTTTATCGCCAAAGGCGGATACCCTTCGTTTTTAACATACGAAATCTCTGCACCCAAATTTCTCAGTGCGTCTACTAAAATGCCAATAGGTCTTTCTTGCATTCTCTCAGATCCAGTAAGTATTACAGAAACTCCTGGCTGTGTGGCGTAATAAGCGGTTAAAAAACGCATGGCAGTTCCAGCATGGTAAATATCTACCGTACCCTTTGAACTAGCCACCCCTCTTTGCATGGCCTGAGCGTCCTCAGAATTGGACAAATTATCTATGCTTAGTACAGGAAAAAGCGCTTGTAACAATAACAATCTATTGGTTTCACTTTTAGATCCAGTAATGGCAATCTGTGCTTTTAACAAGTTTTTGCTAGGACCTTGTAAAGAAAATGTAGGATACGTCATAAAAATAATGCCTTGAAATGAGCGGTTTAAATACAGTGCAATGACCCTAAAATACGGATCAGAACTGTCTTAAAAAAAGGGTAAATACTTATTTTAATTTTTGGTTGTTTTGGTGCCTGTCATGGTCCCTTTCTGTCTTTACAGCTAGCTTTTTGTCAAAGGCATCTTGCAGATTTACACCCGTCTGATTGGCCAAACACAATACTACAAAAAGCACGTCTGCCAGCTCTTCTCCTAAATCTTTGTCCTTGTCAGAAGGTTTCTCAGATTGTTCTCCATAACGCCTGGCAATAATTCTAGCCACCTCACCTACTTCTTCCGTGAGCTGTGCCATATTGGTGAGTTCATTAAAGTAACGCACCCCATGATTTTTAATCCAGTGGTCTACCACTTCTTGCGCATTTTTAATATCCATAATTATTCTTTTTGTTGGCTATCTATTACAATGGTCACAGGACCATCATTGATCAATGACACTTTCATATCTGCACCAAAAATACCCCTTCCAATTTTTTTACCAAGGGCTTGTTCCATAGCTAAAGCAAAAGCTTCATAAAGCGGTTCTGCCACCTCAGGTTTTGCTGCCTTAATATAAGAGGGCCTATTCCCTTTTTTAGTAGCAGCCAATAAAGTAAACTGACTCACCACTATTAGCTCTCCTTGAACATCTTGTAAAGAAGCATTCATTTGTCCTGAAGCATCTTCAAAAATTCTAAGTTGGCTTATTTTTTTTACCAACCAATCTATGTCTTCTTGGGTATCTGTATGCGCAATACCCAACAGCACCAAAAGCCCTTTTGAATAACCGCTACTGCAGTGTTCGAAACCACCACACTAGCTTCCAATACCCTTTGAACAACTACCCTCATGATCCTTGGTGAATATCTTGTCTGTAATTACCTTCCTCATCTTGTAACATTTGCACATAACTCCTGTATCTTGAAGTGGATAGGGTTTCCGCTTCTACTCCCTGCTTTACAGCACACTTAGGTTCTTCTAAATGCAGGCAATTGTGAAACTTACAATTTTGTTTCACAGCAAAAAACTCAGGAAAGAAGTTGCCAATATCTTGAGGTTCCAAGTCTACAATACCAAAACCTTTAATTCCAGGAGTGTCTATAATATGCCCCCCAAAACTCAGGTCATACATCTCAGCAAAAGTAGTGGTGTGCTGCCCCTGCATATGCTGCAGTGAAATTGCTGCAGTTTTAAGGTCTAACCTATTTTCAATAGCGTTCACTAAGGTAGATTTACCCACCCCAGAATGCCCAGAAAAAAGGGTCACCTTATCTTTCATGAGTGCTTTTAATTTGTCTACATTATGCCCTGTCAAAGCAGACACCTCTAAACACTGATAACCAATTTGGGTGTATAGATGAGTTAAATATTTTATTTCGTAAAGTTCGTCTTGGGTGTAACTGTCTATTTTATTAAACAAGAGTACGGCTTCAATTCCATAAGCTTCTGCAGAAACCAAAAAACGGTCTATAAAGCCGTATGTGTTGGTGGATTATTCAATGTAATCATCAAAAAAACCCGATCCAAATTAGCCGCAATAATATGGGTTTGCTTAGAGAGATTAACCGATTTTCTAACAATATAATTTTTTCGATCATCAATGGCGTGAATAATCCCCTGAGGGGCAGACTCATCCATACTTCCTTGAGGCTCTAACTCAAAAGAGACGCCGTCTCCTACGGCAATTGGATTGGTACTTTTAATGCCTTCCATCCTAAACTTCCCCTTAATTCTACATTCGTAAAACGAACCGTCTCTACCTTTAACGGTATACCAGCTTCCTGTGGATTTATAAACGGTTCCCTTCATAAATGATTCGTATTAAGACCTAAAACGGATCCTACCTCCTGCAAATTGTTTTTTAGTCACTTCTTTTGGGTTACCATAAACGTCTACATCTCCCCCAGCCCTCACATTAATGTCTACTCTTTTTGTAGCAAAAATTGCTGCTTCACCGCCAGCGGTTAGTCTAATATTAGTGATACTGCTCCTGAGCTCTTTTGCCCTTAAAATAGCACCGGTATTCATATTGACATCGTGTACATCTACCATTCCAGATACTTCTATAATACCGCCAGTTACTGCTTTGGAAGACAAATAATCTACCTCAAGACCTAAGCGAATCTCTGCGCCCTCTTGTACCCTTAAATTTAAGGATGTTTGAGTAATTAATTCATTGGCCGTAATGCGAGCCCCTTCGTTCCCATCTATCACATCTAAATCTTTGTAATAGACTTCTACAAAAGTGTTCTCTCCTTGGAATTTCTTCTCCAACATCATACGCACTTTTAAGACCCCATCCTTGTTGATCAATTGAATGTCATTCGCATGAGGCCCTTTAATCATTACCTTATTATCATTGGATTTAATGAGGTTTACTGCAATTAAATCATACACTTTAATTTCGTGAAAATCTCCCACATTTCGCTCCAAAAGCCCCTGGCCCATGGCAAAGAATCCGCAAAGAAAAGTCACTAAAACAATATATTTTTTCATAGGTTTTGTTTTTCACAACCAGAGGTTGCAAGTTATTAAATCATTACCTAATAAAGACAAGTGTTTTAAGGATATGTTACAGCTTAAGCTTTTAAGATTTTCTCTTGGTGGTTAATAGACTCTTGGTGAATGGCTTTAAACATTTTCAAAACAAACTCTTCGCTGAGTCCTTTGGCCTCTCCCTCTAGAATCATCTTTCCTAAAATCTCGTTCCAGCGGTTGCTCTGTAAGACCGCCACATTTTGAGATTTCTTAATCCCTCCAATAGCATCTGCTACTTTCATTCTTTTTGAAAGTATCTCAATAAGCTGGTTGTCAATGACATCTATTTGAGNCCTCAAAGTATTTAACTCCACNTTGTAATCTGTTTCAGCAGAAGACTCTTTTCTAATCTTGAGGTCTTTCATGATCTGAACCAATGCCGTTGGGGTAACTTGCTGTGCTGCGTCACTCCAAGCATTGTCTGGATCAAAATGCGTTTCGATCATAAGACCGTCAAAATTTAAGTCCAAAGCTGTTTGAGACACGTCAAAGATCATGTCTCGCTTCCCAGTAATGTGAGAAGGATCGTTAATAATAGGCAAATCTGGAAATTTCTGCTGCAATTCAATCGCAATTTGCCATTCCGGAATATTTCTATATTTGGTTTTCTCATAGGTAGAAAAACCCCTGTGAATAACCCCTAAATTCTTAATATTGGCATTGGCCAAACGCTCCACTGCTCCTAACCAAAGGGCTAAATCTGGATTTACTGGGTTTTTCACCAATACAATCTTATCGGTACCCGCTAAGGCGTCTGCAATTTCTTGAATAATAAAAGGACTTACTGTAGAACGAGCGCCAATCCATAAAAGATCTACGTCGTGCTCCAAAGCCAATTCAACATGGGCTCTATTAGCCACTTCAGTAGCTGTTTTTAGACCAGTTTCTTTTTTTACTTTTTGAAGCCATTTTAACCCTAGTGCTCCTACCTTCAAACATTCCTGGTTTGGTACGAGGTTTCCAAATACCTGCTCTAAAATAATTTACATCTGTGTCTTTTAATTCGTGTGCAATCTTTAATACCTGCTCTTCCGTCTCAGCGCTGCAGGGACCCGCAATTACGAGCGGATGGTCTAAGTTCATGGCGTCTAACCAATTTCTCATTTCTTTTGAATTCTCCATTATTTGTTTATTTAATCTTGTTAGGTTTTAAAAGGCCTAATGCCCTATTTGTTTTGATGGGTAAGCCCATTTAAAATATCCTTAATCCTGTTGGTCTGATCCATTTGCGCATACACGCCTTCAAAATCATTGGCTTCTACCAGAGATTTAAAGCGTTGTAAATTATCTATATACTCAGAGAGCGCTGCAACCACAGCGGTTTTATTGTCTTTAAAAATAGGTGCCCACATAGCAGGGGAACTCTTCGCCAAACGCACCGTGCTTTCAAACCCACTCCCAGCCATATCAAAGATATCCCTTTCATTTTCTTCTTTCTCCATGACTGTCTTTCCCAACATAAAGGCGCTAATATGTGACAGATGAGACACATATGCAATGTGTACATCGTGAGCCGCTGCATTCATATAGCGAATTCGCATCCCCAAGGCATGAAATACTTCGAGGGCCTTTTCCTGTAATTTAAAAGCCGTTTGTTCCACTTCACAAATGATCTGTGTCTTTCCCTTAAATAGGCCCGCTATCGCGGCCGATGGCCCTGAGAATTCCGTCCCAGCAATGGGGTGGGCAGCCAAGTAATTTCTTCTGTTAGAATGGTTTTGAACCACCTCACACAAGCTGGCCTTAGTAGAACCGGCATCTACTACTACCGTATGTGCAGACACATGATCCAATACCTGTGGCAAGATTTTTAAAGTAGCATCTACGGGAATGGCTATAAACACCAAATCTGCCTGTGCTACGTCTTCTAAATGCCCTATTTCATCTATGACACCCAACTTTAAAGCCTCCGCTAAGTAGTGGTCATTTGTGTCTATCCCAATACGTTTTACCCCTGGATAATGCGCTTGAATGTCTTTAGAAAAAGAACCCCCAATCAAACCAACTCCTATGACACAAACTACTTTCATAACTAATTTTTTACGCGTTTAATAGCCTCTTGAATTAACGATGCGTCCACACAGAGGGAGAAACGAACATAGCCCGCGCCCCCTGCTCCAAAAATGGTCCCTGGTGTAATAAATAAATCTTTTTCGTGTAATAATGCCTCTATAAAAGCTTCTGCATCTGTTACGCCCTCTGGCAATTCTGCCCACACAAACAAGCCCACCGCATTTAGATCGTATGTACAGCCCAAAGCGTCTGCCAATTCATAAGTGAATGTCCTTCGCACTTCATATATTTTGTTTAATGCTGTGTACCAGTCGTCAGCCACTTCAAGAGCTGCTATGGCCCCCTTTTGAACAGGATAAAACATTCCTGAATCCATATTACTCTTCACTTTAAGCACGGCATTAATAATTTCCGAATCTCCTAAAACCATTCCTACGCGCCAGCCGGCCATATTAAAGGTCTTGCTTAAGGAATTTAACTCCAACACATGTCCTTTAGCTCCAGGAATAGACAAGATACTCTGAGGAGCATTGTTTAATATAAAACCATAAGGGTTGTCATTGACTAAGAGAATATCATGTTTTTTAGCAAATGCCACCAATTCAGTAAGCGCTGCTTCAGAAGCCACTGCTCCTGTTGGCATATGAGGATAAGACAGCCACATGAGTTTTACTTGAGTGAGATCTAATTGCTCTAAAGCCACAATATCTGGCAACCAATTAGTTTCTTTTCTTAGCCTGTAAGGAATGACCTTAGCGCCAACCAAATCAGAAACCGACTGATACGTAGGATAGCCTGGGTCTGGAATAAGTACCCCATCTCCTGGATTCAAAAAAGCCATACTAATATGCATGATCCCTTCTTTTGAACCCATCAATGGCAGAATCTCAGTGGCAGCATCCAAAGAAACACCAAAGTGTTTTTTATAGAAAGAAGCCATGGCTTCTCTGAGCTCAGGCAGTCCCTGATACGATTGATACTGGTGTGCATTCTCCGCGGCCGTGGCAGCTATTAAAGCCTCAGTAACCGTTGGATCTGGTGCCAAGTCTGGACTACCAATACCCATATTAATAATAGGTTTTCCCGCTGCCATTAGGCCACGTACCTCTCTTAGCTTTCTAGAGAAGTAGTATTCCTGTACCGTATTTAAACGTATAGCTGTTTTCATAATTCTCTCGCATTATTATATTCTCCCAATACCCTAAACTCAGTAGCCATTATTTCTAAAATAGCCCTCGCTTTTGTATAGTCTTCATAATGGTCAAAAGTGACGTCTACAAAAAAAGCATACTTCCATGGAACATCTATCACAGGTAAAGATTGGATTTTTGTTAAATTCAAATGGCAGTCACTCATCACATTGAGTACTGCCGCCAAGCTCCCCCTTTTGTGATCTAACACAAAACGAAGCGAGGCCTTATTTATTTGCTCCTGAGGTAATTCCTTAGAAGTCGTTTTTACAATAATAAAACGGGTAGCGTTGTTTTTAATGGTCTGTATGTCCGAAGCCAAAACTTCTAGGCCATATAACCCAGCAGCTACTTTAGGTGCTATTGCGGCTATTCCTTTTAGCTGACCAGATTGAATACGCTGAGCAGTTTCTGCCGTATCTACATCTTCTACCAATTGAATGTGGGGATGCTTTTTAAAAAACTCATGGCACTGCAATAGAGCCATTGGATGGGAATGTACCGCTTTAATATCTGTTAATTCTTGACCCTCAAGCGCCATAAGGTGGTGGTGAATATTTAAGTAGTATTCTCCAATGATATTTAAATGATGGTCATACACCAAAGCGTAATTTGGAATAATTGAACCCGCAATGGAATTCTCAATAGCCATGATACCCTTGTCTGCCCTTCCTTCAATAAGCGCTTGAACCAAAGCAGGAAAGGACATACAAGGAAGCATCTCTTGGTTAGCTCCATAGCAATCAATCGCCACCTGATGGTGGTTAGATCCCTTTATGCCCTGAATGGCTATTTTCATTTTTTCTTTCATTTTAATCAAAAAAAAATCCCGCAATAGCGGGACTCTTAATAAGGTATATAGTTCACAATATCCTAGAAAAGTCCCGTACTTCTATTAAAATAGAAGTAGAAGTAAAAACGGCTCCAGAAATTCGTACTAAGTGTCATAATTTATTTTACAAAAAGCTAATGTAATTATTATATTTAAAATATACTGAATTCAAATGATTTTTTTAGAATTACCTTATTTAAACAATTTTTATTGAGGATTTAAACACAAATCACTTTTATAACTGAGAATAATAGAAGCCGGACTTAATTAAATAAAAGTAATACGTCTAAAACACCTCAGCGGCAATGGCTTCTATATTGCTGGATTTTCCCATGGAATAATAGTGTAAAACAGGTACTCCAGCAGCTAAGAGTTCTTTAGACTGCGCAATGGCCCACTCAATTCCTACCTGTCTTACGGCGGCTTTGTCTTTTGCATCAGAGACAGCGTCTATGAGATCCTGCGGCAAGTCTAAACTAAATACCTGAGGTAGTAGTTGTAGGTGCTTTTCCACCGCAATGGGTTTAATCCCTGGAATAATAGGTACATNTATGCCCATTTCTTTAGCAGCAGCAACGAACTCAAAGTATTTTTGGTTGTCAAAAAACATTTGGGTCACTACGTAGTCTGCGCCTGCGTCTACCTTTTCTTTAAGTCTTTTNAGGTCTTGCTGCAGAGAAGGTGCTTCCATGTGTTTCTCAGGATACCCTGCTACACCAATACAAAAGGAGCTTGAATGGGCACTTTCAATTTCTTCATGCAGGTACTTTCCAGTACCCAAATCTTTTATTTGCCCCACCAGTTCCTTGGCATAAGTATGCCCCCCTGGAGTGGGTTCAAAATAACGTTGTCCGGCCATGGCATCGCCCCTAAGGGCCATAACATTTTCAATGCCTAAGTACTGGCAATCTACCAATAAATACTCCGTTTCTTCTTTGGTGAAACCACCACAGAGTACATGAGGAACCGTGTCTACCCCATATTTATGTTTAATAGAAGCGCAAATACCTACGGTACCTGGTCTCATTCTGGTGAGTTTTTTTTCTAACAAGCCCTCCTTCTTTAAATAGACAAATTCCTCTCTTGAGGTGGTCACATCTATAAAGGGGGGATTAAAGGCCATCAGTGGGTCTATATTATTGTANAGCTCCTGAATATTCCCGCCTTTAACTGGGGGTACTATTTCAAAAGAAAACAATGTTTTCCCTTTTGCGGCTGCTATGTGCTGGGTGATCTTCATATCTATAGGTCTGCTAAATTTGGGGCCAACCACTTCTTGGCGGTGGCTNGTGGAATGTCTTTTCTGGAGGCAAAATCTTCCAATTGGTCTTGGGTAATCTTACCCACACCAAAGTATTTGGCTTCTGGGTGGGCAAAATAATACCCTGATACAGAGGCTGCTGGCCACATTGCCAAACTCTCTGTTAGACTAACACCTATCTTTTCTTCTACCTCTAGTAGTTCCCAAAGCGTNGTTTTCTCTAAATGATCTGGACAGGCAGGGTATCCTGGGGCTGGTCTGATCCCTTTGTACTCTTCTGCTATTAATGCATTGGGATCTAAGGATTCCTGAGCTGCATACCCCCAATGCTCTTTTCTCACTTCTAAATGTAAGTATTCTGCAAAGGCCTCTGCAAGTCTGTCTGCCAATGCTTTTACCATGATGGAGTTGTAGTCGTCTAAAGCAGCCTGATAGGTCAGAGCCATTTCTTCTGATCCAAAACCTGCGGTCACACAAAAGGCACCCATATGGTCATGAACGCCCTCACTTGGAGGGGCTATATAATCTGAAAGGGCCCTGTGAGCTACCCCTTCTTTTTTCTTGATTTGCTGTCTAAGGGTTCTGAAAACATAAGAAGTATTGGCGTCTTTTTGAATGGAGATGTCGTCTGAGCCAGAACGTTCCGCAGGAAATAATCCAAACACCGCTTTTGCGGTAAATCGCTCTTCTGAGATAATTTTTTCCAACATGGCTTGGGCTTCCTCAAAAAGAGTGCTTGCCTGTTCTCCCACCACGGCATCTGTTAGAATATCTGGAAAGCGTCCGTGCAACTCCCAACTTCTAAAGAATGGGGTCCAATCTATAAAGGGTACCAAGGCCCTTAAATCTTGCTTTTCAATGACTTGAATACCCATCGTATTAGGTGCTTTCGGAAGGGTGTTTTTAAAGTCCAATTGTAAGGCATTTTCTCTAGCCACTGCTAAAGAAACATATTCTTTGGTTTTTGACCTGTTTAAAAATTGCGTTCTAAACTGATCGTAGTCTTCTTTAAGTTTTGTTTTATAAGCCGCTGAGGTGTCTGGTTGCAGTAAATCTCCTACCACAGTGACCGCTCTAGAGGCGTCATTGACATGTACCACGGTCTGTCCATACTGAGGGGCAATTTTCACTGCAGTGTGCGCCTTAGAAGTAGTTGCTCCTCCAATTAATAAAGGCATAGTAAAACCTTCACGTTGCATGGCTTCTGCCAAGAAAACCATCTCGTCTAAAGAAGGGGTAATGAGCCCACTAAGTCCTATGGCGTCTACCTGGTGTTCTTTTGCTGCGGCAATAATTTTATCTGGTGGCACCATCACCCCCAAATCTATGATCTCGTAATTATTACAAGCCAATACCACACTCACTATATTTTTCCCAATATCATGTACATCTCCTTTCACGGTGGCCATGAGTATCTTTCCAGCAGATTGCGAGGCCGTAGCGTCATAATCTACTTGTAATTTTTTAGCTTCTTCTATATAGGGTAGTAAATATGCGACTGCTTTTTTCATGACCCTGGCAGACTTTACTACCTGTGGCAAGAACATTTTTCCACTGCCAAAAAGATCTCCCACCACATTCATTCCTGTCATTAAATGCCCTTCTATGACTTGAATAGGCGCAGACACAGAATTTCTAGCGGCTTCTACATCTTCTATAATATAGGCATCTAATCCTTTTACAAGTGCTCTGGTAATTCTATTCTGAAGTGGTTCCTCCCTCCATGAAAGGTCTACCTTACTTTCCTTCTTTGCGCCCACAAATCCCTCTGCAAAATCCAATAAGCGTTCGGTAGCGTCTTCTCTTCTATTGAGAATTACGTCTTCTACATGTGCTAAAAGGTCTTTTGGAATGTCTGAATACACCTCCAACATAGCAGGGTTTACAATTCCCATATTCATGCCNGCCTTAACGGCGTGGTACAAAAATACCGAGTGCATGGCTTCTCTTACCGGGTTGTTTCCCCTAAAGCTAAAAGACACATTACTCACCCCACCACTTACAGAAACTCCTGGAAGGTTTTCTCTGACCCATTTGGTCGCTTTAATAAAATCTATAGCATTTAATTTATGCTCGTCCATTCCTGTAGCCACAGGAAATATATTTAAATCAAAAATAATGTCTTGGGCAGGGAAGTCTATTTGTGAAACCAATAGGTCGTATGAGCGTTTGGCAATTTCTATTCTTCTATGGTAATTGTCTGCCTGTCCTACCTCATCAAAGGCCATAATTATTACGGCTGCACCGTAATTTTTTATTTTTAAGGCCTGTGCTAAAAAGGCTGCTTCACCCTCTTTTAAAGAAATGGAATTTACCACACATTTTCCTTGAACCACGCGAAGCCCGGCTTCTATGATAGGCCATTTAGAACTGTCAATCATGATNGGCACTCTAGAAATATCTGGTTCAGCAACAACCAAATTCAAGAAATTAACCATGGCTTCTTCTCCGTCTATGAGTCCGTCGTCCATGTTAATATCTATAATTTGAGCGCCATTTTCTACCTGCTCTCTGGCTACTGCCAGGGCCTGGTCATATAATTCCTCTTTGATGAGTCTTAGGAACATTTTAGAACCTGCCACATTAGTGCGCTCCCCTACATTGACAAAATTCAAATCTGGAGTGAGAATCAAAGGCTCTAATCCAGACAACTGCATAGGGCCCAGTTGTTTTTGAATTATTTTTCTGGGAGACGCTTTGGCGGCTATGGCGGCTATAGCTTCTATATGTGATGGCCTTGTTCCACAACAACCTCCTANAATGTTTACCAATCCTAAATCTACATATTCTTGAATTTGAGCGGCCATTTCAGCTGCACTTTCATCATAGCCTCCAAAAGCGTTTGGCAAGCCTGCATTTGGGTGTGCAGAAACACCAAATGGGGCTTTTTTAGCTAGGACTTCTAAATGAGGCAATAAGGCTTTTGCTCCTAAAGCACAGTTAAAACCAACAGACAAAAGGTCTGAATGTGCTATAGAGATTAAAAATGCTTCTGCTGTTTGCCCAGAAAGGGTTCTTCCTGAGGCATCTGTAATAGTACCACTTACCATGACTGGAGTGGCTATATTTCTCTCTGCTTTTACCTCATCTATAGCGTATAATGCCGCTTTTGCATTTAAGGTATCAAAAACCGTTTCTACCAATAAAATATCTACCCCTGCATCTAATAAGGCTTCTACTTGCTGCCTGTAAGCAATTCTAAGGTCTTCAAAACTAACCGCTCTGTATCCTGGATTGTTTACATCTGGAGACAAACTTGCCGTTCTGTTGGTAGGGCCTATACTTCCGGCCACATAACGGGGCTTTGAAGGATCCAAAAGGGTGTATTTTTCCGCTGCCTTTAAAGCAATTCTAGTGGCCTCATAATTGAGCTCATACACCAAATCTTCCATGTAATAATCTGCCATAGCAATGGTGGTACACGAGAAGGTATTGGTTTCTATAATATCTGCACCCGCAGCCAAATACTTTTCATGAATGGTTTGAATGGCCTCTGGTTGGGTGAGGGTGAGTAAGTCATTATTTCCTTGAAGCGGATGCTCGTAAGTGGCAAACCGGCTCCCTCTATAATCTTCCTCTGTAAATTTATACTCCTGAATCATGGTACCCATAGCACCGTCCAATACCAGGACCTTTTCTCTAATAAGGTCTTTTACTAATGGCTTCTCTAGGGTAGATTGGGGTGTGTTACTCAAAATAATATTTTTTAAAGGGTCGCTTTTTCAATGGCTTGTGATACGTCTTTGATAATGTCTGCAATATTTTCTAATCCTACAGATACCCTGATTAGACCATCTGTAATACCTGCCTCCAACCTAGCTTCGGGGCTTAGCTTGGCATGTGTTGTACTGGCAGGATGGGTAACAATACTCCTCGCATCTCCTAAATTTGCAGAGAGAGATAGCATTTGAATGTTGTTAAAGAATTCCTTTCCAGTCTCTAAACCACCTTCTAATTCAAAAGCAACTACAGCACCACCGGCCTTCATTTGCTTTTTAGCTAGCTCGTATTTAGGATGAGATTTCAAGAAAGGATACTTGACCATTTTTACCGAATCATGGGCTTCTAAAAATTGAGCCAAACCTAGGGCATTCTCACAATGACGGTCTACTCTTACCGCCAAGGTTTCCAAACTTTTAGAAAGTACCCAAGCATTAAAAGGAGACATAGCTGGTCCTGATATTCTTGAAAATCTATAAATTTTATCTATTAAAGTCGCTTCCCCTACAGTAATTCCTCCTAGGACCCTTCCTTGACCATCTATGAGTTTGGTGGCAGAATGAACCACCAAATGAGCCCCAAAAGAAATGGGTTGTTGTAAGTATGGAGAAGCAAAACAATTGTCTACAATTAAAATAAGACCGTGTTTCGCTGCTATATCACCAATCATTTGAAGGTCTAAAATGTCTACGCCTGGATTGGTAGGAGACTCCACATAGATCACTTTTGTATTGGGTTTAATTAATGCCTCTATGGCTGCGGCAGAATCATTTACATTGAAGAGATCTGTGCTTATTTTCCATTTTGGGAAGAAATTCTGGTACAAGCTCAGTGTAGAACCAAACACACTACTACAAGATACTATATGGTCTCCGCTTTCTAATAAGGCGGCAAAAGTACTGTATACTGCAGCCATTCCAGACGCAAAAGCAAAACCTGCTTCTGCCCCTTCCATCTGACAAACCTTACTGATTAATTCAGAAGTGTTNGGATTCGCATATCTAGAATAAATATTGCGGTCTTTTTCTTCAGCAAAGGAAGCGCGCATGTCTTCTGCGTCTTCAAACACAAAACTAGAAGTTAAATACAAAGGAGCTGAATGCTCTAGGTTCCCGCTACGGTCCATTTGCATTCTTATGGCATTGGTTTCAAATTCTCTTTCTTCCATATGGATTTATTCAACTAATTTTCCTTCAACTGGACCTAAACCATG
>JGI26079J46598_1000700_pt1 | contig 13906 bp, 15 predicted proteins | sample SaaInl59LU_5_DNA_FD_46598 | JGI IMG/M metagenome (IMG submission 46598) | reverse complement strand
TTATCGTCCGAAGTAGCTGGAGTATCGCCACCCAAAGTAAATACTGGATCATCTACTGTGATAGTAGTTGAGTCAATAGTTGTTGTGGTACCCATTACGTTNAGGTTACCGTAAACAACTACGTTACCAGTAGGTGAACCTGCACCAGTTTGACCTGGATCCAAGTACAAATCACCGGTTGTAGTAGATACTGTATTATCAGCAACGTTGACGTTGTTAACTGTCAAGCCGTTTGCTGTATCCATTTCAGCAGTCAGCGTTCCACCAGTTACAAAGTAAAGGGTATCAGCTGTAGTTCCTGGAACAACCAGTGAAGGTGTTGGCTGAGCAATAACGTACGTATCTTGGTTAACATCAATTACACCGCCAAGGCCTTGCCAAGCACTTGAAGAATAACCTTCGTACTGCGAGGTCGTAGTGTTATAACGAATTTGACCNGTTGCAGGAGTCGATGGACGCTCGGTAGAGTTACCNACCGGAACACGAATTGCAGAAGTCGTACCAAAGACCGTTTCTGCCTGAGCAGCTGGAGCAATCGTGAGAGCACCAGTTGAGGTGGAAATAGTATTTCCATCTAGTACGATCTGATCAATCTGAGCAGAACCGGTGATAGACAACTTATCAGTAGATGCATCAAACGTGAAGTTACCATCGTCAACCAATTCGCCATTGGCACCGGCAAATACGATTCGCGTAGCGGTAAGATCTTCAACGTTAATTGAAGCTGCAGTCACCTGACCGTCAACATCCATTGTTCCGGCATAAGTAGCGTTGCCAGTTACATCTAATGTACCTTCGATTGATGTGTTACCAGTTGCCTGAGCAACCACAAACTTATCAGTGGATGTTGTACCGACCTTGAAGTTTGTTCCGTCAAAGACGAAATTGGCATCATCTTCTAGTTCACCATTAATACCAGAGATAACAATACGGTTATTAGTTAAGTCTTCAACGTTAACTGACGCAAAAGTAGATTGACCATCAACATCTAACGTACCGGCAATTGCTGTGTTACCAGTTGCAACGGCAGTAGTAAGGTTACCTTGGCCAATATTAAACGTAGTACCATTGAAAGTAAAGTTAGCATCATCTTCGACAATGCCACCTGTACCAGCAATCACGATGCGGTTATCTGTCAGGTCTTCAATGACGGCCGAAGCAAGAGTTGCTTCAACATCTACATTAATAGATCCAAGTAACTGAAGTGTTGCACCTGCACCTGAACCGGTGTATGTAAAGCCGGCATCATCTACAAGCTCACCCGAGGCACCAGCGTAAACGACCCGAGTAGTTGTCAGATCTTCGACATTAAGCGAAGCAACAGTTGCCTGAGAGTCAACATCCAGAGTTCCAGTGACCGAAGCATTACCAGTAACGCCAAGGTTGCCAGTAAAGTTTTGATTACCCGATACCGTAAGAATACCATTGATCGTAGTTTCTAAGGCAGAGATAACAACTTCGCCGGTTGTACCACCAGGAATAATGTTAATATTGCCATTAGCGTCTGACGTTTGGTCAACACTAATTGTATTGCCATTGAGCACCAAGTTATCAACACGCCATTCGTCGACTTTTTTATTCGCATCGACAATGACAGTAGAAGAAGCAGTAACAGTACCATGAACATGGCTAAGCATGTCCGTAAAGTATTTACCACCGATAACTTCAACGTTAGCAGAAAGACCGTTAGTCTCTGTACCGACACCGATGTAGACTCTATCGCCGTTGTTGTTTTGGGCACCACTAAAGTATGAATAAGCTAATTCGCCTGTGGCGAGTAAGCTATCACCGTTACCATCGACAGGTGCCTTGTCGAGGTTGGTGTTTTTAATTTTAATGACTGTAGCCATTAGTAGATGCCTCCAATAATTCTAAGGTCGGGGTTTTCAAGTTGATTCGTCAGAACAAATTTCTGCGCAGATAGATCATAAATCAACATTGCGCCATTGTCTAGTGCTGTTGAATCAATATCGGACAAGTCAGTAAGTTTAACACCCGCACCAATTTCCACGGTACGAGCTTTTACCCTTGCTTGTTTATTTATAGTAGCTTTAATAGCCATTATCGCGTTACTCCAGGAGTTACTTCGACTTGGCCTTCAACCACTCGCGTTCTTTCACCAGTATTCGCCTGAACAATTTCTATATCGTATAAGTAACGACCTGGCTTCATTTGAGTAGTTGCGGTGTTACCAAGTGAAATTTCTATTTCTCCGTCAGTTGGATTATTGACAAGAGCTGTAAATGGATAGGCCGTAGTAGATGTGTAGCTACGCCTAATTTGACCACGTGCAGTATAACCAGTAAGGTCAAACGGCAAACCATTAGCACCTTCTACACTCACACTAGAGAAGAAGTCGCTTCCTTGGTCTATTGTTAAATTCGCGTAAACTGCCATGTGATGGTCCTATAATCTCATTTTCTTGTTATTATTTATAATAGTTGCACATTCAAAAAAGATTAAAATAACGCAAAATAACTGTGTACAAAACCTAGAATCTATGTTATAATAATAGAGTACACCGTGAGGGAGGGAGTATACTAACGTAATTTACTTTCTAATGAGTCGAACATTTCAATTCGTGCAGTAATCGCTTCAATTGCAGCCTCTTCAGCTTCCATCAATTTGGTTGGATCACCATCAATAAAGAAGTCAACTAGCTGAAGTGACATAGGTCCATGGTCATCACCATCTACTTCGATATGGCGTTTTAAGTAATAGTTAAGCTTCGGTGCCTTTACCGAGTTCAAGTCAAGTTGATCTAGTAGTCTCTGGAATACATCAGGCAAGATCGTCTCTCGACCAAAGGCGAAAGCAGCGGCCGCACAATGTGGTCCACGGTCAATCAAGTCAAATGTTGTTCTCATAAACTTCGTAGCAATTTTATCTGAACAGATATGATACGGTTTTGAGTCACCTCTGCTAACATAATCAATAAATATTTCAAGTACCTTAGTATCTATACCGATCTCTTTCATGGCCAGAATGTACATATCAAAGTGACTCATATGTCCACCACCTGGAACAATATCACTTTCTTCACACATAACAATTTCATTAATCATCCTGGCCAGCTCTGACCGGTTCCCCCGGTTAGGCAGCCACATATGACCTGATGGTGCAATATGATGCTGCACAGTCTTGAGCAAAGACATAAAGTCCCATACAGCATATGAATGGGTACTCATAAAGATTTTTAAGTCTTCTAGATCTTGAATTGTATTTGTTACCAAGATAGGATGATTCTCTAGCTCGGCTTTTTTAGCATTAATTCTTTCAAGATTAAGCTTCATTGATTTCCTCGATTCCTAATTCAACTAGTTCTGGCTCTTGGCCGAAGATCAGACCAAATGCCTTTGTCTGAATCGCACCGTACCATACTTTTTCATTTTTACAATTTTGCATAAACACTGAGTCTGGAAATTTAATTGGACAACTTGATTTGCATAGTCGTCTTACATTACAATCTCCGCAGTGAGACTTCTTGCGGTCCAGGTCAAGGTGTTTCACTTGAGCCATAGGGATAGCGTCAATCTTACCTACATTATATTTTTCATCGGTATGTGGACATAGTCTAATATTACCTTTAATATCCAACGAGAGAATATCAGCAGCATCTGCACCACAACTAGACGTCATTGTAATCGGTACTTGACGTCTCATGATCTTGGCAAAGCCATAAGCACCTTCGTTACCTACTACTAGGTTAGACTGAATAAGTGCTTGTTGCTTATCTAATCCATGCTCTTTTAACTGAGCAATCTCTGCATCAATATAATCGTGCAAAATCTTTTTAAACTTAGGCCTATCTTCATCACCGATAAGAAAGTGTGCTGAGTTTTGTGAGTCAGTTTCATCATAGTTTCTACCAAGGATAAAACTGATCCTTGGCTTTGTGATGCCGATTCGGTCCGCAGCTCGTTTAAAATAAGCATTGATTTTAAATAGATCGTAATTTAGTTTACTTACAACACAGTTAAATGAAAACTGAATCTTTGGATACAAGTCATCAAACTGTTTAAGTACATCACATACTGCATCTGTTGCTAATACATCTTTACCGCGAAGCAGGTTTTGGCCTGGTCCGTCGTGTGAGATAGACAACTGAACAGAAGCTTTTAGTGTTTTAAAGAAGTCGACATGCTTTTGACGTAATGGAGATCCATTAGTTGAGATGAAGAAGTGACGTCCCTCTTTGTCAAGCAATTCCATAACAGGCTTGATATCATTCCAATAAAGAAATGGTTCGCCACCCCAGAGCTCAACGCGCTCGAGGTTTTCTAGATCCAAGTTATCCCTGATCTGTTCCATAAACCTTTGAAGGAACATATTCTTGACACGCTCATTGGGATTACCAATGTCTTTTTGCATACAGTATGAGCAGTCATAGTTACATGCATGGCCGAATAGAATACGTAGTGCTACAGGCTTATTAATCTTTTTTGTTGTACCATGTAAATGCTGAACAGATTCATAAAACTCTGGATCTTGTTCTGGTGGCATTGACAGTTGTTCACCACTTCCATTATAAAGTGTGTTGCTATCAATCTCATAATAGATGTGTGAATCACCCAATTTAAACTTCGCATAGCTCATGATTTAATTCTTTCCAATAGTGGTTTTAATTGATTGCCGTCGTTGTTATAAAGTCCATATTTTGTCTGTTGCCATCCGAGCTTTTCCATTTCATAAAAGAATTTAGCAGTAGGTGGAAACATATATCTAGGTATAAAGTTAAAATTAGGATTTATGATAAACTCTTGTGTTGCATTGTAATAATCAATAAAGATCTTTTCAAGGGGTAGTTTTGCAAGTCTGCCGTATACCTCTTTTTTCGTATTCACTAGTCCATAAATGAATTCATTAATATTTATCTTACCAGAAAAAGAGTAAAATACGGATTTGTCAAGATCGGATGCCTCATCAGATGAGAAATAGAACCGATCATAATATAGATGGATTGATTCACGGTACACTTGGACAACTTTACCATCGTCGTGTGTAATCCATGTTGATTGACCGCTTACCCAGTCGTATGCAAATACCTCACGATGATTTGTTCTAAAGTCGTGGTGTAGGCAGTCGGCAAGTTGATTCTCTTTTACCCATTCGATGACATCCTTAAATATCTCGGGATTACCACAATCGATGTATTTGATCTTTTTCACACCGTATCTTTTGTATAGTTCTTTACAGGCATCAAGTACCTTTTCTACACCTATGGTTTCAAGGAACAAAGTTGATAGTGTGATATCGCCTACCGATTTCAGTTTCATCTCGGGTATTTTAAGCAATCTGAATATGGCATTGTCTGTAATGCACAGTTCAAAGTGTTCACCATATTTCAGATACCATTCATATTGTTTTGGGTACTTGTGCTTAAAATAATATAGGTCATCATTTGTTCTTATTGTACCAAAATATTCAAAGAATGTAAACCATTCATTGTGATACTTTTCGAGGTCATCATCATAAATGTCCAGGTTTTTGGTCTGTTTTAGATTGTCGGCAATATAACAAACCTTGCAACCGGCATCACAGTAATAACGCTTGCCGAGGCTAAAATAGAGATCATAGTCAAGTGACCGAAGTGCATCCTTTTTTAGCCAAAATTCTGCCGGGTTTGTATATGTGTCGAAATCGTTCATGATTTTACCTCGAAGTCTTCTTTAATACCAATCCATTCTAACATAGACTTCTTGTCTTTCATCTTCATTAAGTGAAAGGTAGCGAAGTTCATATACTTATAAAATTTCTTACAGTTGCCCTTTGGCTTCTCATCAAACATCTTGTACAAGTATTTTAAACCACATACCGGGTTCATAGGACACTCATGGCATTCAGGTAGAATTCTATCACCATCTCCGGTAGGAATCCACACTTCTCGTTTCTTCCAATTGCCGATTCTAAACTGTGGTAACTGGTATTCTAGGAAGTCAAACTCTGGATACAGATAACCATCAGGAGATAAGATTACTTTTTGGTGTTCACCTAAATAAGCTTTGTCAATCATGGTATAGTTACCATCAATAAACACAGTCAGCTTTTTAATATACAGGATTTGTATGAAGTCAATAAATGCACCGAGGAATTGTTCTAGATCGATATTATCAATAAGAACAGTAAACTTATCTTTGCCGCGGTGATGACGAAGTGGAATTACATTAATTACTCTACAACCAGTTTTATAACAGGTGTTGACAAGGTCTTTAATATAATCCATTGAGAATGCACGAGGATCATCGATTGGAATGACGGTCTGCCATTTCCACTCTGGACTGTGTTGTTTAACACTTCGGCCATTTCCATCACATCTAGTTTGTCACGATTTTCTTCTTGAAACATGAAGTCGTAACTAACAGTTGTTTTGATATGACCTGTCCATTTTTCGTACAGCCATTCGTTCTCTTTTACAAGAGAGCCATTTGTTGTAATACCGATATCCCAGCCATTGCGGTCGGCCATCGGTGTAAGCCAACCTAATATTTCATCAATACGTTTTGCAAAAAGGAGTGGTTCTCCACCATGTAGAGACACATACCTGACGTTGTTCTTTGTGAATCTAATCCACTTAAAGAATTCCCACATCTCATCTGCAGTGCCACGAGCCACGGCTTGGTTACCTATGGATTCAATATAACCTCGGTCACAGTAATTGCAATCGAAGTTACACTTGTTTCCTAGATATATTGTTACTATTTCAACTTGACTAAGGCGTTTCTCGAGCGGTGTCATTATCATCTACCAATTTATATTTGAATGTATCTTCAAGTGCTTTCGTTTCAGGAATAAGAATAATCATATGTAGCAAAGCTAGGTAGAAAATCTTCTGTTGGTCTGTCTCGGCCTTTACGTTAACTGCCGGTGTTTTACCCATTTTGTTAAGAGCTTTATAATAGAACTCATCAATTGTACACTGTTTTGAATCATCAATTTTAGATGCAATGTAATCCATAAACTCAGACTTTTGAATGTCACGGAGGTTATGCTCAGAGTTCATAAGATCAAGCCAGAAACCNAGAAGATGCTCAGGNGTCTTAAACCGTTCTTCAACTCTCTCATGGACAATATCTTTGTCTGGGTGATAGTTATAGACATAGAAGAATATGAGNTATGCCAAAGCTTTTAGCTGTGTGATATTACATCCTTCATTATCCAACGCTTGAANCAGAATGTCGTATTTTGTTCTNAACTGTTTCTTTGCAATATCTTCTTGTAGGTCAACAAACAACTTAACAATCTTCTGACACATATCATCTGGCCTAAAGAGTGTTTTAGATCCAGTATCCATGTTCCCGGCCGGACACTGATAACACGCATTCTTATAGTCNCACGTCTTACACTGNTCTTCCTCTTCGAACATCTTAGCATATTCTTTTTGGAAACCTTTGTACCTATCCAGATANATTTTATCATCAAAGACATTNCCAAGGATAGTTTTACCGGCAGGACCTGCCTTCTGGTTNGTAAAGAAGTAGCATCCNCTNAAGTCACCTGAACCATCGATCGCAATCATATCAGATCCGATCATNCAGTTCTCTTCACCNTTTTTNCCTACNCCTTCCGAGAAGTGAATCTGGAGGTCGTGATAGTATTTAAGGGAGTTAATGATATCGTCATGNAGTGTTGCCCATTCATGTTCTTCCCATTGAATAAATCCACGAGCAGAATCAAGAACCAATGGATGAACTACAAGTCGACGTATCCCAACTGCATATAGGTTATCAACAAAGTCTCTAAAGTACGGTGCATTCTCACGTGCAAGCGTAACACGAATCGTTACCCGTTTTTCCTGCTTTGGTGCATCGGGAATAGTACGTAACTGATTCATCAGCTTGTTAATTTTCTCTTGTCCGATTTCTCGATGATCTACTTCGGCTCTGTCTGTATCTAGCGAGATAAGCATCCAGGTAAAGTCATAACTAAAGTACTCATCAACCAGGTCCTGAGTCAGCAAAAGACCATTAGTAACACAACCAACGACTGTGTTAAAATCACCCTTTGAGTTCTCTCGAAGTTCTTCCTGGTTATCACGAATAAAGTTCATGATCAGATCTTTGTGAATAAGAGGTTCACCCCCAAAGAATTGAAATACCTTTCTTTGATGGTCGTTCGAATTATTCAGAAATCTGTAAGCAGTCAAGAGGCTCTCTGGAGTAAATCTACCAAAGTCCTTTCCGTGCTGCTCATAGCAGTATGTGCACGCAAGGTTACATGCATTTGTTAAAATCAGATTCATCTGTTTCAATTGAGAAAACAGATAAGGAACATCTCCTAATGGAACAATAGTCTCATCAGGCGCTGGCATGACAGAGATTAGCTTATTTTTCTTTGCCAAGCCTTTCGGTGTGATGATATCAATCGACTTAAATTGCAGCCCACTATCCGTGGCAATCACACTGGCACGGTGTTCTTCTATTCTTTTACGTCGAGCGTCATCCATAATGTATCCTTCTCAAGTATCTAGATTGTTCCGCGGCTACACGCACACTGGCACTGGCATTCACACACTGTAGCATAGTCATCATAAAAGATGTGGCTATGCGTAGCAAGATCGTCAAGGACGTCTAGCATCTGGTTGAATGTGTCAGCACTAATAGTATCACCTGTGTTTTTAGNGCTAACTGNGCCAGAGGGAAAGTCAGCTNCACTGGCCGCGCTGGTATTTTCATTAGCCATTGATTATTCCTCTTTAAATTTTTTGTCTATTCTAATATTATATATTAGTCTGTTTTTACTTCCAATAAGTGAGTAGTCAAACATAGTACCGGTATTTAGTCTGAGACTTATATACCCGTGTGTTTGCCCTTTATTGAACGTAACGTTATATTTATTATTTTTTACATGCTCAGTTTTAAGGTCGCTCATGACTTTTACGCCTTGTGGATAAATTCCATAAGCATTAGTAATAGAACTTAATTTACCGACATCCATTGTAAAAGAGTCACCGGTTACCGCATACCAATTCATATCCAGTGGGAAAGCATTCTTACTCATCTTTGGAGTTAAAAGCTGGTTTGCAAAGGCTCCGGCGTGTTGGTCAATAATTCTATAATGTGCACGCTCACCACTAAATTCCACATTACCTGAAAGTGAAATCATCTCGGGGTTAAAAATAATAAAATAAACAGGCTGATCTTTAAGGCGATACGCATAGAAATACGTAATCATCTCGGCATCAGGTTCTTCATCTGTTGTAATTGCTACACCATTCTTTGCATTTAATACATGTCCGCCTGGAAACGGATCTCTTATGTAATAAAGTGCAGACTGGAGAACGTCCGGTTTATCTTCACCTTGTAGTACTTTAAGTGGTACACCAAAACCAATTGATCCGTTCTTGTTTTGGTTTAACCATGTCATAATAAACTTCATATCGATTTCTCGATTTAAGTCTTTAAATGATGGATTGTTCTCACCAATAAACTCTTTGATAATTACAAATTGTTTCTTCNGATCTTTNGATTTTGCAAATACAAGCTTGCTACGGTCGCGCCGATAGTGATAGACATTCGCGTCGGCATCCTTCATAGAATACCACCATCCATGATTATCAAAGGATTTATTCCACGCNTTTGTGATATCATCCCANGGTGTTGGCGTAGTGTCACCACANCTAAAAAGTACTACTGGCTTCATATCAANGTCCTATAAATATAAACATAACTTCGGTCATTACTATTTATACGGTGAGAAAATGAATCTTTCATGGAATTTTAAAATCAAGTTCTTNCAANTGTTGGCATACATTGGAGGNCCATTAGTTNTAATCTTNAACTGGAACACTCACTATTTTCTTTACAGTGTATTTGCCTTCTGGATTATTGTCCATCTAGGTATTTCTATTGGCATGCACAGATGGTCTGCACACAGGTCGTTCCAGCCACGCAATAGAATCATAGAATCAATACTACACTTTCTCATCGTAATTAATACTGTAGGATCTACAATAACCTGGTCAGGCACACACCGCTTGCACCATAAGACCGCAGACACTGACAAAGATCCACATAGAATTGCNGGCCAACCTTTTCTCACAAAGGTGAAATACTGGTTTAACTTCTGGCCATCTCATCACGTCTCACCAAAATCAATTAAAGATCTTGCCAGTGATCCTCTTCATAAATGGTTTCACCGTAACTACTTTAAAGTTCTATCAGCATATATTATAACACTTTTATTGATAGATGTAAACCTTTTTTTATACGGATATGTAGTAGTCACTATGTTTAGTATCCATTGGATCTCTTGGATTACAGTTGGTGCACACGTATTTGGTCATACCGATCATGATGTAGACGACAGTTCTAAGAATACCTTTCTTATGGGACTACTCATGTGGGGAGAAGGATGGCACAACAACCACCACTATAAACCAGGAACATTTGAATTCGGATGGAATTGGAAACAACCTGACATTGGTAAACACGTCATCAAACTAATTGCAAAACCGGAATCATTGAGGTATCGGCGATGAAGTATACACCGTTTATTACGACATGGCTATTTTATCTTTTTCTAATAACCGTTCCAGTTTGGTTAATGTATGCTAGCCTAATTCATATTATATTAGCATACATTTCTTTTTGGTTTATTTCAGACTTTGTAAATAGTGCATTCTTACATAAGTGGGCTTCGCACAGAGTATGGAATCCGCCACGGTGGGTTCAATGTGTTTTATCTTTTGCGGGAGTAGTATTTCTATTAGGTACTCCAATTACATGGTCTGCATGGCATAGAACTCATCATAAACACTCTGATACTGATAAAGATCCTCATTCACCAGATCATAAAGGTTGGCTATATTGTACCTTCAGACATAGATATCATGAAGCTAATTTTAAATTGGCAACTGATAAAATGAGAGACAAGTACTTTGCATGGCTTACAAAAAACGAGTTATACATAGTCATACTAAGCCATACTGTTTTATTTAGTGTTTTTGGTGCTATGTGGTATTTAACTTTAATCGTAGTACCTACAGCATTAGCAATTTTATTCACAAACCTATTTGTGAATGTTATATCTCATTTAAATGGCAAAGTTTCTAACATACCTTGGGCATGGCCGTTTGTTTTTGCAGATGCTTGGCATAAAGACCATCATTATAAACCTAATCAATTTAACGGAAATCTAGACATCTCAGGTAACATCATAAAGGCTTTAAAATGGACGTAAATGAAAAACGTGAATTTATTAACAATATTATCGCAAACCAAGATGCGATTATTGAAGAATACACTAACTTTAACCGCAGAAGAATTCCGCTACCGGGTTGGGACAAAGATAAAACGCAAGTTCCGGGGTGGAGTGGAGTAGCTTTATGGTGGGATCACAAGGCATGGCCGAGTTCACAGAGACGCTGCCCAATTACAACTGAGCTGGTGCGTGAAGGACCTGAGCATAGAGCTACTGGTTGGTTAGTATTGAGGCCTGGAGCAAAGACTCCTGAACATAACCATATTGACTGGGGAAAACGTAAAATTATTCTTCACCTTCCAACAGTTTTGCCAGAAGGTGAATCAGGTTTTGTAGTTGAGGGTAAAACCTATAATTGGAAGATGGGTGAACTGTTCGCTTTTGACGCTACAAAGAATCATTATGGATATAATGACACCAATGAAGAACGTTCTATCTTTGTGTTAGACTTTGATTACGACGAATGGTACGAAGTACTTAAAGACTACATGCGTATTTAAGAAGCACGGTCATCAATAACGTGATCGTGGCCACGTAAGTTATTACACGTGTTACGCATTTGGTTGTGCTTATCTGCGGTAACAACAGAACCAGCACTTACTTGATCGATACCGAACAAACCGCTATTTCCTGTAGTTTTGTCTTCGTAGTAATCGGTTCGATCGCCAGTATTACCAAAGGTCGCAAGCTGGTATGCATCGTCATAGACGTGGGTATGACCAACCCAACCGTTAATTAAGTTAATTAGCCCGTTAATATCAGCTGCATCAATTGAAGCACCAGCAGTAATCTGACCTCTTAGGCCTGCAATAGGACTATTGCTTGGATAATTATTTTGCTTTGGACTACGCTGTGTTTGATCTGCCATCTTATGCCTCGATTACTTTATCTGCCCAAGAAAGGTCATTCCAGTCACCTAAGTTGTGTACCGGAAAATAAACCTTCTCTGAATTGATATTACTATTTATCAAAGGTACTATGATATAATCAACTATTGCTTGTGCCAATAAAGTTTTTTCTTTATCTGATTTTTTTGCTTGCTCAACTAGACTATAGATGTGGTTAACTGCCCAACGGTCATAATTTATATTCATAAAGCTACTGACAATTTCATCATAATCAGGATCAATCACGATTCCATCANCAGCTTCATACACTCCGCCACNAACCGCAATGATTTCTTGACCCTCAATAGGAGAATCAAGAAATTCAATGTCGGCAAATAAGTCGTGATTCTTTACGAATTTAAAAAATACATCTTTTGGATTCATATCCGTCATAGGATAACAGCCTCAACTACCCCTGGATTTTCAGGAGTACCAGATCCATCTTCAAGTGCGATAGCAAATGACCATGCATCTTTTTCGTTTTTCACTGTGGCCAGACCAGACTCCATAGATGGAGCGAGACGATCACCCTTCTTGACATTACCGACAACCCTGACTGGAACACGACCTTTTAGTGCAACAGTTGTGCCACCTTCAAGTTCGCTGTTCATCAAGTAAGCAGGTTTATCAGATACAACGCCAAGGACTGAGTGTTGGTTAGTAGTATCGGCTGCAGTAACTTCAGCAACACCACCGACAGCGATTACAGTACCAACTTCGTATTCTCCATCTGCTAAATATTTTTCCGCCAAGTCAGCGTAGTTAGCAGATGATGCTCTACCAGAGAAGTTTGTACAAACTATAGTGTTACTAGATGCGTTAAAATAGATGGAGTCATCAGCGTAAACTGATTCGTTGCCGCTTTGGTCATCACCTTTAACAACACCGCATATAGCATAGTTAACGTTACTATCTGTTTCAGTGACATAAACTTCAGAAGCAGTTGCTGCGTTACCAACACATGTTCCAGCAGTTCCGGCATATGCAACTGATGTGCTTCCGACGTTTCCAGAGTGGATCAAGCCGCGCATGTTTCCGAGGTAATCTTCTACCTGGAATTCATTTAATGAATCATCCCACTTAAAGGTACGCCAAGTGTCACTGTTATCATCGTAGAAGAATTGGTTACTGTCTCCACCACCGTTTTGGCCGAAGTAAACATCACCACTGAAGTACGAGGTACCCGTGACAGTATCGCCTGATACGTTAAAGAACCTTGAATCCGACTCGGTTTCGGTATAATAACGATCATCATGGGTGTGAGAGTTATTAGCAACAGTTGTAGTAATATCAATTGAGCCGAGGTTAGTCATGGTAGCAGTACCAGTNACATCTCCACTCAGGGTAATTGTNGGATCGTTAACATCAAAGTTAATCTTACCGGTTTCATCNTCATATGTTACACTCAGACCAGCCTCAACGTTAGTTGGGTTAATCATTGTACCTACAATATCTTGAACTTCTTCGGTAAAGTTATCGATGTTTCCAATTACGTGATTGTGCGAATCATCTAGAACAGTAACAGTGAGTGTATAGTTACCAGTTGCGACGTTAGTTAAAGTAACTTCGCCGGTTGCATCTCCGCCTAAAACAATTTTAGGTGATGCTGTAAGAGCAAAGTTAATTTTGTTACCGGTGTCGTCATATGTGACGTTAATACCTGTTTCGGTATTTCCTGTCAACATTTCACCAACAGCGTCTTGAATTGCCTCATGGTTAAGTGTAACTGAGATACTGGTATTGCCCAGGTTCGTCATAGTAGCAGAACCAGTAGCTTCACCTGAGATTGTAATCACAGGATCGTTAACGTCAAAGTTTAG
>JGI26079J46598_1000699_pt1 | contig 13923 bp, 14 predicted proteins | sample SaaInl59LU_5_DNA_FD_46598 | JGI IMG/M metagenome (IMG submission 46598) | reverse complement strand
ATTCCAAAACAAATTGCACTAAATCCAGCTACAAAAATTAAAATGATTTTATCTCTCAAATCTTTAGACTTGTTTAAAAGAATATGCCCACAAAACATTCCAGATAAGCCAGTTGCTATAGCTGGAATTGTACTAAAGAATCCCTCTGGATCCCAAGTTTTTTGATACATTCTTCCAGGTGTTATAAACTGGTCTACCCAAGCAGCAAAGTTATTTCCAGGTTCTAGTGTCCCAGCCAACGAATCTCCAAAAGGAACTTTTGTCATAAAAATCCAATAGACAATAAGTAAAATAACGCCAATCCAAATCTGAACTAAAAACGAGGAATTCAAATAAATTACAGAACAGAATAGATAGACTAATGCGATTCTTTGAAGAACTCCAGCTATTCGTATGTTTTCGAAATCAAAATTTGGAAATAAAGCTAAAAACAACCCTATTGAAAAAATAATTATGGTTCTTTTTATTATCTTAAAATAAACAGAAGATTTTGTCTTTTTAACTTTTGAAAGAGCAAGAACAATTGAGACACCTACAATAAATAAAAAGAAAGGAAAAACTAAATCGGTAGGAGTAGCGCCATGCCAATCCGCGTGTCTTAACGGTGGGTAAACATGACTCCAGCTTCCAGGATCATTTACTACAATCATAGCAGCAATGGTCAGTCCTCTAAAAAAATCTAATGAAATTAACCTTGAATTCATTTATTCAAGTTACAAATTATTTATAATCCTAAACCTTCAAGGTCTTTGGCTTCTGAGTTGTCTTCTTCAATAGGCTTTATAGCCTCACAATCTATTGGGATTGATAAATCNTCTGGAGCTAAAAAATCTTCTTTAGAAATTCCTAAACCTTCATTTTCGTAACATTTTTTCATAAACATTCCCCAAATTGGAAGAGCCATAGTCGCTCCTTGTCCGTAGGCGATAGTTTCAAAATGAGTTGCCCTATCCTCGGCACCTACCCAAACACCTGTAACTAAATTAGGAACCATACCCATAAACCAACCGTCACTTTGATTTTGAGTAGTACCTGTTTTTCCAGCAATGGCGTTGTCAAAAGAGTAAGGGTAACCTGTAACAACGTCTCTGTAAACAGCGTTTCTTTCTTCNTCGGGTATATTGTGTCTTAATCTAGCACCGGATCCAAACTTTGTTACACCTTCAAGCAAATTAACCGTAACATAAGCAGACTCAGCACTTATAACATCCTTTGTTTCAGGAGCAGACAGGTACAATAAAGTTCCGTTTTTATCTTCAATTCTTGTGACCATAGTAGGNTTTACATAAATACCTTGATTTGCAAATGCGCCATAGGCGCCAACCATTTCAAAGACACTTAAATCTGGTGTTCCTAGAGCAATTGCAGGAACATCAGGAATATAAGATTCAATTCCAAGATTTCTAGCAAGATCAGCAACAGGTTTTGGTCCTACCTTATCCATTAATTGTGCGCTTATTGTATTTTTTGAGTTAGCTAAAGCATTTTTTAAAGTTCTAAATCCACCATATTTATCGCTTGAATTTGTAGGACACCAAGGATCAGGATTCCCATATTTGTAAGGTTCAATACAATAAATGTTATCTGGAAGTGAATCACATGGCGACAACTTCAATTGATCAATTGCAGTAGCATATAAAAACGGTTTAAAAGTAGATCCGATCTGTCTTTTACCTTGTTTTACGTGATCGTACTGAAAATGCTTATAATTAATTCCTCCAACCCAAGCTTTTACATGCCCGTTTGGGGTTCCATAGACATCATCCCGGCTTGCATAAAGTGCTTATAATAACGAATCGAATCAATAGGCTTCATAACGGTATCAATTTCACCTTTCCAAGAGAAAATTGACATAGGCACCTCTTTTTGAAAAACCTCGAACATTTCTTCTTCAGATTTCCCTGTTCCTTTCATTTTCCGCCATCTTTCCGATCTTTTCATGGCATTTTTAAAAATTTTTATTGAATCTTCTGATTCTAGATCTAGAAAAGGAGCCGTTGGATTTAGTTCCGGGGTATTTTGATTAAAAAATTCTTCTTGCAAATTAGCCATATGCAGCTTTACAGACTCTTCAGCGTAACCTTGCATTTCATAGTTTATAGTTGTATAAATTTTTAACCCATCTAAATTTATATTGTATTTAGAACCATCACTTTTTAAATTTTCACTACTCCAGTTTTTCATAAAATTTCTAAGATAAGCTCTAAAATATGTCGCAAGTCCTTCTCTGTGAGATTGAGGAGTATAATTTATACCAAGTGTTGTTTGTTTTAATGAATCAACTGCCTGTTGGTTTAAGTGACCATTTCTTTTCATTTGGTTTAAAACAACGTTTCTTCTGTTTTTTACAAGTTCTGGGCGTCTTAAAGGATTGTAATAGGAGGAGTTTTTAAGCATTCCAACCAGCACTGCAGATTCTTCAATTTTTAAACTGTCTAATTCTTTATCAAAAAATATATTTGCAGCAGACTTTATTCCATCTCCATTGTATCCAAAATCGTAAATATTTAGATACATAGCGACGATTTCGTGCTTAGTATATTGTCTTTCTAGTCTAACTGCAATAACGTATTCTTTAAATTTTTGTGCTAGTGCTTGAAAGATGTTTTTAGCTCTTACTCCAACAAAAAGCTGTCTTGCAAGCTGTTGAGAAATAGTACTCGCTCCCCCTCGTTGACCTAAAAAAACAATTGCCCTTAGGGTTCCTTTAAAATCAATTCCTGAATGTCCGTAAAATCTCTCGTCTTCAGTCGCAATAAGTGCATCTACTAAGCTTTTAGGCAAATCATCAAACTGAATTGGAATTCTGTTTTCACCAAAATGAAATTTTCCTAAAACTTTATTATCAGAAGAAATAATTTGAGTAGCTAAATTAGTATTAGGATTTTCAAGTTGTCTGAAATCAGGCATTTCTCCTAAATAACCCATTGACGCAGCATAAAATATTCCTGAAAAGATAGTGATGCCCGAGAAAAAAATACCCAAAAACTGTAAAAGAAGAGTTTAAATTTTTTTGGCATAATTTTTTTCTTTTTCGCCATTGTGTTATTCAATTAATAATCCAAAGTTAAGAACTCCATCCAAGTTTTCAATTTCTTTGATTTCGTTATTTAATCTCATTGAGGTTTTAACTTTTAATTTGAAAGCTTCTCCTTTCTTTAAAATAAAATCGGTCTTGTAAGGGAGCTTGTGTTCAACAACACTTATTTTGGTTTCACCAAGCCATTTCCCATTAGACTCAGCTAATTTAAATTCTAGAGTGTCAACTTGGATTTGATTTTCTGAAGAGACGAGTTCAGAAATTAAAAAAATGTTTGCAAAAGAGTAATCATTATTGTGTCTAAGTATAAAGTCAATATTTTTTATGCTATCCTGTTTTTCTCCTCAAAATTAAATTCTACTATTTCAGAATTTCCCCACCCAGAGTTAAAATTATGAAATTTTAAAAATTCAGTTGTTTCACATGAAATTAGCATAATTGCTAAAACAATAATTAGAAATCTATTTAACATAATTTAATTAGACTCTTTTTGAGAATTTTCTTTTTTTCTTTTTCTTTCTTTTGTCAAATCTTGTTAGACTATCCTGTCCTACTACATTTTCAAAACTTATATCTGAGGATATTTCAGAAATGGTATAATCTTCTAAGCTTTCAATTTTTTTTCCAGACTCGTTTATTTTGATAATTTTTTTTACGTTTTCTTCTGTAATTTGATGCCAATTAATACTATCGTTTTTGTAAACAAACCACAAAATCTTTTTAAATATGTCTATTTTTTGACAATACGCAATACCTTTTTCTGTTAATAGTTTAGTATTAGATTTAGGAAAGTTTTTAAGTGCATCTTGATAAAAATCTAATTCATAGTTTAAACAACATTTTAACTTTCCACATTGTCCAGCTAGTTTTTGAGGATTAAGTGATAGCTGCTGGTATCTAGCAGCTGATGTTGATACTGATCTAAAGTCTGTAAGCCAGGTTGAACAGCAAAGTTCTCTTCCGCAGGAACCTATACCCCCTAGTCTTGAGGCCTCTTCTCTTAAACCGATTTGTTTCATTTCAATACGGGTGCTAAATTCCCTAGCCATATTTCTTATTAGCTGTCTAAAATCTACTCTTCCAGCAGCCGTGTAATAAAATGTAGCCTTTGACGCATCCCCTTGAAACTCAACATCTGAGATTTTCATTTTCANACTTAAAGAGATCGCTAACTCTCGCGCCTTTTTTTTAATTGTCTCTTCTTTCTCTCTAGCCCTTGTCCATTTGTCAATATCGCTTTGAGAAGCAATTCTTTGAATATTGTAAAACTCAGTTGTTTCTGTATTAATTTTTTTTCTTTTTAACTGTATGGGAATTAGACCTCCTTTTAAAGTAACAAATCCTACGTCATACCCTCTTTCCGCTCCCTACAACAACCAAATCACCAATTGAAATAGACAAGTCTTTAGAGTTTTTGAAATAGTTTTTTCTGCCATTTTTAAATCTGATTTCAAAGATGTTGTTCAATTTTTGATCTGCTAATGGCTCCATGTTTTCTAACCAATCGAATACGGTCAGCTTNTTGCAGCCNTCAGTCCCACANGTNCCGTTATTTTTACANCCCTTGGGTGTGCCATTTGAAGAAGAACAACTAGTACANCTCATTATTAGAAATAATTAATAAAATTTAAAGTTAACTAATATATACATGCGATTTAAAACAATTAAGAAGATGTTTTTTTAAACTTTAAAACTTCTGACCTTCCTTTTTTAAAAATCTGGTTACTATTCTTTTTNCCTTTTCGTAATTTCTTTTGATCTTCANTTGAAAGAGAAATAATGTTATAACATTCTTCAGAACAGCAATTATTGTATTTTTTAGCACATTTTTCACATTGAATAAATAGNAAATGACAAGCCTCGTTTTCACAATTTATATGCGTATCACACTTATGTCCGCACTGATGACAATCTGCTATTATTTCATTAGAAACGGATTCACTTCTTCTGTGATCGAAAACAAAGTTTTTTCCTAAGAATTTATTTTTTATTTTTTCTTTATCAACTTGTCTAGCATATTCAATTATTCCTCCATCTAATTGATATACATTTTTGTAGCCTTTATGCTTTAAAAAAGCACTTGCTTTTTCACAACGAATCCCACCAGTGCAGTACATAACAATATTTTTAGATTCCTTATGCTCTTCAAATTTCTTTTCAATAATTGGCAAAGATTCCCTGAAGCTATCAACATCAGGCAGAATAGCGCCTTCAAAATGACCTATTTCACTTTCGTAGTGATTTCTCATGTCAACAAGCAAAGTATTGGGGTCATCTGTAAGAGAATTGAATTCAGACGCATTAATATGTTTACCGTTATTTGATAGATCAAAACTGTTTTCAGTCAGTCCGTCTGCAACAATCTTTTTTCTGATTTTTACTTTTAGTTTTAAAAAGGAAAAATCATCTTGTTCTACGGCAACATTAATCTTATTTCTTTTAAAAAACGAACAGAATCTAAATTTATTTTAAACTCATTAAAGTTTTGCGATGGAACAGAAAGTTGCGCATTTATTCCCTCAGAGGCCACATAAATTCTTCCCAAGACTTCCAGCTTTTCCCACATTAAATAAAGGTGATCTCTAAAAAGAGAAGTGTTCTCAATTTGATGATATTTATAAAAGGATAATGTAATCCGTCTTTTCCCAGCTTTTTCTATTAAAGCAGCTCTTTCTTTAGCGCTAAGCTTGTTATATAATTGCATCATTTACCTTAACTAGATGCGAAAATAATATTTTAAAAATTAGCAAAAAAATCAAGCATGATACGCTATGACTTAAATTAAATATATTGTACTTTAGACATGTAATTTAATTCCACAATTTTATGAGCAAAGAAAAAGATTCAAAACTAAAAGCGTTACAATTAACCTTAGACAAATTAGATAAAACTTACGGAAAAGGAACGGTTATGAAATTGGGTGATGCAGAGGTGGTAAAAATTGATTCAATTTCTAGCGGATCTTTAACCCTTGATGGTGCATTAGGCGTTGGAGGATATCCAAAAGGACGAGTTATTGAAATATATGGACCTGAATCTTCTGGTAAAACAACTTTGACTTTACACGCAATAGCTGAATGTCAAAAAGCTGGTGGTATTGCTGCTTTTATTGATGCGGAACATGCTTTTGATAGGTTTTATGCTCAAAACTTAGGAATTAATATTGATGAATTAATAATTTCACAGCCTGATAATGGTGAACAAGCTCTTGAAATTGCGGACAATTTAATTAGATCAGGAGCAATTGATATTATTGTTATTGACTCTGTTGCTGCTTTAACTCCAAGAAGTGAAATCGAAGGTGAAATGGGAGATTCTAAAATGGGTCTTCATGCAAGATTAATGTCTCAAGCTTTAAGAAAGTTAACTTCAAATATTAGTAAAACCAATTGTACGGTTATGTTTATTAACCAGTTACGTGAAAAAATTGGAGTTATGTTTGGAAATCCTGAAACTACAACAGGCGGGAATGCACTAAAATTTTATGCTTCAGTTAGATTAGATATAAGAAGATCAACTCAAATAAAAGACACTAGCGGAAATGTTTTAGGTAACAAAACTAGAGTTAAGGTTGTTAAAAATAAAGTTGCTCCTCCTTTCAAAGTAAGTGAGTTCGACATAATGTATGGGAAGGGAATTTCTAAGCTAGGTGAAATCATTGATTTAGGAGTTGAACATGATATAATTGATAAAAGTGGATCATGGTTTAGTTATGGAGACACTAAATTGGGACAAGGGAGGGATTCTGTTAAGACCATTTTGACAGATAATCCAGAGTTATCGGATGAAATCGAAGCTAAAATTATTGAAATAATTAAAGCCTAGGCTCTAAATCTGCTAACATAAAATCATAAACTTTTTGCTTTAAGTTTTCCATATCCTTTTCTTTAAGACCTTTGGTGTCAATATGATTATGAACCTTAGCCCTTAAAAGTCCTGGGCCTCCAACATAATGATTGTAAGAAAAATGGTAAGGATATCGTCTTTCACAATCATAAAATGACATAGGAACTATAGGTATTTGACAGTGTATAGAAAATCTAAAAACACCGTTTTTAAAAGGTGCTAGCTTTATTTCTGGAGATGTAACTAGGCCCTCAGCAAAAATACAAAGGCTTAAACCTTGTTTTAACCTTCTTTCAGCGTGACTATAAACAGCTTTTCGACTATTAGGATTCTCTCTGTCTACCATTATACAAACTCTTTTNTAAAAAAAGCCGAAAACAGGAAGAACTACTAATTCTTTTTTCCCAACAAAAACAATTGGNTTTTTACTTATTTGAAGCATAAGCATCACATCAATCATACTTTTATGATTAGCTGTAAGCATATAATTTTCACCTTTCAAAAGGGGTTCGGAAAATTCAATTTTAGGCAGTAGTCCCATTCCTAATAAAATAAGCTTCGCCCATATATTTCTAGCAACCCAGTAAAACTGAGGGTACCATTCTTCTTTAAAACTAAATACAAAAAAAAGTGGAAGACATATTATAATTCCAGTAGCAGCTAAACAGTAAAACCATATGTTGTACAACCCACATAGACCTATTTTTATATACTTAACCATAAGTGTAAATGTAATTAAATGAGTGATATAATTTATAAAACTATTACTTTTGTTATTAATCTAAGATAAATGTCAAGAATTCTAACAGGAATACAAAGTACCGGGACTCCTCATTTAGGAAANATTTTGGGAGCTATAGTTCCTGCGATAAAAATGTCAAATGAATCAAAAAACGAATCGTTTTTATTTATTGCAGACATGCATTCTTTAACCCAAATTAAAGACAAAGACGTCCTTAGAAATAATACTTACGCAACTGCAGCTGCTTGGTTGGCTTTTGGCCTAAATACTGAAAAAACGATTTTTTATAGACAAAGTGATGTCCCTCAAGCCACTGAGCTTTCGTGGATATTATCATGTCATTTTCCATANCAAAGACTTACGTTGGCACACTCTTTTAAAGATAAATCTGACAGATTAAGCGATGTTAACGCAGGGATTTTCACCTACCCAATGCTTATGGCGGCAGATATATTATTGTATGACGCTGAACAAGTTCCAGTAGGAAAAGACCAACAACAACATTTAGAAATGACCAGAGATGTTGCATCTAGATTTAACAATACTTATGGAGAAACATTTGTTTTGCCTGCTGCAAAAGTTAATAAAGAAACTCAATTAATTCATGGTACAAATGGTGAAAAAATGAGTAAATCTAAAGGGAATATAATTGACATTTTTCTCCCTGTAAAAGCTTTAAAAAAGCAGATCATGGGAATTCAAACTGATAGCACTTCAATCGATGAACCTAAAGATTATGAAAATTGTAATGTATTTAAGCTGTACAGCTTAATAGCTGACCAAAATTCTATAACATCATTAAAAGAAAATTATATTAATGGTGGATTTGGTTATGGTCATGCTAAAACAGAGCTTTTCAACTATATAATTTCAAAATTTTCTAAACAAAGAGAAAGTTTTGATCACTACATGTCTAATAAAGACGAACTTGATGAAGTTCTAAAATTAGGCGCTTTAAAAGCAAATAAAGTAGCTCAAGAAGTTTTAAATAGGGTCAGAGAAAAGCTTGGTTATAATTAGACAGGTTTAAGTTTAGAAATTAAATCAAAAAAATGTATTTTTGAGTATATGCAACTTTCTAAACTTGTTAGCGAATTACTTGTTGAACACGATTGTGTCACCGTTCCAGGTTTAGGCAGTTTTCTAGGTAACTTTAAGTCAGCTCATTATGACTTAGAAAACGAAAAGTTTTATCCTCCTTCAAAACAGATATCTTTTAACTCTCAAATTAAAGCAAATGATGGTCTTTTGGCTAAACACATGTCTGAAAAGTCAAATACTGAATATGATTTATCATTAAAAGAGATACATCAAGAAGTTATAAAAATCACCCTTAGTCTTAAAAAACAATCAGTCGAACTAAAGGACATAGGCGAGTTAAATTTAAATAAAGAAGGAAATATAGTTTTTACTCCGTCTTTAGCTAAGAATTTTTTAAAAGATTCTTTCGGACTATCTCCAATTTATATCAAAGAGTTAAGTAAAGAAGAAGGATTTAATAAAAAAGAAATTTCTTTTAAACCAAAAGTAAGGTCAATTAAAAAATCTAAATTTTATCAATCAGCTGCTGTTTGGGCTTGTTTAATTTTTGGAGCAAGTTCTATATATTATAATATTAACAATGACCTTTTAGAACAAAAATTAGCTTACGAACAAAACTTAAGAAATGAATCTTTTTCTAAAGTTCAAAAGGCAGTTTTTGATTTAGGCTCATTACCTTCACTTACAATAAATGTAAACCGAAAAGCATCTCAGTTTTATATTATAGCAGGCGCATTTAGAGTCTCTAAGAATGCTGAGAATCTTGTTGCAACTTTAAAAGAAAAAGGATACGACTCAAAGGTTTTACCGCTTAATGAAAAGGGGTTAAATCCTGTTGCTTTTGAAGGGTTCTCTAATAGGGTAGAGGCTGTAAAAGGTTTAAGATCTATTCAGAAAAAAGAAAATAAAGACGCTTGGCTTTTAGATATTAATAGTCAAAAATAAAAATGCAATCCAAAACACCAGAAAATTCTAAAACAATTCAAACAGATCTTGTGCTCCCTGGAGACACAAATAGTTTAAATAGTCTTTTCGGAGGAGAGTTATTGGCAAGAATGGATAGGGTAGCTAGCATCGCTGCAATTAAACACTCAGAACAAATTGTAGTTACAGCATCTGTTAACAACGTTTCATTTGGCGAACCTGTTCCTGTAGGAAGTATTTTAACGATTGAAGCAAAGGTTTCAAGAGCATTTAGCTCTTCAATGGAAGTTTTCATTGACGTATGGAAACAAAACAAAACTAACCCCAAAAAGACTAAGGTTAATGAGGCTATCTTTACTTTTGTAGCTTTAAACAAAGAAGGTAAAACAGTAAAAGTTCCACAAATTCTACCGGAATCCAAACTAGAAAAAGAAAGATATTCTGCAGCGTTAAGAAGAAGACAATTAAGTTTAGTTTTAGCAGGTAAATTATCCGCTAAAGAAGCCACTGAGCTAAAAGCTCTTTTTGACTAAATAAACATGATTCTTATAAAANATATAAAATTTAATATTCTTTTTTGCCTGTGTTTGTTGTTTATAGGATGTGATTCTCAATCACAAAATAATAAAATAGAATCTAACGGCGTTTCATTAAAAATTTTAGGAACAGTTCAAGATGGTGGTATTCCGCATTTGGGTTGTAATAAAACATGCTGCAAGGATTATTTTAAAAAAGGATATTCTAAAAAGCATGTTGTTAGTTTAGGTATTTCTGACCTAAAAGAAAATAAAAATTATTTAATAGAAGCGTCACCTGACATTTCATTTCAATTAAATAATTTTTTAAAAAATGGAAATAAAAACCTTAATGGAATATTTATTACTCATGCTCACATAGGACATTATTCTGGCTTGACTAATTTGGGCAGAGAAGTTCTAAATTCTTCAAAAATGCCACTTTTCTTAATGCCTAAAATGACAGAGTTTATTTCTACAAATGGGCCATGGGATCAACTGGTTAAGCTAAAAAACGTCGAATTAAAAAAGATTTTTAACGAAAAACCTATAGAGTTAAGCGAAGGTTTATCAATAATCCCCTTCAAAGTTCCACACAGAGACGAATATTCCGAAACAGTTGGGTTTAAAATTATTGGCCCAAAAAAAACAGCACTTTTTATTCCAGATATTGATAAATGGAATAAATGGGATAAGTCAATTAAAAACTTAATTACTGAAGTTGATTATGCTTTTTTGGATGGGACTTTTTATGACTCTAAAGAAATAAATAATAGAGACATCTCAGAAATTCCACATCCTTTTATTATTGAAAGTTTGGAATTGTTTAAAGATTTAAAAGAATCTGATCGAAATAAAATATATTATATACATTTAAATCATACAAACCCCCTTCTAAATTTTGAATCAGAAGAGTACCAAAATGTAGTATCAAAAGGATATAATGTTGCGGCTGAAGGACTGGAATTAGAACTCTAAATCAGCACGGAATTTAAAATTATTTCACAGTTTAAAACACCAGATATTGGACAATTGACTTTAGCATCTTCTGCTAATTCTTCAAACTTTTCTTTATTAATCCCNGGAACNTTAGCTTTTAAATTCAATTGAATTGNAATGATTTTTCCATCAACAAACGTTAGAACAGCTTCTGTGTTGAGCTCCTTAGGGTTAAAATTTGCTTCATTTAAAACAAAACTTAGCTTCATGTTAAAACAACCTGCATGGGCAGCAGCTATTAGTTCTTCTGGATTAGTCCCAAGATCTCCATTATCATTTTCAAATCTAGTTTTAAAACTATAAGGCATGTTATTAAATGCCCCGCTTTGAGCTGACAAAACTCCATTTCCGTCAGCGCCATCTCCTTTCCAAACTGCAACTACTTTTCTTTTCATATTTAAATTTTAAAATTAACATCTTCCAGTTTATTCAATACAATATTCGTCACCAATATCTTTTAATAAATATACTGATTTTTCAACAGAGACATCACCATAGACTCTTCCTGATTCGTTATTACCGCCATTACTAGCCAGAACCAAAGCAAAAAAATACTCACCATTTTTTTCATACTTACTATCAATTTCCCCACAAGTCATATTTGAAGGGTTACATGCTATAATAAGTAAAAAGCTAATTATATAAAAAGCAACTTTCATAATGACACTTATTTTTTAGATTTATCTTTTTATTTTGTTTTAGGAAGATCTTTTTGAATCATTTTAATATCTACTTCATTATTTTCTAATCCTAATAAATGCTTAGAAAAATGATCTGCTCTGAGCCAAAAATTATATTCTGACATATTTCCAAACCCATGTCGTTGAGTGGGCAAAATCATTAAATCAAATCTTTTATTTGCCTTAATTAGAGCATTAGCAACTCTGATTGTAGCTCCTGGGTGAACATTGTTATCCATGTCACCTGTCACTAAAAATAGTTTTCCTTTTAAATTATTAGCTAAAGATTGATTTTTTTCAATTTCATATACATAATTCATTGTTCCGTCATCTTCAATTTTTTCTTTAACACCATGATGTGTTTCGCTCCACCAGCTATTATACATTGAATTATCATGGTTACCAGCTTGAGAGTAGGCTGCTTTAAAAAAATCTGGATAAACTAAAATTGCAGCAGTTGACATAAAGCCACCGCCTGAGTGTCCGTATATACCAACCTTGTTTATGTCAATAAACGGATGTTTATCTGCTAACTGTTCGGCTACATATTTTTTGTCTGCTAAACCATAATCTCTTAAGTTGCCATAACCATAATTATGGTACCATTTTGATCTGTGAGGATGTCCTCCTCTGTTACCTAAAGTTATAACTACAAAGCCTAGTTGTGCCATTCGATCTAACCTATCCATTCGAACTGAAAACGACTTATTTACAGATTCTGTTTGAGGGCCAGGATAAACATATTCAAGTAGCGGATACTTTTTCTTATCATCAAAATTGAAAGGCTTATACATAACTCCATATAAATCTGTTATCCCGTCGTCAGCTTTTGTTTTGAACGGTTCAGGAAATTGATATCCACTATTAAACAACTCGCTCAAATCAGCTTCCTCTAAATTCAGGACTAATGAACCATCGGAATTTCTAAGCTCAGATTTAGGGATTGTATTAACTCTTGAAAAATTGCTTACAAAAAACCTGTGGTTATCAGAGGGACTTGTTGAGGTGTTATAATCCCCTTTATTTAAGGGCTTAGGTTTGCCTCCATTTAAGGAAACTTTATAAGTGTGCTCATAATAAGGATCAATATTTTTGTCTAAACCGTGTGCAGAAAAATACAAAGTATTAGATTTTGAATCAATATGCTTTATATTAAAGCTGTGGAAGCTTCCAGATGTAATTCTGTTAATTAAATTTCCATTAGAATCATATCTATAAAAATGCCCCCATCCATCATTTTCAGACCAATGAATCATTTCAGATTCATTTTTTATAAGATAAACAGGCTTGGTTTCATAGAAGTAAGTGTTAGTTCTATCTTTAATTAAAACTTTAACCTTACCGGTATTTAGATCAGCGACACAGATATCAAGGTTTTTTCTATCTCTACTTATAGTGTTAAAATAAATCTTATTTTTTTCAGAAAGTAAAAGTGTAGGCTTAAAATCATTGTCATAATCTGATGGTTTTCTAGGCTTACTAAAAATTGATATGTATTGCTGTTTATCAATGTCTAGCTCAACTTTTTTGATTTCTTTTGATGGAATATCAAAAATCAGAATCTCCCTTTTATAATATTCTTTTTCACCAGGCATGTGGTACTTATAGGTTTCTAATGTTGGTCTTTTTTTAGCAATAGAATTTATAACCCATAAATCTTTAATTTCTCTACTGTCAGTTTTTTGATAAACGAATTTTTTTGAATCAGAAGACCAATAGCCTCGAACAGGAAACTTATCATTTTTTCTTTTTTCAATTTCTTCATTGTCCATTCCTCTACCGTATCCACCGTATCCAAAGTGCTGGACTCCATCTTTAGTCCATTGATTCTCAACTATAGTAGAATCTTTTTCATTTTTTACTGCTTTAAGAAAGTTTTCTTTATCCATCCAATATAAATTGAACTTTTTTGAATAGAAAATAACAGTACTGTCAGGAGCAATATTTGCCCATTTTTTCCAATCTTCTTTTGGAGCTCTTTTATTGCTTAGTAATGTAAGATTATTAGTTCCTAGCACATATTTAAAAAGAAATACTTTTTTCTTTTTCTTGTCTTTTTTAGAAGGGTCTTNATCTCTGTTTTTATCTTTCTTCTTATCTTNATCTTNATCTTNATCTTCATCTTCATATTTTGAA
>JGI26079J46598_1000679_pt1 | contig 14085 bp, 13 predicted proteins | sample SaaInl59LU_5_DNA_FD_46598 | JGI IMG/M metagenome (IMG submission 46598) | reverse complement strand
AACGGTCAAAAGTTCCTTTTGCCATAATTATTGATTTTAATTCTTAGTTTAAATATATATTAGTGTTTGATAATAATAATAATATTAAATGAGCCAATGATGGGATTTGAACCCATGACCTCATCCCTACCAAGGATGCGCTCTACCAACTGAGCTACATCGGCTTATTGGATTTATTTGAGCGAAAGACCGGGTTCGAACCGGCGACATTCAGCTTGGAAGGCTGACGCTCTACCAACTGAGCTACTTTCGCGTTATTGTAAACTGTGGGGAGAGCAGGATTCGAACCTGCGAAGACGTAGTCAACGGAGTTACAGTCCGTCCTCGTTGGCCGCTTGAGTATCTCCCCCTTCAATTTACTATTTTAATGAACTTGTTGTTTTTGAGCCAATGGAGGGACTCGAACCCACGACCTGCTGATTACAAATCAGCTGCTCTAGCCAGCTGAGCTACATCGGCTTTTGATGTAAAAAAACAACCCGCTATTTCTAACGGATTGCAAATGTATAAAGTTTTTCTTTATTCTAAAACTTTTTGTAATTATTTTTTATATATTTTTTTACTTTTTATAAGATTACAGAATCTCTCTGCTTTTCTTTAGACCTTTTTAACTGTCTTTTTAAATTATCTACAGCAGAATTAACACCTTCCTCAAAGGTCTTAGCCNCTCTTTTTATGATCAACTCTCTTCCTGGTATATTAATTTTAACCTCTGTTCGTTTATTTTCTTTATCACTTGTATTAAATACTTTTAAAAAAACTTCTGCATCAATTATTTTGTCATGAAATTTCGTTAAGGTTAAAAATCTTTCTTTTACAAAAATTAAAAGATCCTTATCTGCATTAAAATTTACTGATTGTGTAAATACTTTCATTTATTTTCGTTTTTAGTGCTCCTAGGGTGAGCTTGATTATACACTTTTTTTATAGCGTCAAGGCTGTTTTGAATATAGACTTGNGTAGCGGCTAGAGAGGAATGACCTAATAACTCTTTAACTGAATTTAGATTTGCTCCTTGATTTAAGAGATGTGTTGCAAAAGAGTGCCTCAGTATGTGCGGACTTTTCTTCTCTTTAGAGGATACGGTACTAAAGTAAGAATTTATAATTCTGTAAACAAGTGTTTCGTATATTTTATTTCCTTTTTTCGTAATCAAAAGTTCTTCTAAACCTATTGAAAAGTCTTTTTTTAATTCTAAATATTTTTCTAGCGTTTCAACCACCGATGTTAACAAAGGAACATAGCGTTCTTTGTTTCTTTTACCTAAGACTTTAATCGTTGAATCTGAAAAACTAATATCTCTACTTTTGATATTAATTAACTCTGCTCTTCTAATTCCTGTAGAATAAAAAAGCTCTACAATTAATTTATCTCTTGTGGATATAAAATCATTACCCACTTCTATCTGACATATTACAGCATTGATCTCTTTGGCTGTAAATGGAACTTGAACTCTTTTTTCTGTTTTTAAGGATTTGTGTTGTGACAGAGGATTGACTTCAATTTGACTTGTTTTCTGTAAGAATTTATACAAAGACTTTAAGGAGCTTATTTTTCTATTAATTGTTCTATTTGATAAATTTTCACCCACCAAGACAACAATCCAATTTCTAATTTGAGGATAATGAACTTCTAAAAAATTTTCTTGATCGTATTCTGAAACTAAAAAATCCNTAAAGGAGCGCAGGTCATTTTTATAGGCAGTAACGGTATGAAGAGAATATTTTTTCTCTAGTGATAAATATTCTAAAAATGCATCAATCAAATTCCAAGTCTTTAGTAAGTAAATCTACAAAAAAAAGCATAAAAAAAACTCGTAACACTAAAAGCGTTACGAGTTTGATCTTTTAAAAGTAAGTTATGACTAACCTACTTCTTCTTGTGTTCTTAATTTCTGAACGTAAGATGCTTTGATTCTTTGAGCTCTATTGGCAACAGATGGCTTCGTAAAGTTTTTTCTGTTACGTAAGTTCTTCATTGTTTTCGTTCTATCGAATTTTCTTTTGTAACGCTTTAAAGCCCTATCAATGTTCTCTCCTTCTTTAATTGGTATAATTAACATAAGTTGGCACCTCCTTTCATAAGTTCTTCTATATTTTGAATAGTAGTGATACTATTTAGTTTATTTTTTGGATTGCAAATGTAATTACAAATTGTGAATTGACAATTGGTATTCGTAAAATATTTTAGGCCCACAAAATATGAATGAATAAACATTCATTATTTTTGCGTGTTTTTTTAAAAAAATAGGTCTTTTAAGTTACGGGTGTATACTCTTTGTGGTCTAGTACAATTTTTGCGATAATCTCTTTTAAAATTTCAGAGGTACCTCCTCCAATTGGACCCAATCTACTGTCACGAAACAATCGCGCCATTGGATACTCTTCCATATACCCNTAGCCTCCGAGCATTTGCAAGGCATCATAAATTACTTCATCNGCCATTTTTGTNGAAAGCAACTTAGACATACTTGCTTCTTTTACCACATAAATACCATCGTTTAACCGTTTTGCNATAGAATAATTGTATTCTTTGCACATATCGATTTTACTTGCCATTTCTGCAATATTGTGACGAAGTGCTTGAAACTGGTCTAACGACTTTCCAAAAGCAACTCTTTCACCCATATATTTGATAGCGTATTCCAAAGCATATTCTGCTCGTGCGTGAGCATTTACTCCCATAATTAGCCTTTCAGAAGCAAAATGTTGCATGATNTAAGGAAAACCTTTCCCTTCTTCTCCGAGTAGATTTTCTGCTGGTATTTCTANATTGTCAAAAGCAATTTCTCCNGTATCCGAAGCTCTCCANCCTAATTTATCTAATTTTGTCGCAGAAATACCTGGTGTTTTTCTGTCTACTACAAAAAGACTAATCCCTTTGTGTTTGTCTGAAGGATTTGTTTTCGCAGCAACTATTAGGTAATCTGAATAAACTCCATTAGTAATAAAAGTTTTGGAGCCATTCAAAACATAAGTATTTTCTTTTTTAATTGCCGTAGATCGCATCCCTGCAACGTCAGAACCACCAAAGGGTTCAGTAATACAGAGGCATCCAACCATTTTCCCTTCAACACTTGGTATTAAATATTTTTGNTTAATTGTTTCGGAAGCTTCTTCATTTAAATGCGTCATCGCTAAATATTCATGCGCCCANATCGCAGCAGCAAAACCACCTGAATTAATTTTTTGTAATTCTTCAAGAAAAANAACGGTATAAAAAAGATCTAAATCCAAACCTCCGTATGCTTCTGGAGTAGATAATCCAAAATATCCCATTTCACCAAATTTCTCCCAAATAAAGCGATCAATAACTCCTGTCTTCTCCCATTTTTCTATGTGAGGAACCACTTCTTTTTGTAAAAAATCTTTGAAACTTGAACGAAAAGCCTCGTGCTCTTCTGAAAAATACATACTATTCATTATTATTAGTATTTTAGGGTTTTAATTTGACTTCAAATATAAGACTATTCTGTCATATTTGGCCATAGGAAAATCTTTGATATTTTTTAATTCTGAGATATCCTGAAACTCTGCTATCTCATCTTTATATTCAAATATTTTTTTTACAAAGATCGTAATCTATGTAGGGGTTTTTTAATAACTCCTTAAAGGTAAGGGCATTAATGTTTCTTTTTTTAATAATTGGTTTTTCTATTATTGAAAATATTGAAAATAATCGGGTAATGATTTCTTTTTTTAAACCCCAAACTTCGTGGAGTTGGCTCTCAAAAGAAAATCCTTGTAATTTAGAACGATACTTAATTATTCTTTCTGATAATTTCTCCCCGATACCGTTAACCGTTCTTAGATCTTCTTTCGTTGCTTTATTGATATCTTTCGTGGAAATAGTCTTGTTTTTTAAAACCAAATTACTTTTTGAAGAGTTCTTATTTTTTCGCTGCTTTTGTTTATTTACTTTAGAAACCCAATCTGGAAAATTGAAATAAGGTGCTATTATAGCCAATAAGGAATCCGATACTTTTGTTATTTTCTGAAACTCTCTTTTCGAGTTGATAAACTTATTTTTTTCTCTGAAGAGAAGCAGTCTATCTATTTCTGTTAGAGACATTCCTAATTGATACCCTTTGTAATCAGTTATATAATTGGGATTGAAAGGAACTATTTTAGGTGTTCTGCGGGCTTTTTCAATGACTTTAAGACTGTCTATTTGTTTGCGAATTNTTGAAACTTCAATAGAATCTAGAAAGTCTACATCTTCTGAAGAAAAATCAACANAAAAAATTATTGATTGTAGAATAAGTATCAATAAAACAATGATAAAAATCCCATTTCTTTGGCTTTTATGATACCAGAAATGGGATTTTAATATGTTCATAAAAACTTATTTATGCTTTTATTGCTTTGAATGCATCAGTATATCTTTTCAATTGTTTCTTAACAACTGGAAACAAAAAGTACAACCCAACCATGTTAGGAAATACCATTGCAAAAATCATTGCATCAGAGAAATCCCAAATAGATTTCATACTAGCGGCAGCTCCAATAACAACAAACAATAAGAATAATANCTTNTATGTAATGTCTGCTTTTTTTCCTCTACCAAATAAGTACTTCCAAGATTGTAGTCCATAATAAGACCAAGATATCATCGTAGAAACTGCAAATAATACTACTGCTATTGTTAAGAATACATTAGAAAAAGGAATATAAGCCGCAAAAGCTTTTGATGTAATTCCGGCTCCTTCATAGGCAACTCCATCAATCATTACCGCACCAGCACCATCTCCTCCATATTGGAAAATTGTTGCTCCAGAGGCATCTCCTCCAAAATTAAAAATAATAATAACCAAAGCTGTCATTGTACAAATTACAACCGTATCAATAAAAGGCTCTAATAATGCCACTAATCCTTCAGATGCAGAATATTTTGTTTTCACAGCAGAATGGGCAATAGATGCAGAACCAGCTCCAGCTTCATTTGAAAATGCAGCTCTTTTAAATCCGACTAATAGCACACCTATAAATCCGCCAACTCCAATAGCAGTTGGGTTAAAAGCTTCTCTAAAGATTAATGAAAAGGCATCATCAATTAATGAAAAGTTTACTCCTAAGATATATAAACAAGCTAAGACATAAAGCCCAGCCATAAACGGAACTACTTTCTCTGTAACTGAAGCAATTCTTTTAATCCCTCCAATTATAATGACACCAACTAATATTGCTAATATAATACCAATAATTGCACCGGCAGCTGTACTTTCTAATCCTAATANTTCTTTTAAAACAACTGTTGCCTGATTCGATTGTGCCGCGTTACCACCTCCAAAAGATCCACCAATACAGAAAATAGCAAAAATAACCGCAGCTATTTTTCCTAACATTTCAAATCCTCTTTCTTTTAATCCTTTACTAATATAATACATTGGACCTCCGTAAACAGTTCCATCATCTCCAACATCTCTATATTGCACACCTAAAGTACATTCTACAAACTTTGTAGACATTCCTAGGAATCCACAAATTACCATCCAAAATGTTGCTCCAGGACCACCCAATGCAATTGCCAACGCAACTCCTGCAATATTTCCATTACCTACAGTTCCAGAAACAGCTGTGGCTAATGCTTGAAAGTGTGTAACCTCTCCCTCTTGTACTTCTTTTTTTGTATCACGAATATCTCCATCTAAATCTGGATTACTAGATCCATGACTTTCATCCAATTCGTCATACTTTCCTCTAACTACATTGATTGCAGTTTTAAAATGAAAAATATTTGGAAACTTAAAATAAATAGTAAAAAATGCAGCACTTGCAACTAATAAAAGAAGTACAAACGGAATCTCTACACTTTCACTTTTGTAAATTGGAAAGAAAATTAGACTGCTAAAAAAATCTGATATTGGCTTAAAAGCTTCATCAATTTTCTGATCTAAACCTTTTTCTTGAGCAAATGTTAAAAGTGGGGCTGCTAATAAAAGCAGTGATAGAAATTTTTTCTTCATAATATGATTAAGTTAGTTTTTTTTAAAAATTTATTCGCAATATCATGAAAAAATTGAACTTTTAACAAGTTTTCTGCTTTAAATATAAATTACACTAATTTTTCTTTAAATTTTTTTAAATCTTCCTTGAAAGATTTTGGATAAAAACCTAGCTCATTATTTGTTTTTAATAAATCAAAACCTGTTTTTGCTGGCCTGAGTGCCGTTTGATTTAATATTGTCGAAGAAATGGGTTTAATTAAATTTTTATCTAGATCAAAAACTTCAGCAATTTGCTGGGCAATTTGATAAATACTTAATAATTTATTTGAAGAAATATTAAAAATTCCTGTTGCCTTTTTTTCAATAGATATTTTGCACGCCAGCGCTAAATCCTCTACATAAGTAGGTGTTCTATACTGATCATTAACAATCGTTACTTCCTCGCCTTTCTCTAACATCTTTTTTACCCAAAGAACAATATTACTTCTGCCCATATCGTGTACTTCTCCATAGACTAATATCGTTCTTAAAATAGTATAGTTTATGTGCGACTTGACAAGAACTTGTTCCGATTTTAATTTAGAGACTCCGTAATAACTTAATGGATTTGGAGTATCTGTCTCTTTGTAATGTCCTTTTTTACCATCAAAAATAAAATCTGTAGATAAATGAACTAGGTGTGCATTGATTTCTTTCGATATCTCTACCAACCATTTGACAACCTCAACGTTTAAAATATTACAATCTTCTTTATTGGTTTCACAATCATCAACCTGAGTCATTGCAGCTGTGTTGACTATAAAATCTGGTTGAATTTCTTGAATTTTTTCTTTGAGATTTTCTTTTTTTGTTAAATCAATCGAAACATAATTAAAATCTTCTCTGCCACTTCTGTTTTTGCCTTTTGAAAAACCAATTACTTGATAAGACTCTTTTTCATTTAATAGCAACCCCAAAAGAGTTTGCCCCAATAAACCATTACTACCTGTAATTATGACTTTAACCATTATTTAGAATAATTGTCTCAATTTAATAATCTGCTCAGGCCTTCCTAAAACGATTAGACTAGAACCTAATGTTAACTTTGTTTCAGCTTCTGGATTGATGATGTAATCCTTATCAGGATTCCTAATACCTATCACTGTACAACCTGTTTCCCTTCTCAGATCTAGATCTAAAATGGTCTTATTAACATACTTTTTTGGTAAGTCATGAACGGCTATTTCTTCTAAATTAGCAGTAGTCTCCCCCTCGATGGTTAAACGATCTACAAATTCTATAACATCTGGTGTTACAACCAAAGACGCCATGTGATCTCCTCCCAATTTATCGGGCATAATAACATTATTAGCTCCCGCAATTTTTAATTTGCTGTAAGAAGACTCGTCTGACGCCCTGCTTATTATTTTACATTTTTTATTCAGCTGATTCGCTGTAAGGACAACAAATAAATTATCTGCATCTGAAGGCAAAGCAGTAATTAAATTTGCTGCAGTATTAATTCCTGCTTTTAATAAAGTTTCATCTAAAGTTGCATCACCTTGAATATTTAAAACTCCTTCATGATCCAACTCAGCGATCATCTCTTTGTCTTTCTCAACGACTACCAAATTTTTATTGTAGTTGTTTAATTTTAAAATTGCTTGTTTCCCATTTCTACCATAACCGCAAACGATGGTGTGAGCTTTTAAACTTTTAATCTGTTTTTCCACTTTTCTGTGTTTAAATTGTTCAAATAATCTTCCACTTACTAGGTACTCAGAGAAAGTGGAAACAGCATACCCAAAAAGAGTTATACTGGTTAAAATTAAAAATACTGTAAATATTTTCTCTTGGGGCGTAAAAGGTTTCACCTCTCCAAAACCGACGGTAGTAATTGTAATTACTGTCATGTAAAGAGCATCTACAAAAGAGTAACCGGACAAAATCATGTAGCCCGAAACCCCCAGTAATAAAATTACAAAAACGAGAAAAAGTGTTTTATTAATTCTAGATGCTAAAATATTCATAGGTTACAAATCAAATACCGAACTTCGTTTTGTGTAAATAAGATCTTTTAACTTGAATACAAATGCCATTGTTAAATAGAATCCAAAAGACAATCCTACTGTAAAAAAAGTAACATAAATAAAATAAAGACGCACATTTACAGCTCTCATACCCAACCCATCTGCCAGTCTAGAAAAAACTCCAAAACCATTTCTTTCAAAAAAATGTCGAATACGATCAATCATTTGGTTAACATACAATTTAATTGCAAGGTACTATTTTATGATTTGATAACCATAGACAACTAAATTAAAAATGGATTCTTTAACTTTGTGAGTTCTAAAAAAATTCTCATTTGAAAGATCAAGAATATATAAAAGTATACGGAGCAAGAGCCCACAACTTAAAAAATATTGATGTAAAAATACCTCGTGACAAGCTAGTTGTTATTACTGGCTTGAGTGGAAGTGGGAAATCTTCATTGGCATTTGACACTATTTATGCAGAGGGACAAAGACGTTATATTGAAACTTTTTCTGCCTATGCAAGACAGTTTTTAGGCGGCCTAGAGAGGCCTGATGTTGATAAAATTGACGGTCTTTCACCTGTTATTTCTATTGAGCAAAAAACAACGAATAAAAGCCCACGTTCAACTGTAGGTACTATTACAGAGATTTACGATTTTTTAAGATTATTATTTGCAAGAGCTGCAAATGCCTATTCTTTCAATACGGAAGAAAAAATGGTAAGTTATTCTGATGAACAAATTCGAAAACTTATTTTAAAAGACTTTTCCAATAAAAAAATTGCAATTTTAGCACCTTTGATTAAATCTAGAAAAGGNCATTATAGAGAATTGTTTGAACAAATTTCTAAACAAGGTTTTCTGCGTGTTCGAATTGATGGAGAAATAAAAGAAATCACAAAAGGAATGCGTTTAGATCGTTACAAAACGCATGATATTGAAGTAGTGATTGATCGATTACTCGTAAATAAATCGATTGAAAACCGCCTAGAAGAAACCATAAAAACCGCCTTATATTCTGGCAATAATATATTGATGGTTATTGATATTGAAGACAATAACCCTCGATACTTCAGCAGGGAATTGATGTGCCCTACATCAGGGATTGCCTACCCAAATCCAGAACCCAATACCTTTTCCTTTAATTCACCAAAGGGTGCGTGTATTAAATGTAATGGATTAGGGATTACCAATGAAATCAACATCAAAAAAGTAATTCCAAATGAAACTATTTCTATTCAAAATGGAGGAATTATTCCCTTAGGAGAACAAAAAAATAGTTGGATTTTTAAACAACTTCAAAACATTGCTGAGCGTTATAAATTCAAACTTTCTGACCCGATAAAAAACATTCCAAAAAAGGCTTTAGATATTATTTTAAATGGTGGAAATGAATCCTTTAAAATCGAATCAAAAACAATAGGGGTTACCAGAAATTATAATATTGACTTTGAGGGAATTATTGCTTTTATAACCAATCAACACCTCAATGCAGAAAGTACCTCCATAAAACGATGGGCNAAAGGATTTATGGATGAAGTTAATTGCAAAAATTGTGATGGAAAAAGATTAAAAAAAGAAGCACTCCATTTTAGAGTTGCGGATAAAAATATTAGTGATCTAGCCCAAATGGATATCACTGAATTAGCCTATTGGTTTGAAACTGTTCAAAAAGACTTATCAGAAAAACAACTTATAATCGCATCAGAAATACTTAAAGAAATCAGAACTAGAATTCAATTTTTATTAGATGTCGGCTTGGATTATTTAACATTAGACAGAACCTCAAAATCGCTGTCTGGAGGAGAAGCTCAAAGAATACGTCTAGCAACTCAAATCGGATCACAACTAGTGGGAGTTTTATATATTTTGGATGAACCAAGTATTGGTTTACATCAAAGAGACAACAAAAAATTAATAGATTCATTAGTTAAATTGAGAGATATAGGAAACTCTGTATTGGTAGTTGAACACGATAAAGACATGATTGAACATGCAGATTTCGTATTTGATATTGGCCCAGGAGCAGGAAGACATGGGGGTGAAATTGTGAGTACTGGAACTTTTGAAGATTTAAAAAAACAGACGACGCTAACTGCAGATTATTTGAATGGAAATAAAAAAATTATCATCCCAAAAAAGCGACGAAAAGGAAATGGAAAATTCATCAAGCTGACAGGAGCAAGAGGGAATAATTTAAAAAATGTTTCTGTAGATTTTCCTCTNGGTAAAATGATCTGTGTTACAGGTGTTTCGGGAAGTGGTAAATCTACTTTAATAAANGAAACTTTATATCCAATTTTAAATGCCCACATATACAGAGGTGTAAAAAAACCGATGCCNTACACTAAAATTGAAGGGCTAGATCACATCGACAAAGTAATTGACATTGACCAATCTCCAATCGGAAGAACTCCTCGATCTAACCCTGCAACATATACAGGGACTTTTGGTGAAATTAGAAGTTTGTTTGCCAAAACACCTGAAGCAGCCATTCGTGGTTATAAACCGGGGAGATTTTCATTCAACGTGAAAGGTGGTCGCTGTGAANACTGCCAAGGTGGAGGAGTTAAAGTAATCGAAATGAACTTTTTACCTGATGTTTATGTAGAATGTGACAGTTGCCAAGGAAAACGTTTCAATAGAGAAACTCTTGAAATACGCTACAAAGGAAAATCTATTTCCGATATTTTAAACATGACTATTGAGGAGGCTACAAGTTTCTTTGAAAACATTCCTAAAATTCATAGAAAATTAAAAACGATTAAAAACGTTGGTTTAGGATATATTACCTTAGGACAAAGATCTACAACACTTTCCGGCGGTGAAGCACAAAGAATAAAGTTAGCTGCAGAATTATCTAAAAGAGATACAGGAAATACTTTTTACATTCTAGATGAACCTACAACCGGCCTTCACTTTGAAGACATAAGAGTTTTAATGGAGGTTTTAAACAAACTCGCTAACAAAGGAAATACAGTTTTAATAATAGAACACAATTTAGATGTTGTAAAACTTGCAGACCACGTTATAGATGTTGGAATGGAAGGTGGAAAAAATGGTGGAAAAATTCTTTGTACAGGAACTCCTGAAGAGATTATAGAACATAAAACTAGTTATACCGCAAAGTTTTTGAAAAAAGAATTACATTAGTCAACTGGTTGTGAGAAAAAATAATTTAAAATTTGATGATATATGGAACATGATGACAGAAAAATAAAAGAAAAATACAAACCTAAAACTTGGAATGANATAAAAACAAACGATTCTTGGGCTATTTTTAAAATAATGGCAGAATTTGTTGAGGGGTATGAAAAACTAAGTAAAATTGGGCCTTCAGTTTCAATATTTGGTTCGGCAAGAACCAAACCAGAAGATCCATACTATATATTGGCTGAAGAAATTGCTTTCAAATTGACCCAAAACGGTTATGGAGTAATCACAGGTGGAGGTCCTGGAATCATGGAAGCTGGTAATAAAGGAGCTCGAAGAGGAAAAGGAACTTCTGTAGGCTTAAATATAGAATTACCCTTTGAGCAACATTACAATCCATGGATAGACAATGATAAAAACTTAGAGTTCGATTATTTTTTCGTAAGAAAAGTAATGTTTGTAAAATATTCACAGGGCTTTATTGTCATGCCAGGTGGATTTGGAACTTTAGACGAACTTTTTGAAGCCATTACTTTAATCCAAACAAATAAAATTGGACGTTTTCCAATTATTTTAGTAGGNAGCAAATTTTGGGAAGGCCTTATCGATTGGATTAAAAAAACACTCTTAGAACAAGGGAATATCTCAGAAAAAGATTTGAAATTATTTAGAGTTGTGGATACTGCAGACGAGGCTATAGACCATTTGAATAAATTCTATTCTAAATATTTACTAAAGCCAAATTTTTAAACTATTTCGGAACTACCTTCAGTTGGTCGATGTTGTGTTTATTTTAAAAATAAATATATTGACAGCAATTGACCANCTAATATATATACAACACAATTGAAAAAACAATATTACATAGTACTTTTTTATTTCTTANTATCCCCTATTCTTCTTTCTCAACAAAATTNNATTTCTATAAAATCTAAATTAGACCCAAAAAAGGATCAATTAAACATTCAACAAGAAATTATCTTTNACAATACTTCAGATGCTACTTTAACTAGTATTTTTCTTCATAATTGGGCGAATAGTTATAGAAATAAAAACACTCCTTTATCTAAAAGATTTATNAAAGATTTTAATAAAAAAATATTCTTTGCAAAAGAAAAGGAACTAGGTTACACCACGATTAAAAGCCTCACTGTAGATTATGAATCTTCAACTTTTGAAGAATTAAAAAATCAGACAGATATTATAAAAATAACTTTGAACAAACCGTTATTACCAAATTCAAAAACTAAAATAATTGTAACTTATACTGTAAAAATACCAAGTGCTCGTTTTACAAAATACGGCAAAACAGCAACCGGTTATCATCTCAGAAATTGGTATTTAACTCCAGCAATTTACATGAATGGATGGCAATTAATGAGTAATTTAAATTTAGATGATTTATATGAGAATAGTACTAATTTTAAAATTGAAATTGAAGTTCCAAAAGAATATGTCGTAGAAAGCAACTTAGAGAATGACGACTCTCAGAAACAACAACAAAAAAGTTATTATTTTTCTGGGAAAAACAAAACTGACATTATTCTAGGAATTAATAAAAAAAAACAACTTAAAACCTTTATAACAAAGGAGAATGCTATTTTCACAGATCTTTTTTCAGAAAAATTAGACTTTAATTTAACAACAAGTATCTTAAATAGAGAATTACTTTTTATACAAAAATACTTGGGGAAATACCCTCATTATAAAATCTATATCGATCAAGCTACGCAGAGTAAAAATCAGTTTATGGATTAAATCAATTGCCTAAATTTTTACGCCCTTTTTCTGATACTTTTAAGTGGGATATCACAATGTTCAAAGCAGTATCAAAACGATATATTGAAAACACACTTCTATTAAATAAAAGAACTGATTATTGGTTAATTGATGCGCTTCAAAATTATTTAATGATCGAATATATACATCAATATTATCCAGATGTTCAACTTTTAGGAAATGCTTCAAATTCATGGATATTAAAAAAATTTAATTTTTCTAAATTAAAATTCAATGACAAATACCCCATTGTATACCAATTTTCAGCACGTAAGTTTTTAGATCAAGCGCTGACTACTCCCGCAGACTCATTATCAAATTTTAACAGAAAAATAGTCAATAAATACAAAGCTGGCCTAGGTTTCAGATTTCTAAAAGGGTATTTAGGCGATACTATATTAAATAAAACNATTAAAGAGTTCTANCAGAGTAATCAATTGCAAACTATTTCTAGNAGCAAATTTAAAAATTTACTCTCCTCAAAAACNTCAAAANATTTAGACTGGTTCTTCAATGACTTTATCAGTACTAATAAAAAAATAGATCATACAATTGAAGATATTAAAATAGAAAAAGACAGTATTTCTGTAACTATAAAAAACAAGAGAAATATAACAACTCCCGTTGCAATTTATGCAATTAAGAACAAAGAAATTAAAAAGCAAAAATGGGTTACTGATATAACAGACTCAAAAAAAATACAATTTAAAAAAGAGGATTATGATGCCTTTGTTCTCAACTATGAGAATTTATATCCAGAACTAAATGTTTTAGACAACTGGAGACAAATTGATAGAAAAATCCTCAACAAACCTGTTAAATTTTCATTTATAAAAGATATTAGCGATCCCAATTTTAACCAACTATTTTATCAACCAGATGTAAGATATAATTATTATAATGGAGTAACTCTTGGACTAAAATTTCACAACAAACCGTTTATAAAAAGAAACTTTGAATTCAATCTATCTCCTTACTATGGTATAAAAAGTAACACCGTTTTAGGACAGTTTTCTTTACTGTACAATCAGTTTTTTGAAAAAACAAAAATATATAGCATCAGCTATGGACTGGTAGGAAATACCTTAGATTATGCACCAAACCTTTCCTACAGTTCCCTTATACCTCATTTTAAAATTCTTTTCAAAAGAAAAACCTTAAGGGATGCAACAACAGAATCTGTTATTGCAAA